>Ga0163109_10000616_pt1 | contig 28381 bp, 8 predicted proteins | sample CRUFie1St13metaG_FD_108704 | JGI IMG/M metagenome (GOLD analysis project Ga0163109, IMG submission 108704) | Marine microbial communities from the Costa Rica Dome - CRUD Field 142mm St13 metaG | ecosystem: Environmental > Aquatic > Marine > Oceanic > Photic zone | place: Costa Rica: the Eastern...
TAATAATCCATACCAATGTGATGTTATCGGAGCTTTTGTCAATCGTGATGAAAATGAATATGGTGACTTGAATGGTGATGGAGAAATTTCTTCTTCTGTTGAAATTTGCGTAGGTTGGAATTACGTTAATTCTGATTCAGATAATTCCTTTGGTTTTACAACTTTAGCACTAATAGGTCAAGAGGAAGGCGATTTAGATACTTATTTATTATCAGGCGAATCACCGTTTTTAAAAGTTTATGACCATACTAATGATGTAATCCTTCCTCTGGATCTTACAAATTCATATTATACAGAGACTTTAATAGATTGCAATTCTGATCAAACTTTATGTGATGGAGATAATGGTTGGGAATCAGATATGGGTAATGGAGTTTGGGATGATGAGACTCCAGCTGAACCTTTTGAGGATATAGATGGAGATGGAGTTTGGGATGCGAGTGAATTTGAAGATCTTAATGGTAATGGCATTTTAGATGAAGAAGAAGTTTGGTTTGATCTTAATGGCGATGGCATTGTTGATTTCGAAGAGCCTTATACAGATATCAATGGCGATGGGCAGTGGAATGATATATTATCTGCTGAATTATTTACAGATATTAATTTAAATGGTACATGGGATGGAAATGTATATGAAGAGTTGCTAGGTTTTGCTAATAATGAAATTTTTCTTTATTATGGATCTGTTGATGCATATAATATTTTAGGATGTAATAATTCAAGTGCATGTAATTTTGAGCAAGAAGCTACTGAGGATGATGGTAGTTGCATTCTCCCTCCTTCAGGGCAGCTTATTACATCTGGAGTTGTAAATGGAAATGGTTTTGAGTTTTATTTTGATGACAGTTTATTAGATGGAACTCAAGGATTTTCTCATCAAGTCATTGTAACGCAAGGATTTTCTGAAATATTCAATGAAATAAATGCATCCTCTCCTATACAAATAGATAATCTTGAATGGTCTACTACATATTCAATAGAGGTAATAACAACAAATTTTGATGTTTGTGAAACTTTACCAAATAGCAATTACCCACTTCGTACATATGAAAACATTCAAACTGATCCAATGCCGCAGCCAGAACAGGTATTTTTTCAAAATGTAGTACCTGGAGAGGGCCAAGTATTTCTTGAATGGGATGAAGTTGATTATGGATCTGTTTATAGAATTTTTGAAAATGAAATTCTCTTAGATTCTCTTATTTACCCTCTTGATGAAATGTCATTTATGCATAATGAATTAGCTCCTGGGTTATCTTATGATTATCAAATTCAAGCAGTTAACATGGAAGGTTTAGAAGGAGATATTTCTGAAATAAGTTCTGTCACTACACTTCCATTGTCTTCAGTTGAGCTCGATTCACTTTTGGCTGGTCAAGGTCAAATTCAGCTTAATTGGTCAATGGAAAGTTCTCAATATGCTGATCAAAACTATTCATTTGATATATATGTTGATGATCAATATTTAATTAATAGATTCGGTTCATCTTATACTGTATCAAATTTAAACGCTGGACAAGAATATTGTTTCTATGTTGAGGCAAAAATTGAATTACCGGTCGATGGAGATCTTATTGAATTTATTGCAAATCAGTCATCAACTCTATGTGGTGTTCCTGAAGAAATATCAGGCTGGTCAGTATTAATCGAGGTAGATAATAGCGTTAATACTGTTGAAGATGGAGCAGTAACATTTTACGATTCGTATAATGAAATTGGTATGAATCCAGATGCAAGTGATGGATATGATGAAGAATTTGATTTCCCTGAACCCCCAATAAATCCAAGTCCTGGTGCAGTTTCTTTATCATTTTATCATCCCGAGTGGAATTTTAATGATCTATGGGGAAATTATTTTACAACAGATTTGCGAAGCTTAAAAGATTTATCAAAGTCGCTAGAGGTTTATGAGGGGACACTATCTTTTACTGCCTCTCAAGGATTAGGAAATCTGTATTTTAACTTAGTTAGTAATGCAGGCAATAATCCTGTATTTTTAAATTGGACTGATCAGTATTTTCTTGTTTCTAATGGAGGCAGCGTTCCTTTTTATTATGATGAAACAGTGCCAACTCAGTTTAATGACGCAGGATTATTAAACCCTAATTATTCTGACCAATTTAATTTTGTTTTTGGTAATCAGCCACCATCAATCCCTGAAAATCTTGAGGCGATTGGAGATTCAAGAAATATGATGTTGGATTGGGATTTAAATATAGATTGTACTGGTGGTCAGATTTCATGTAATAACTATAGAAATAGATATCCTGCTACAAGTTATAAAATATTCAGAAGTTGGGCTTTTGAGATAAATCCTCATCTTGTTGGATTGGTTGGAACTAGACATCACAAAATTTCAATTTTTCCTAGTGATTTATCAGGTATGAATAATAGCCTATTTTCAGATACCCTTTTTTCAATTCTAGATAATCCATCAGATGGTTTTATACAGGCTGAATATTTTGAGCATTTCACTGATTTAAATCAAAATAATATACACGATTATGGTGAGGAATTTATTGATTGCGGTTGGGATGGTCTATGTCCAGGTGACCCAGGCTATGAAAGTGAATTTTTTATTGATGAAAATAATAATAGTATCTATGATCTAGGCGAACAATTTGAAGATTCTAATTTAAATGGTATTTGGGATCAGAATGGTCCAGATAAAGGTGAGAATGATGGTCAGTGCAATATAGTATACTATTATCAAGCTTATGGTTATTTCACGGAAGGACTTGATAGTTTATCTTATTCTAATGGTATTTATGATATTGGTGAGGCTTATACAGATGAAAATCAAAATAATCAATGGGACGATGGAGAGGATTATGTTGATAGTCGAAAGCTTATGATTAAGATTTCAGACCAAATTGGGAATGATTTTATTGACTACGGACTAAGAACTGGGACGCAGTATTTCTATAATATTGTTGCTTCAAATTTTGCTGGAGATAGCGATTTATCTATTATGGATTCAGGTAATACTGCTGATAATCAGCCTCCAATATCTGATGCAGGGGTTGATCAAAAGCGATACCTTACATCTATTAGCCAGGATTCAATTCTATGTACACTTCCGCTTGATAATGTTGACTTAGATCAAGATGGCTATCCAGATTATGATATTAATGGATTCCCCATTCTTGATCATATAAATAATTCTTATGATCCTGATGGTTTAGCGGGGGAAGAGTTGCTTTATTCATGGGAGCTATACGACCCAGACTTACTTCTTTTTGGTTCTGGCGATCCATCTGGATCTGAACCGGGTTGGTTTAATTTGGGTAACGATAAAGTTTTAAGTGTTATGTTGCCAGAAAGCAATGAATTCCCTGATTCATCTTATACTATAAGATTACTTGTTGAAGATATTTCTGGCTATCCTGATTTCTCTCCAGATATTATGCAGTTGGAAGTTACAAGAGATATTCCTGTTCCTGCAATGATAACAAACCAAACTGCATCCCCAAGTCTTTATTATATTGCCCTTGATTGGGATAAATCTGAATATGATCTGCCTGGAGGTCCAAATCCAGCCCCAGAAGGTTACGATGGAGATTTAGATATTGCAGATTATTATGTTGTATATAGAGATTCAGTTGAGCATCAAATTTTGATATCAGATTATACATCATATGTGGATACTCAATTAAATCCATCTCAAGAGTATTGTTATTATATAGTGGCAACAAATGAAACAGGGCCTTCTATCCCTTCAGATGAAAATTGCTATGTGACAGCAGATCTTCCAATTCCCAATATAGTTATTCCAACTGGAGGTGAAATATTAATTTCAGGTCAGTCATCAGAATTTAATTGGGTTTCTGATATAGATTTATCGCCTCTTTCTGAATCTGAATATATTGACACTCTTCGCGTATTGCATTCTTCTGACGCAGGTTTAACGTGGGATGTGATTCCAGGTGCAAGCTGGTCCTACCCTGATATCCCTGACAACTATGTGTTTCAAGTACCAGAGGTTGATACAATATCTTTTAGAAATAAATTTAAAGTTGAGGTTTTAGATATTGGTGATTATTCAGGAGTTGATCAAGTTCTTCATAGCGATATATCAGAATATTTGATTGTTATTGCTAATGATGAGCTAGAAAACAATTATGCGTCAGGATGGAACATTGTAAGTAGTCCTTTAGCGCTGTCTAGTTCCTCGGTAGATGATATTTTTGATGTAGATAGTTATTGTTTTGGATTGTTTGATCAGGATGGGGGTATCTATAGCTGTACAGATACGACATCTTCTTTAATTGATTTTCAAGCTTCAGAAGGTTACTATATGGTTTCTGAAGATGAGATTACTTTAGATATCGAAGGAGATGTTCTTGTTGAAACATTTCCTGTAGTGTTAGAGCAAGGATGGAATCTAATTGGTCATCCTTTAGTTACTAAGGTTTTTGTTGATTCATTAGAGGTTATAGACCCTAATAATTTTTATGGAATTCCAATGACATGGAATGAAGCTGTCTCAAGTCAGTTATTGATGCCTTCTATTCATGGATTTAACAATGAATTGAAGATGCATACCCCAGTAGATGTGCTTGAACCATTTCAAGGGTATTGGATTCATGCTTCAAGAGAACTGCAACTCATGGTATCGCCTCACATATATGATGAGGATTTATATAACCGTGAAGATGGTTTTTTATTATCTATTACAACATTAGAAGTTAACCCTCAAGCTCCTATGTTAGCGTGGAAAGATATGATTAAAATTGGGTTGGATCCATTAGCTTCAGACGATTGGGTCTATGGTCAAGATGAATACGATATCCCTATTGATATTGCAACTCCTACTTCATTTCCTGACTTGTGGATTGATCATCCAGAATGGTATGAAGATGGTATTACTGAAAGCCGTTCATTTTACTCTGATATGCAGCAATTAAATGACGATTCTAGAAAATCATGGTACTTAAAAGGTGAGTTGCGTGGTAATGATGCAGAAGCACAAATAAATCTTAGCTGGGAATTTGAAAATTTAGAGCTTTTAGGTGAAGATGAAGTGAATTTGATTGTAGGTCAAGAAATTATAGATATGCGAAGTACAAATTCTGTTACAATTGATAGAATTTACTTTGGCAATATGCAAGTTGTGATTGGAATACTGTCATGCGAAGATGAAGGACTTATTACCTGCGCGGATGGAGCTTGTGCAGAATCCCTTGATCAGTGCAGTTGCGATTCACAAGAGCTGGTTGACTGTGGAGATGGGACCTGCGTTGAAGATATTGAAGATTGTAGTTGCGATTCTCAGGGCCTTATTGAATGTGAAGATGGAGTTTGCGTTGAAACTGAAGAAGAATGCGGTGAGTTGAACAACGAAATTCCAGATAAATTCTCTATATCAGTGCCATACCCCAATCCCTTTAACCCTAGCGTTAAGTTTGATTTCTCGTTACCAGCTATTGCTCATGTCGGCGTAAATGTATATAACATAAATGGAGCTCATGTAGAGCAGTTAATTAATGGAATTAAGCCAGCGGGATATCATTCTGTGGTTTGGAATGCAGGCCAACTATCTGCAGGAATGTATTTCATTCAATTCTCTAGCTCCCAAGGCAATAAAACAATGAAAGTGTTGCTCATCAAATAATTTCTTCTATCCCTCTTAATTTTCTCTTGAATAGTAGATAGTATTAGCTTTATCTTTACTAGTCTGTTATTGGCCAGTTAGTGTGTGACTTGGTCTACCAAATTTTAAATAAAAAATATAAACTACTATTAGGTGAATTCTATAAATAAAATTTTATTATTATCAATTGTAGCTCTTTTTATTAGTTGCGAAGAATCTACATCTAGCAACACAAGTGAAGAAGAGCTTAATAGCACTTTAGAAAATTCAGATTTAGGTGGATTAACTGGAAATATCGATGACTATTTTTATGATTTAGATGAACCTCAAATCCCCTATGTAAATTCTCAATTTTATAGATATTCAGGATTAAGCATTATAGAACCACTTGCTTTTGACGCTGACTCAGATACATTGAATTTTATAACTGTAAGTGACTATGTTTTAAAATTTAGTCCCTCTGAGCTGATAGGCGATATGATAGCTCTTGAACCCTTTGATGAAACCATTGATGGTCAAGATATCAATGGAGATGGTGAAGTTACCGGAGGGAGCTTTTCAGGAATATACAGATTTGAAGAAATAAACTTCTCTCATTCTTATACTGATGTCATAAAGCTTGAATGGGATGAGGACAACGAAAGATATATGGTTGTAAGTGCCCCAGGTGAATTTTCACCTCTCTCACACAGATATATAATAGGCAATCCAGATAGTTTGTACGAAAACAACAGGTATGATGTTGGAGAATCTTACACTGATGATAATGAAAATGGCTATTGGGATGAAGGAGAAGATTATACAGATGCATTTGCTCCAGATATGAACGATGATTATGATTCACTTGTTTATATAACCCAGATAAACATCAATGACTTGAATGGTTTTTATTTCTCAGATAATGATGAAAATGGCTATTGGGATGAAGGCGAGGAGTGGAATCTGCCAGATTCATCGACATACCAATATTATTTTGATACCAATCAACTGTCATCTGTAGATAGCATATATAGTTCTCAAAATCTAGAGATAACTCATGATTTTAATTTTAGCAAATCTCTTATTGCTACTGACTCCTTGATGTTTAAAATTAGTACAGATTGCAATGATAATGGCCAGTGGGATGATGCTGAGACTTCTGATTTAGGTAATGGTATATGGGACCCAGCAGAACCTTTTTTAAACCAGGGTGGAGATGACGATATTGAATATGATGTTGGTGAGCCATTTTTTGATAGAAACTGTAATGGTCAATGGGATGATGCAGAAACTTATACTGACCTTGATGAAAACAATCAATGGGATGAAGGAGAGCCTTTTATTGATGCCGGTAATGGTATTATAGATGGACCTGAAGTATGTGCTGATGGAACTGTAAATTGCAGTTATGAGTTTCTCTATACTATGTCAGATAGACCCAATGTTTTAATGGCTAGCTATGTTGGAAACAATTGGACTGTATATGAGAATATTGATTTAAACACTGTAATTAACCCTCGCTGGGGAGATAACTCTTATCAACTCATTCAATCTTACGATCAAGTTGAGACTAAATCTAAAACAACAGCAATGGTAGATAAGGTTGAGACTGTATATAGTTATCAAATTATTGAGAATACATTTGAAGATGGCAAAGATTATAGTATATCAAAAGTAATTTGGGATGAGCTTGGAGATGGAAATCGTTCTGTTGCATATCACTTATTTAGGAAAGATGAAAATGGTGATATCGTGCAGCTTGTTCACGATAGCTACTTTACGCTTCCTACTACGACTCCTGGTTCTAGTATTGACGGGGGTAGTTTTGAGGATTATATAGCGTTTGACAATCTGCCAATGGAGCAAACATACCTATATACATATAATGGATTATTGAGAGATGGCGAGAGACATCAAGATTCTCGTATTGCATACTCACCGATGACTAATGCTCAATATTATATCACTGAAACATATGAAGTCAAAAGTGATACCCTAACAATCCCCCAGCTAAATTCTTCATATGATGCTGGTGAGCAGTATGTTGATGACAATACAAATCAGCAATGGGATTCTGGGGAACAGTTCACTGATGAGTTTACGATGCTTACTGATGTATTTAAAATAACTCGTACAAAGAATTCAATTATGCAAGGCTCAGGCGTAGAGCTTGTAGAACTAAACAATATTTGGCTTGCTAAAGATTATGGGATTGTTAAAGATGAAATGGAATTTAGATTCAATGAACCCGATGATTTTGATGGATATTATAGATTGGAGCTAGTTAATTGCAGGCACTGCCAAGAAGATGAATCTTCGACTAGAGCCTTTGCCTTAGATCCTGTTGAAATTAACTTTAATCAGCTTAAAAATGCGGACAGAATTGGCGATGATTTTAAAAAACAAAGAACTTTTGGGCTGCAGAAATTAACTTTTGAATCTCAACCCTAGGATGATATATGCTTAGATTCATAAAATTTATATTATTTTGTTTTTCTACCTCAATATTGGTAGCTGGTACAGATGGCACGATTAGAGGTCAAGTGATGGATGTTTATGGCGAGCCTCTGCCTGGAGTTCAAATTCTTATTGAAGACCTGTCTCAAGGCGCCGTAACAGATCTTGATGGAAATTATATAATACTTAATGTTCAGGTTGGAACCTATGATATAAAGACATCTATGATTGGATATGCTACAATTGTCACCAAGGATGTAAATATCACCATGGATCAAACTCGGTGGCTCAATTTAACAATGCAAGAAGAGGCTATTGAAGGAGAAGTAGTAGAGGTTACTGGTGAGCGCGGACTTGTCGAAAAAGATATGACCTCCAAGAAAGTAACAGTTAGCCAAGAGCAAATTGAAGCACTTCCTATCAAAGATGTAACAGAGCTATACTCTTTGCAATCTGGCGTTGTAAAAGTAGAAGGTGGAATGGCTGGTGCAATTCCTGACCATGAGGAGAAGGGGCTTGAAGAGGTTCATGTTAGGGGCGGAAGGTCCGGCGAAATAGCTTATATGATCGATGGCCTGTATATTAGGAATCCAATTTATGGTGGAATTGGGAATGGAACTCGACTAAATCTTTTTGCTGTAGATGAGTTTGATTGGCAGCCAGGTGGATTTAACGCAGAATATGGTGATGCTATGTCGGCTGTTAGTAATATGCACACAGCGTTTGGAAAAAATAAATTTAGATATCGATTTAAATACGAAACAAGTATGATAGGGGCTCAAGTTTTCAATAATCAATATGATGATTTAAGAGGTTTTAACGATTACAATCTTGGATTTGGCGGAAAAGTACCATTTGCCAGTGCATTACCGTTCATTGATGGTGCGCATTATTGGATATCAGGTCAGTTAACAGATGAACAGTCGTATAGAGTATTAGAATTTGATGATGTCGTATCGACTGGAGTTCTTGATGATGATATAGCAAACAATGTAATGCCTTGGGATACTCAGGCAGGATTAAGAGGGTTTGGGTTTGACAAAACTGCAGATGTTTTTGCAAAAATTTCCTTAAAAATGCTTGACAATGATTTTAAGGTTAATTATTCATATTGGCAGGTAGCAGCTCATAGACAGTCATTTAGTACTAGGTATATGTATGACAATACGGGTCAAAACGAGCTATTTAGAGATACATATAGAAATACACTTGATATTAACCATCAGCTTTCAAAAACAACATTCTATTCGCTTAGATTTTCAAATTTTATACAAGACCAATTTATTGGAGTTCGCTGGGAAGACTCTGATAATGATGGATACCCAGACTGGTTCGAGTACGGCAATCCAGCAGGCTCTCCGATAAATGATTATTTTAGTCCATCTTATGATATGTCCTCAGATACTGATAATCCATATGTAACACCATTTGATCCAAATACAACTACCAACCCTACAGAGATTTATTATACAAATAGAGATGGAAATGGCCCAGATAATTGGACAAGTGGCTGGTATTATGGTGCTGCGCCAGGTAACTACAACTGGGATGTAGCTGAAGAGTTCATTGATGTAAATCAAGATGGTATATATACTCCATTTTTTGATTTAGACGGAGACGGGGTCAAAGACCCAAATGAGCATTGGGTAGATATATTTGAGCATGAGCATTATTCAGACCTCAATGGAAACGGACAATGGGACCTCAATGAAGACTTTGATGATTATAACGGAAATGGAATATGGGATACATTTGATTTTGATACCAATGGAGATGGAGTTTGGGCGGGTCCTGTTCTGGTTGAAAAAGCCATTGAAAGAGATGGTAGCTATTGGTTGACTCCTGAAATGTATGTTAACTACGCAGATTATTTTGATGGATTTAATTATTGGAATGACATTCAGAATCCATACCATGGATATATTGAAGAGTTTACACCAAATAGCTATCAAGAATATTACTTCCTTGGTTGGAATGAAGAGAGAGTTTTTGGTGGCAGCGACCAGTTCTTTAGTACATCAACAGCAAGAACTAATGAGGTGCGATTTGACTTAACCTCTCAACTTTCTTCAAAATGGAATACAAGAGTTGGATTTGATTATAAAGTTCATAAATTAAATTTCTATGAAATAAAAAATCCTTGGGATGATGGTAGCGCAATTCGACAGCGTTTTGCAGAGTACTGGGATGATTTTGGTCAAGACGGAATAAGTTATGTCGACGATGTTGATGATAATTTTCAACCTGACATAGGTGAGGGTAATGGTCAATGGGATCCAGGTGAAAGCTACAATGATTTCAATGGTGATAATGAGTGGAATGATTATGTAGAACCTCAAGAGCTTGCATTCTATTGGCAAAATAAATTTGAAGTTCCATGGATGGTTATCAATGCCGGCCTTCGTGTTGATGGAGTACACTACAATACAAAAATATGGGCTGATGAAAATGGCAATCATTCACCCTACAAGCCATGGATGTGGAGAGATTGTGGCCTTGATGGACTTTGCCCTGATGATAATGAGTGGAGTGCTCCTGATGAAGGAGAAGGAGATGGTACTCAACAAGGATATGAAGAAGTTACAGATTTAATTGGACTCCCTTATACAAAAGTGATATTTACAGATGCAGAATGGCTTTGGAAATTAAGTCCCAGACTTGGTTTTAGCCATGTAATTACAGACCAAGCAACATTTACCTTTAACTATGGATTATATTACCAGACACCTGTATATCAAAATGTATATCTCAATACAAATAGAGCCGACGACCCTCAGGATACATTTGAGGAAAGTGAAGGACAGCTAGGAAATGCAACTATGACTGCTTCTAGAACTCAATCTTATGAATTCGGTTTCAATGTGCAAGTCAATAGAAACTGGGCATTTTCTCTAATGGGTTGGGTTAAAGATATGGATCAGCTTGTTACAGCAAAAACGTACAGGACTGGTGTCTATGAATATCAAGTCACTGCAAATGGTGACTTTGGTACTGCCACCGGTATTGATTTTTCACTTGAGAATCGAGGTTTACTAGTTAATACAATGCTGCAGTATACGTATTCAGTTGCAAGAGCAAATGGCGCATACGACGCAGCCGCATTTGGAGGACAGTTTGTTGATGCGCCCGCCCAGCAGTACTTAATGCCATTTGACAGAACGCATGATTTAACTTTGACTTTATATACATTCCTGCCTTTTGGAATCACTGCATCAATGACTAATTTTTATCAATCTGGATTCCCGTACACTCCTTTAATATTTAGTGGAGACAAACCAGTTGAAGATGAAATAAATAAAAATACTAGAAGGTCATCTGATTGGTACTGGGCCAATGTTGCTCTCTCTAAAAACGTTGAGTTTAATGATTTGAAAGTAGCCTTTGGATTGAACATATATAATGTTTTTGATAATAGGAACGAAGTAAATATTTGGCCCTTAACAGGAACAGCTAGCGATCCAGGTAATTATTATACTGACGAAATAGGCGAGTCGGTTTCAAGCGGATACTATGATACTCCTTGGTACTATCAATCACCTTCAGAAATAAACTTCTTTATGAGGATAGACTTTAATTAATGATAACAAATTTTAGATATACATTCATTTTATTATTTACAATTATTTTCACGGCAGAGCCAGATCTTTACGACGGTGTGGGAGAAAGATTTAGCGCAGGGCCTTCAGAGGCCGTTAGAGGATTAGGTCAATATGGATATCCCAGCGACCCGATATCTGATAGAGCAAAAGGATATTTATTAAAAGGTAAGGTTAAAAATGCCATATCTAATTACGGTAACTTTATAACCTGGGATGAACATCCTGCTGGATTATGGGGTGAGTACTCTTATCTTCCTCACGTAGCAATGGTGGCTGGAATCCCTGGACATGATTATAGCTCTGAGTATCAAGACTGGACTGAATCTGACATGTCGACACATTACCCTGAATGGTATTCTCAAAATGGAGAAGATTTAATTGTATGGTGCTCTGAAGATATATATGATGCCTGGGGGTTAGATACTGAGCTTTTAACCTCTCAAGATGAAGAAGCTCAAGATCAAGGATATGATCTTACTCGTAGACCAAACGGAAAATATATAGGTATAGCTTTTGAAACAATTGATGATAGAGGTATTGTTGGCGAAAGAAAGCCTGATATCGAATCTTTCGATGGAATAAATCAATGGGCATTTGATTTTTTTAATACTGAAAATCAAAATGGGAATTCAAGGGTCTGCATTACTGCTCGAGCAGATGATTTTTCATTAGACCCAAATCTATCCAATGCAATGATTGGGGCAATGTTCCCTTGGGGATTAAGACCGGCACTAAAGGAAAGACAGGAAGAGTTTGATCTTTATGAATACGGCCCTGATGGAGATGATTGGTCTGAAGATGATGTGTATGCATATTATGGTGCCACATCTCAAGAGTCTTGGTTTACAAGGTGGAATCCAGCTACCAATACAGATTGGCAGCCTACTACAAAGGCAAAGGAAAACTCACATGGTACCGATGTAAGCTCTGGAGATTTGTTTGGTAGCACAATATATACAGACTCCAATGATAGCTATCCACTCCTAGCTCACAGTTCATATTCTCAAACATGGCCAAAGCGTTTTGATGAAGAGTCAGGAGAATATGTTTCGTATTGGCCAGGATGGTATGCTCTTGATTTTAATGAGGATTTGCCAGGATGTGATGGAGATAGAGATAATGACGCATGCTGGGAAGAGATTCCTGGAAGATTTACCTCAGATAACGATGTTTACATGGAGTTTGATGATAGGTGGGCTCATAGGGGAAATTTAGTTGATGGTGATGGCTATATTCAAACTGGATATCCATTAGGACTTAAAATAAAATCAACAGCTCATTCATACGGAGTATCATTCGCTGAAGATATAATGTTTACAACAGTATGGGTACACAACGAAAGTCACGATATGGTAATGCCAGATGGTACAAAGCTTAATAGTGCTAATGGATTTGATTATGAAAATTTATCTCTTGGATTTTATATGGATGCAGATGTTTTAAGTACAGATATTTATGGAAACTTCAGCGTGCACACCAACGAAGATGATTTTATGGAATATATAGACTGTAAAACATCCGATGAGTATTATCCTGACGGCTGTCCAGTTATCAATGGCAAGGAGCTTAGAGTAAGTATTGCAGCCATCGGCGATTGGGACGGGGTTAGCAATGCAGGAATGGGACACAGTATGGATCCCGATGCTCCAGCTATGGGTACTGATTTTGGTCTTGTTGCAGTTCAGATGCTAGACTCTCCGATTGCTACTGATAACGTTGATCTTGATCAGGATGGAATTACAGACATATATGCCGGCGAGAAACTAAAAATGACAGACTGGCATTGGTTCAGCTGGTACAATAGACCTGGAGTTGTCTTCGCTGAGGGTACCGCTGGATGTTGCGCTGGAGACCCAGGTAAAGATCAGGCTAGGAATAAAGAAGAGATTCAGTATAAGGTAATGGCAGGAGATACAACTAATTTATCTGACAATGAGAAGGAGTGGTATTTTCATGCAGACCCCAGTCTTGATCAGTTAGACCCTAACTTCAACCCTCATTTCGACAACGTCGAAGATTTAAAGCAAACTGAACTTTTCCAGGAAGAGCCATTTGGATTAGATTGTGTAATGGAAATGACAACAGGTCCATTTGATTTAGCGGCTCAAGACTCTGTTCCTTTTTCATTTTGTATTATTTTTGGGCAGAATATAGATGATTTGCTAGCAAATGCTGAGTTCGCCCAAGTGATGTATAATGCGAAATATCAAGGGTTTACGTCCCCTACCATCCCTCATGTAGAGAGTGAAGTGGGCGATGAGTACATCAAACTATATTGGGATCAAGCTGCAGATTCGTCTCAGGATGTTGTAACAGGCTATTATGATTTTGAAGGTTATAAAATCTACAAGAGTACCGATGATGGAGTTTCATGGGGTACAGAAGGAGATAAGATTTTTGATAATACGGGAGTGCAGGTAGGCTGGAGACCCCTTGTCCAATTCGATTTATCCTATCAGGATGACTACTATCACTGCGTGAAAAGTCCCCAGATTGGAAACTGTGAAGATATAATTTTATCAAACGGACAAACCGATACGCATAGAGCGATGGATGTATCTGGTTTTGATCCTCTTGCCCCTTGGTTTGATTTAGGTAGTAATACGGGTATGCCTGATGAGCTTTCGGGTCAGGATTGTGGAATGTACTATGATGCCACTTTAAATGATTCACTTTCAAGGTGCGGCGAAGATTGCTCTAAGGATTTTGATGGCAATGATATCAATGAATGTTACTACTATTATGTTGATACAGATGTTCTAAATGGCATTGAGTATACTTACTCAGTAGTTTCTTATGATACAGGAGTTCCAGACAGCTCACAAATAACTGCCAATCCAGATTCATGGGCTCGACCAAATGGTTATCAATTTATTGAATCTTCAAGAGGTTCAACTCCACTGGACATGAATTTTGTGACAGCAATTCCAGGCGCTCAAAATACTGGTATGGATTGCAATAGCGTTAGAGTTATTCCAAATCCTTATTTCGGAAGGTCGACTTTAAATGAAACAGTATATAAAAGAAGAATCTCATTCATGGACCTTCCAGAAAAATATACTCTTTCAATCTACACCGTTACTGGTGAGTTGGTTTGGGAGCAAAATGAGCTTCATGAAAATGCTGGTGATGGTATTACATTTTGGGATTTACGCTCTGTCAACAATCAAGAAGTGTCTCCAGGGCTTTACATATACACATTGGACGCTGAATCAGGTAGTAGTAGACAGTCAGAGTGTAGTCACATAGGAAAATTTGCAATAGTAAGATAAGATTTAAAAAGGTATTAATGAAAAAAACTATAATATTTCTATTTAGCTTTATTTTGAGCCAGAATCCTATTTCTGATGCAGGCTCTGATCAAGTCGTTCAGTTAGGTTCGCAGGTTCAATTAGATGGAAGTGCTTCCTATGATATCGATGGAACCATATCTTCATACAATTGGACGTCAAATAGCGGCATTGTACTTACTGGCTCAGATACTGCGACACCTTCATTTACAGCTCCAAATGAAGCCAGTACACTATTATTTACTTTAAATGTTACTGATAATAATGGAAATATGTCGCCCCCAAACTCTGCATCAGACATTTTTATTTCTGAATATCATGATGGAGGAAGTCCGAATCAATATTTAGAGATCTTTAATGGTACTGATTCTGCTATAGACTTGACTGGGTATGAGCTTTGGATTTTAAAAAGCGAGAGTGATATGACTTGGGAACCTAATTACAATACTGAAGAAGAGGAATGGGATACTGATTTCTGGGTTCTGTTATTTAATTCTGATTTAAGTATGACTAATATCAACTCTAATCTTCAGTTGGATGGCGACTATATGCAGAGAGTTGACCCTGGATTATTAAATCCTAATGAATCTCTTATGATTATTCGTGAAGGAGAGGGAGAAGATTTTGATTTTATTGGTCAAAATTATGTGGTTTGGGATAGGCTTGTCAAGATTTCGGGAGATGAGCCAGTCGCATTATTAAAAGACGGTCAGATTATTGATAAGATAGGTGATGATGAGGACGTATCAAGTTCTGGATGGGATGTTGGAGAAGGTACTACAAAAGATCATACTCTGATTAGAAAGTCTACAGTGGTTTCCGGTAATACCAACTGGGAATCCTCTGCTCTATCAGAGTGGGATGTTTTTGATAGAGATACATTTAACGATATTTTTAATCATAATTGCACATCTTGTGATAACGAAGTTATTATTTATGTTTCGAGCCCTCCAGTAGCTAACCCTTCATATATTTCAGATGACCTTCTTTTAGATTCTAATGGAGACATTTGTGATACACAGGTTACGCTAGATGCATCGCCCTCCACTACAGAGACTGGCAATATTTCGTATCAATGGATAGATACTAATGGATTGATAGATGTGGCAGATTTGAATCGTAAGCAGCCCAGCTTCAGTACAGTTGGAGTTATTCCAGGAACATATCAGTTTGGTTTAGTTGTATTTGACGGTCTGCTTGAGTCAACGGAGGCAACGGTAAGTATCACAATTGGAGATAATTTATGTCCGTTGGCAAGTTCTAGCGTAGTATTACAGTCTGATGATGAATGGGTAGAGCAATACCCGTCTCTCGTCTACTTTGAATCTGAAAATTATACCGATGAAGGCGATGGAGTGTGGAGTGAAGGTGAAGTTTTTTATGACATTGGTGATTTTGTTTACACTGAAGGGGAAGATTATATTGATGTGAATGGCAATGAACAGTGGGACGCTTCTGAGCCATTTGTAGATATGGGTGATGGAGAATACACGTGTAATGACATTGGATGGTCTTTAGGTGAAGTGTGTGTAGATGGTGAACAGTTTGATGATGTTGGAGATCAGGCCTATACATCAGGCGAGAATTTTATTGATATAAACGGAAATGGTGTTTGGGATGATAGTCAAAAAGTTTATGTTTCAGGATTAACTTCATCAGATCCTGATGGAGGCTCTCTTTCTTACACATGGAATGAAATATCTGGCCATTTATCAAATGATGGCATAGTCTATGAAGAGGAAGATGGTTCAGTTATTAGCTTTGTGAGACCCAATTTTAATGGCGACATGAATGGTCAAGTTGAATTCACACTTTTTGTAAGTGATGGTCAAAATATTTCAACCCAGGATACTTTAATAATTAAATTCGGAAAACCTAGCAAGCCACTTTCTCCAACACTTTCAACAAGGACAGAGCATCAAAAAGTGATTTTAAGTTGGGATTCTTCTGCAGAGAACTCAGAAGATTATTTAACAGGATATTATGACTTTGAAGGGTATAAACTCTATAAGAGTACTGATGGTGGAGACACCTGGGGAAGTGATAGTGATAAAATTTATGATGACACCGGCGCATTTGCAGGCTGGAAGCCATTCAGACAATGGGATTATACTCAAAGCGAAGATGAATCAAGATGTAATTTCTCAGCAGGATTTTGCACTGAAAATAATAGAGGGATTGATGTTTCAGGGTATGACCCCTATTCCTACTGGATCAACATTGGAGAGAATAACGGCCTTGTATACTCTTTTGTAGATACGTCCGTTGTTGATGGTGTTGAGTATACATATGCGCTAACATCGTATGACACTGGAATTTGGACAACCTATCAGGATCCAGCTTCAGGCGAAACCTTGTGGTATGAATCAAACCCAATTCAGTTTATTGATATTGATGGTAATGGATTTGCAACTCTGGAATCTGACAGAGAAGATAATATGGTAACTGTAACTCCGGGGTATTATGCTGGTGATATAAATTTCCCCGACCCCTCCGATACAGAAATTATTTTTACTCCTGGAGAATCAAATTATGGTAATGCGCTCGTGGAGTATGAGCTTGTTAATATAGAGGACTTAGAGCCAGCCTCAATTAAGTTTGAAATACAAGCTGAAGAAGAGAACTATAATAATTTTGAAGGTCTATCGACAAAGAACCCTACCTTGTATGCATATTACGTTGATAGCTTAACTCAACTACCCCTTTCGACTATTGATATACCTTATGCCCCGCTTTTAAATTCTGAAAGAGATTCTCTGTTAGATCTTCCTGGAACTTATCTAGATGAAATTAATAATATGATAGTTCAACCTAATTATGCTCTTGAAAGTATGGAGATTTTATATGTAGATGATATTGGTCAGGATTTAAATTGGAGTGACTTTCTTTCTGGAACTAGAATGAAATTTACAAATCCATGGAGAGAATATGGCCAGTCATATTACATTTTAAATATAAGTGATCTTGATAATATTATTTATTATGAAGGGCCTGGAGCTGAGTATTATGCTCCTATAATCGGCGAGACTTTTGTTCCAGATAATGATGATGAGCAATTATCAAGAAGAATTAATTATAGTTTAAAATACGATAGCCCTACAACATTTAATAATCGACCGCCTTACAGATATAAAATAGAATTTAGCAAAGAGGCAGAGTATGAAGCACTTGAGGTTCAACAGGATGGCGGTGCAAATGCTGATTTTTCTTGTCAAAACTCAAGTAGGAATACTCTATTGCCTTTCAGAGTGTACAATATGACAACTGAGCGTTATGTAGGGCTTCGACACATTGATAGAGGGTTTAATAATGGTGGAAGCGCTGATGACCCACTCTATGGACCAGCATCTGGATGTGAGCCAGAAGGAACTGATGATTTTGTGGGTGACTGCGATTGTGTATGGACAATGTATGAAGATGTTGTTTTTGTAGAGGATACTGTTACAACAAAGTTTAATACAACGCCTCATCCTGAAGCTACTTATTCGTTAGAGCTTAGTTATGACTTTTTTGTTCTAATTAATTTCTTAAATGCTGATCCATGGAATGAAAATTTTGCTTATGATGAGGGGAAATTTGTTATCTACGGTCAAACAAAATGGCAGGCAATGACAGATGTTAATCCTGGAGTAACTCCTGGAGCGCCATATGATCCAGATGGAGATGGAGTGGATAATGGTAACCCATGGAAGGCAGTATATCCTTGGAGTAATTTTGATTCAGATAATATTGAATTAATTATTGAGCCTTGGACGTGGTTTGCTGATGGAGATAACTGGGTTGCAGACTTAAGCCAACTGGGAGTAAAAACCAGTATCGATGAAAATATGCTTGAAGAGATTACGGTTAGTCCAAATCCTTATATGAGACACTCTGGATACAATGAATCTTCAGGAGAACATAAATTAAGATTTAGTAAGCTCCCTACTGAGTGTGAGATTAATATATTTACTGTATCTGGCGAGAGAGTAAAAACCATCCAGTTCCAGAATAGTGATGGTTACTATGGAAATTATTTCTGGGATCAAAAAAATGCAAATGGGGACTTAGTTTCTCCTGGATTATATATTTATACGATAGAAGATAAAAATTATAAACATAAACATATTGGCAAGTTTGCCATAGTGAGGTAGAGTATGGTAGCAAAAACAAGATTGTTAGTATTAATATTTTCAATTGGATTATTATCAGCGAACTTTAGAAATATTCCTGACATTGTGACAAAGGTAGGAACGTGTGCAGGCAACTGGTTGAAGCTTGAAACTGGAACCCGCGCTATAGGAATGGGTGGAGCGCATGTAGCAGCTGGGAATGGAGTATATGCAGCCCCTTATAATCCTGCTTCTATTGGTTTTGTTCAAGGATCAGATACTTTTTGGTCAAAATCTAATTATGTTGCAGGGATTACGCATAATGTTCTTGGCTATGCTACTCAACTAACAGAGTCAGATTTTGTGGGTTTGCATTTATTTTATATGGATTCAGGTGAAATGGATGTTACGACAGTTGAACAGCCAAATGGATTTGGAGAGACTTTTAGTGTTACAGGTCTTAGTTTGAGAGGTATTTATACCAAAATATTGACAGATAGACTAAAAATAGGTTTTTCTTTAAAATATTTAAGAGAGCAAATTTACACTACATACATGCAAAGCTTTGTTGTTGATCTAGGCTCAAACTTTGATACTGGAATCTATGGTATGGTACTCGGAATGTCGGTAAGTAATTTTGGCCCTCAAGTAGAATATAAGGGCGAGGGATTAGAAATAGTTGTCGACTCAGACCTTGACCCAGATGAAAAATTATCTAGAATAACCGAGAAGTTTAGCCTTCCATTGACATTTAGACTTGGTGTTAAGAACGATATTATTGGGCCAAATTCAGAATTTATAAATATGGGTGATATGCATAAATTAACATTTGCAATGGATGGTATCAATGCGCTGGACTATACTGTTTATGGAACTATGGGCTTAGAATACACATGGAACAATATGGCTTCAGTGAGGATGGGAACTCATCTTGGTCATGATACTGCAGGAATGAGTTTTGGATTTGGTATTGATTACAATAGGATTGTTCTAGATTACGCTTTTGTTAATTATGATGTTTTAGATGTGACTCATCAATTTGGAATCGGCTTAGGGTTCTAACTTATTGTTACATTTTATTATTCAAAATTCAAAAAAAAATTCGTAAAATATCAATGGATGATATTTTTTTAATAACTATCAATGAAAGGAAGGCGGCATGAAGCACTTTTCGGCTATTTTTTGCTCCCTTGCAATTCTTATATCTCTTGGTTTTTCTAGAGATGTTGAATTAGTAAAAAAAGGGCAAAATTCAATTATTTTTAACTCTCAGGAATTTGATTTCCGGAGCACACCGATATTACCGAGTCTTAACGAATCTAGAGAGCAGATTGATTTATATTTAGAAGATTTTGAAGGTGACCATGGATGGACTGGCGATGGATGGGGCACAACAAATGAGAATTCATATAGCCCATCTCAAAGTCAGAACTCTGTCGATGATGCGACAACTAGTGGTCAAGCTTGGGACCTATTGTCGCCAGTAATTTCTCTGCCTAGCTTAGGTGATGGCGAGACAATGCATTTTGACTTTTTTCTTGATAATAAAATGCCTGATTTTTCGCAAGACGACGACCCATCTACTCCAGATGACGAATCAGGCTATTTAGCTGATTATTATGCAATTTCGCTTTTAGATTTGGCTGCATTAGCATGGCACCCAAGTGATTATAACTCATTTGATGGCCCAAATTGGTTTTGCGGCTTTGAAGATATAGGTAATGGAAATCCTGGATACTTAGATGCCTGGGTTCAGTATTTAGATACACCATCTTTTACAGTACCTTCAGATGGTACGCTTTCAGCGGATATGTACTGGGCAATCGAATCACCAGCAGGTGCAACCGTTGCGGGTACATGTACGGATGGCTGGGATCAAGCCAATGTTCAAATCTCTGTTGATGGAGGAGAGACATTTATGATGCTTGAATCTGCAGCCTATCCATATGATTTTGGTTGTGGATATGGTATGGTATACAATGGATTTAATTGTACTGGTAGTGACTGCCCTGGATGGGGTGGAATGTCAAACGGATGGCAAAATGTTGATTTTGACCTGTCAGCCTATGCTGGCTCAGAGGCGATTGTCCGTTTTGCGTTCTATGCTGATCCTGGTTTTAGTACTTTAGATGATCCTTCAATTTCTGGATTTCAAGTTGACAATATACTCGTTTCTGGTGGTACATTTAGTGACACAGCTGATGATGAAGATAATATGACTGTCTCTGGAGCTGTTTGGACAGAACAATTCTACGATTATTTTGATGATACTGCAGGTGCAGAAAGGCCTGGAAGTCTTGGTTGGGAACAGTATTTACCAGGGGTTGCATTTAATGGAAATGTATTTATGGATATTAGTGAATTTGCCGGTAAGGATGTTGTATTTAGAGTCCAGACACGTTACGATGATGACATATCTTTAACCGGAGACGGTTTATTTATTGATGATTTTAGAGTATATAAAGAATCTGGTGGAAGCTATCCATCTCCAGCAGGATTAATGGCAGAATCTGGAGATTCTGAGATTATGCTATCCTGGGATGACATGAATGGATCTGGAGACAATGTTGATTTTATTTTTGACAATGATACATTTGATAATTCAATACAGATGTCTACTGCAGGCTCAACAGCATGGGCTGGTGAGAGAATTGATCTTGTTGGAAACTCTACGGTGAATACTATTTCAATTTTTAACAGTAGTGAAGAAAATGTTGAGACAAAGATTGCAGTTTTTGGTCTGCTTGGATCTTTGTTCAACAATTCTCCTGCTTATGAGCAAACTGTCACACTTCCTGTTTTGGGATGGAATACATTTGATGTAAACCTTAACATGAGCAATGGATACATAGTTGCACATGAGTTTACCAATGTAGATTCAACCGCTGGTGGTATGTATGCTGCACTAGATCAAACTGTTCAGGCTCCAACAAAAAGTATGGTGCTTTTTTCAGGAGGTGCTTGGGAGCCTTGGAGTGAAGGCGGTGCCGCTATTGGAGATGGAGAGTGGGGCGTTAGAGCTAATATCTCTTATGAGGGTGCAGGAGTTACATATAATGTTTATAGAGATGGTGATCCTTCACCAGTAGCATCTGCTTTGGGAGATGCAATGTATACAGATACTGGACTTGTAAACAATCAGGAGTATTACTATCAAGTAACCGCTACATATGAAGATGGCACTGAAAGTGATTACTCTGGAGTCGTTTATGCAACTCCATTTGCAAATACAGTCTATGAGGCTAGTTATGATGATGGTTCAGCAGATGCATTTTGGAATGCTGGGTCTGGAAAGACAACAGTGGTTAAGTTCACTGCGTGTCCTGATGGTGAGCAGCTAGTAAGATTTAAATGGTATCAAGAGGAAGATGCGGGCGCATTTTATATTAAAATGCATGCTGATAACGCTGGAACTCCTGGTGAAGAGCTGTTTAGCCAAGTCGTTGCCGGTGGACTTGTTTCAGGATGGAACGAGTATGATTTATTCGATGAAGCTCTATCAGTATCAGGTGATTTTTGGCTTGGCATTAGAGAGTTTAGTTCCACTAGAGGCATTGGCGTAGATACGAGCTCAGATGCCGGGTTCTCACAAGAGAACTCTTCAGGAGACTTCTTACCTGTCGCTGGCAATGTAATGATAAGAGCCTTGCTTGATGAGGTAAACTGTGGAACAGTTCAGTGTGGTACTGGCGATGTTAATATTGATGGAAATGTTGACGTATTAGATGTTGTCCAAGTTGTTAACTTTATCATTGGAAATAGTGCTCCGGACGATGCGCAAGGATGCGCTGCAGATATGAATGAAGATGGTAATATTGACGTTCTTGATGTTGTACAGATGGTTAACATGATTATTAATATATAATTTTTAAATGAATTTAACTTTAACTCAAACCAAGGAGAGTATTATGAATCGTATTTTTATCTCTTTACTAGGTAGTGTGTTTTTGTTTGCTTCTGTTTTTGCCGAAGAGACTCCTCTTCGATCTACAAAAGCAGTTAAAATGCAAAAGCTTGAAAGATCTAGACTAGTAGAGAATCAACCAACACTTGAAGCTAGAGGCGCTTCATATTGGAACAAGCCCTACAGACATGAAAATAGGAATGGTGCATTGTCAGTTTTAGTTGATTCATCGGGTAATGGATATGGCTTAGTAAGTAGTGTTACTAGACCTATTGATGGGAATGATGATGGCAATATGATTATGTCTTACAGGCAGTATTGTGGAGTTGGAACAACTCATGGGCAGCTTGGAGGCGCAGTAACTGAAGATGGTGAAGCATGGGACGCGTATTTTAATTTAAACGCCAACGGTAACCCGCCATGGGGTGGGGGTGCAGGAGTTGGTAATGGTAGTGAGACTACGGCTCAAGCACGTTACCCAAGCGTTATGGCTAGTGAAGACTATCCATACGTTCTATGGAATGAATACACTGGCGCTCAAGCTGGAGGATCTCAGTATGGTGGAAGAATATATTGGACTTATGGTGACCTAGGTTGGCCTTCAGGAGCTACTGGTTCATTTACATATCCAGCTGGTCTTGATCTTCTTTGGGATGAAACAAAAGATCTTTGGACTGCTTCTCCAGATATGTTCTTGGACGAAAATGACGAATTAGCTGTTGGTGTAAGTGCTGCTGACTGGACAAGAAGTAACAACTATTATTTTAGATCTGATGTTGTAGAAGATGGCTATATCGTAATGGGGGAAGAGCAGATTGTTATTGATGAACCTAATTGCTTAACAGCTGGAGATGCATCAGGAAGTTTCAACACTCCTCCAATGATTAGTATGGGCGACAATGGCTTTGGAGTGATGGGAATTATTGGTTACTTCCCTGGAGCTGATACAGGTGTTAGTGAAATTTCAAATTATCACCAACCAATTTTTAAGGTTACAAATGACTACGGATTAACTTGGAGTGGCCCAGATGCTAGTGATCCATGTAGTTTTTATTATTTAGGTGATGATCTATGGGCAGATATGATTAGTTCATTCCCTTCAACACTCGTTGATGAATGTGGTGGCTATGAGTATTTTATTATTGATTTCTTTTCATATTATGACTTTGATTACAAGGTTGACGCAAACGGAGATATTCATATTTTAATGTCTGTTATACCTTCAGATGATTACTATGTATTTTTTGATATGGCTGAAACTGGTTGGTACCATTTCACTATTGATTCTGACTACTTAGACAATCCTGGTCAAGTAAATACTGAAACTGGCTGGAACTGGTCAATGGTCGCTAGTATGTCAGATACGTGGGCGTTTAATGCAAATGATGGTGCCTCAACTATATGGGAATCAATGGCTACATTGTCTTTTTCAAAAGATAATCCGGATGTAGTATGGGTTGCACTAAACAAACATAACGATTATGCATGTGGTGAGATCGCAGATGATTTTGGAAACGATGACCCATGTGATGATACTTATGATTATGCGGGTACGAGTGCTGATATCTATGTTTACAAATCTATGGATGGTGGTAAAACATGGTGGAATCCTATTAATGCAACTGATTCTATGGACGACGTAAATGATTATCCAGCTGAATGGGGTGGCGTTTGTCCAACTGGACTTCTTTGGTGCGGTCCAGAAGAGATGTATGTTCATGCTCCTCAATATAGTACTGAAGATGCTATGATGTTTATGTATCAAATGCCAAACTGGGGATTTAATGAAATTGGAGATTTGCTTGGTGCTGATCATATGAATAGAGTTTATGGAGCAGTAGTTGAGGTTACTTCAGATACTGAGCCAGACCCAGTTGATTGCACACAAAGTTGGGTTGCAGGGGATGTTAATAGTGATGGCTCTATCAATGTTTTAGACATTCAATCTATAATTGTTCATATCTTAGGAAATGAGCTTGAAGGTGATCCATTATTAGCTGCAGATTTCAACGCAGATGGCAATGTAGATGTTTTAGATATTTTGGCGATTGTTAATATCATTCTAAGCCCTAGAGATGTTACTGTTAAGGCAACATCAGCAACGCTTATTGTAAACGACAACAATCTTTCGATGGATGCTGATGGTCAAGTGGGTGCTATCGAGTTAACTCTTTCTCACAATGAAGAGTTTTCAATGAACTTAACCGCTAAAACTATCCTAGATGGAGTTGCAGCATATAACACAGATGGCAATACTACTAAAGTTGTAATTATTACTCCTTTAAATGGAGAATTGATTCAAGCATCAGGCAGCTTTAAAGTTCTAGAAGCTGTAGCTGCTAATACAGAAGGATATATTACATCTAACATCATTGCACCTAGTGCAATTGAGATAAGCAGTGCATATCCAAACCCATTTAATCCATCTACTTCATTTAACGTTAATGTTGGTAGTGCAGGTGATGTTTCTATTATGGTATATAATGTAAATGGACAAGTTGTTGATATGATTCACGAAGGTCCTATGAATGCAGGTGTTTATAGTATGACCTGGAATGCAAGCGATTTGTCAAGTGGTATGTATATAATTAAAGCAAACAATGCCGATGTGACAGTGTCGCAGAAGGTTATGCTTATAAAGTAATTTATATCTTGTTGCGCAGTTAGATTTTATTTAATTTTTCTGCGCAACAAATTCAATTAAAATAGAAAAGGGGAAAAAAATGAGAAATATGTTTTTAACAATAATGTTTGCAAGTTCTTTATTTGCAGCTAATACACTACACGTTTCAAATGTTACTGATGATGGTAATGGAAATGTATCTTTTACACTAGGGTATAACTTTGATGTAGAAGTTGCAGGGTTTCAGTTTGACCTTCTATCTGATGGTGCATTTATGCTTGCTGATGCTACTGGTGGTGCATGTACAGATTCTGGATTTATGGTTAGTACAAATGCATCTGGAAGAGTTATTGGGTTTAGTTTGACTGGAGCTACAATTTCAGCTGGAATGGGTGATTTTATTACTTTGACTGGAACATATGATACAGCATTGGCAGGAACAGTTGTAAGCGTAACAGCTGTAGAGGATTGCGAGTCTGATGGCGATGCTGCGTGTGATAGTGATGATACTAGAATGGTCTTGTCTGATACTGGTGCAGCGGCTCTTGAGTCATCTTTCATTACATCTTCATGGACAGTTGGCGATGGAACACTAGATAATGAACAACCATTAGAGTTTTCTTTATCTGCAAACTATCCAAACCCATTTAATCCAACTACCACAATTGATTACTCTATTGCAACTGCAGGAGATGTAAGTATAGTTGTTTATGACATGATGGGTAGAGAAGTAAGATCATTAGTTGCTGACTTTGCTACACCAGGCTCATACAGCGTTGTATGGGATGCTACTAATAATGAAGGTTTATCTGTAGCTGCTGGAATGTATGTTTATAAAATGACTTCAAGTGATTTTGTTGAAGTTAATAAAATGCTTTTAGTTAAGTAGTAGTATAAAATAATTTAGTAGTAACTCAATTTTCTATTTTATAAAGAATAGCAGGGGATGCGGACCCCTGCTATTCATTTTTTACTAAGTTTGATTTAAAAAAAATAAAAAATATATATTTTGTTTGCATCTATCTATTAGATGTCATTAAATTGATAGGCTTTATTCAACAACACTAATACTTAAGTTGTTTTTTTAGTGTTTAAATGTTTTTTGAAATTGTTGGGAAAATGTTTACAAGGTAAAATATGTAATCAACGTCAACTTTTGTACGACAATGAAATCAAATAAAATAAAATGATCTATTGATCTATAATATAGTACAATGGAGAGTTTGATCCTGGCTCAGGACAAACGCTGGCGGCGTGCTTAACACATGCAAGTCTAAGGAGAACGTTATCTTCGGATAGCAAGTAAACTGGCGGACGGGTGAGTAACGCGTAGGCTACCTACCTTTAAGATTGGGATAACGTTTGGAAACGAACGCTAATACCAAATAATATTCTTTGAATCAAAGGGGGCTTCGGCTCTTGCTTAAAGATGGGCCTGCGTCTGATTAGCTAGATGGTAAGGTAATGGCTTACCATGGCAACGATCAGTAGCTGGTTCGAGAGGATGATCAGCCACACTGGGACTGAGATACGGCCCAGACTCCTACGGGAGGCAGCAGTGGGGAATTTTGCGCAATGAGGGAAACCTTGACGCAGCAACGCCGCGTGATCGAAGAAGCTTCTAGGAGTGTAAAGATCTGTCATAGGGGAAGAAATGCTTATATTCTAACACAATATTTGCTTGACGGTACCCTATAAGAAAGCTCCGGCTAACTAGGTGCCAGCAGCCGCGGTAATACCTGGGGGGCAAGCGTTGTCCGGATTCATTGGGCGTAAAGGGCTCGTAGGTGGACTGACCAGTCAAAATTGAAATACAATGGCTCAACCATTGGCACGGTTTTGATACTATCAGTCTTGAGTGAAATAGAGGTAAGCGGAATTCCTAGTGTAGCGGTGAAATGCGTAGATATTAGGAGGAACACCAAAGGCGAAGGCAGCTTACTGGATTTATACTGACACTGAGGAGCGAAAGCGTGGGTAGCGAACAGGATTAGAGACCCTGGTAGTCCACGCCGTAAACGATGAGCACTTGGTGGTGGGGGATTCGACCCTTTCACTGCCGGAGTTAACGCATTAAGTGCTCCGCCTGGGGACTACGATCGCAAGATTGAAACTCAAAGGAATTGACGGGGACCCGCACAAGCGGTGGATTATGTGGTTTAATTCGATGCAACGCGAAGAACCTTACCTAGACTTGACATGTTAGTGAAAGCTTTGTGAAAGCAAAGGCCTTTATAGGCTTGCCTATAAACACTATCACAGGTGATGCATGGCTGTCGTCAGCTCGTGTCGTGAGATGTTCGGTTAAGTCCGATAACGAGCGCAACCCCTATCGCTAGTTGCCAGCACGTAATGGTGGGGACTCTAGGGAAACTGCCCGGGATAACCGGAAGGAAGGTGGGGCCGACGTCAAGTCAGTATGTCCCTTACGTCTAGGGCTACACACGTAATACAATGGAAGGTACAGAGGGCAGCAAGACCGCGAGGTGGAGCCAATCCCAAAAAACCTTCCCAAGTTCGGATTGCAGTCTGCAACTCGACTGCATGAAGCAGGAATCGCTAGTAATCGCTCATCAGCATGGAGCGGTGAATACGTTCCCGGGTCTTGTACACACCGCCCGTCACGCCATGGAAGCCGGCAGCACCCGACACCAGTGTCCTAACCTTCGGGAAGGAGCTGTTTAAGGTGAAGTTGGTAACTGGGGCGAAGTCGTAACAAGGTAGCCGTACCGGAAGGTGCGGCTGGATTACCTCCTTTCTAAGGAGTAGATAAAGTTAAATCTTTATCGAAGGTCGAACTTACAAAAATTGACTTCTTGTAAACATTTTTCTAACTTTATAATTA
>Ga0163109_10000617_pt1 | contig 28366 bp, 12 predicted proteins | sample CRUFie1St13metaG_FD_108704 | JGI IMG/M metagenome (GOLD analysis project Ga0163109, IMG submission 108704) | Marine microbial communities from the Costa Rica Dome - CRUD Field 142mm St13 metaG | ecosystem: Environmental > Aquatic > Marine > Oceanic > Photic zone | place: Costa Rica: the Eastern...
AAAATGTAGGACCAACTTGACGGCATTAAAAACTATCACCATGAGAAGATTTATAGCTCTTTTTTCAGCGGCAATGTTGATTGCTGCATGCTCAGTCGCCACGGCCCAAGAATCGGCCGAAAAAGAATTTGCTTCGTATGGAGCAGGAGTAGGGATTAGCCCCTTCGGACCTGCTTTGAATCTGACCTACAACGTCGACGCGAAAAACTCAATCAGCATCGGTATTGGCGGTTCACCGGAAGTTGATGTGCCCGATGGGTTCTTGCCCAATTTCGATCCTCTCTTGCTGGGCAATGCTGCTGTTTCAGGCTCATCTACTTGGATGGGCGTATTCTGGCGCCACCGACCTTTCGAGAACCAAAACATTGGCTTCAATGTCGGACTGGCTTCAGGACAGATTGAAAACAACCTGACGGCCGACGGCTTTCACGAGGGTGAAAGCGTTTCGTTCAGCGTGAACTACACCGAGAATCCGGTGATGTACTTCGGCCTGAATTATGGTGGCAAGCCTGTGAAAGGGATCCAGGTTGGATTCGATTTGGGTGTGCTGTCAACCGGCGGTGCCGAAATTCAATACACCGGTGAAGCGGAGGAACTCGCAGCACATGGCGATGATATCGCAGCCCAAATGACAGAGATCAAGGACAAGATGGCCTGGACCATGCTCCCGAACTTTCAATTAACCGTTAGCTACGGATTTTAAGCAGGATTTAAATCCGATGGTTTTTGGACCCCTGGCGCTGAGGCGCTGGGGGTTTTTTCGTATCGCTGATTGAATCTCAATCATCGCCACATGAGCTTCCGAAGTAGCTCAAGAAAAGCAGGAGGTCTTCAACAGATACAAAGCCCGAGTCATCGAGGTCTGCTAGGCAGGCTTGGGGCAATCCGCAATTGTTGAATTCACTCAACAGCAATAGCATGTCTTCAACTGTACTTGCCAGATCACCATTGAAGTCGCCCGCGAGGAAATCACATGACTGGTCGTCGAAAATTACGGTCGCTCCGTAGTTGCATGCGCCACTATCAGTGCAGCCAACGCATGGTGTGGATGGATCGCCGAGCACTCCGAACAGATTGACATCATCGGATACGTCCGTGCCGTTCCAACTAGCAGAAACTTGGGTAGGATTGGTTCCTGAGATCAGATAGCATGACGGTGACAAGCAATACTCGAATACCTGGATACCGTCATTTTCGGATATCGACGTTAGCGTTGCGGGACCCTCATCGAGTAGGTTGCTCAGTTCTACTGTTGCGAAGCCTGAAATGGTTGCGCATGAAGAATAGCAGCAAGTGCCGTCGTCGATGGTGGCTTCGGCATTGTAGTTGCATGCGGTTGCATCCATACATCCTGAAGCATTGTTTTCTGAAGTGAAAATCAAATCATGAACGACGGCTTCATTTCCGTTGCAGTCGAAGTATTGAATGGATACTTGGCCTTGGATTCCACCGAGGGTAGTGAATTGACCCAACAGAACACGGTGGTCCTCTCCAGCTGGCAGGCCGTCATTTGTATCCGTCGAATACCATCCGCCACCTGCGAATGATGAGATGTCAATGGGCAAGCCTATCTCGAAAAAGTCGTCCCAATTTTCTGCTCCGGACAAGATTTGCACAGAAGTCGGTAAATCCTCATGTCCACGTCCCAAGGCGACATAAGAATCGAAGGCTGCTTCCGGTTCCATGCTAAGTGCAGCCGGGGTGAGTGGGGTAGGAGTCACAGCACCAAACGGGTGTTGATACATCATTCCATTTCCTTGCTCGATGAGCAAAGGATGTTCTTCCAAACCAACAACTGCAGAAACGCGCTCTTCGGCATTGTGCATTAACGCATAGAGCCTAAAGGTTGAGTATCCACTGAGGTCGCCTGTTCCTTCGTGAACGGCAATTGCTTCGACGAACACCTCAATGGCTTCATCGTATACTTCACACGAGCCGTCATCGTCGGTTGCCATTGTGCTGAAATTGCAAGCGGCCGGGTTGGTGCATCCCGGAATCTCATTCTCATCACAAACACCGTCTTGGTCGGAATCATTGACACATGCTCCCTCGCAATTGAGCACGCCATCCGGATAGCTGCAAGCGTATGAATTATGCTCGTAGAACAATTGAACATCATCCGACATCAAGGCAGACGGCAGGATTTGGATGTTCATGGATTCGAGTTGAAGCTCCCCATTGGTGGTGATCTGCGCCAACAATACTTCTTGGTCATCTCCAAACAACCCTGTCGTTTGTGCGCCGGCTACGAACCATGCGCCTCCATAACCGTCATTCATCGCAATTCCATCTCCGGCTTCGAATGTTTGAATCCATGGTTGTTCGATGCTTTCAACAACCATCACAGGTTCTGATGCGTTATAGGAGTAGGGGTCGACGCCAATGGTTACCCAAGAATCAAAGGCCAACTCAGGTATGAACCCAATGAAGTTGGTATTGATGCTAGGAACAATGTCACCGGCCAACGTTTCATGCCATATGACACCGTCAGTGACCTGCCAGCTGAGCGGTGTATTGTAATCACCCATGACGGCACTTAATCGGTCGGTTGGATTCGGCCCAGTGAGCACGACATGGTACGTTGTAAATCCAGACAAGTCGGTGGTGCCAACCAGCCCATCGTGCACCGCTACGGCGTCTAAGCGAATGCCGTATTGGGCATCAGGATTGAAGTTGCATGCGAGCGGATCGGTGCAGCCCATGATGATGCAGGAGCCATCGTCATCGGTTGCCCAAGGTTCGTAGTTAAGTGCTTCGGCGACCGTACATCCGATGTTGTTGCAGGACCCATCATCAATCGTAGCCGACGGATCGTAATTGTGGTAATCGGGGCTGGTGCAACCCGGGATGCAGAACTCGATGTCAACGGATATGGAATTCAGCGCAGTAAATGGGCTGGGATCAGACGGGGTGCTTTCGACTCCCCAAGAAACGAACGTGCCATCTGCGGATTGCGCCAGCACTTGGTCCTTTGATGCGGTTAGCTCAATGATATTACCCAGTCCGGTCGGCGGAGAAGGCATGGCGGAATTAGCACCCCATTGGGTGACGTCCCCGTTTTCATGCAATACGATGCCAAACCCTTCGCCCAGGGCCACCGAAACGGCATCGCTTACGGCATTGGGTGCATTGTCCACAATGTCAGGCTCATCTCCCCAGACCACCAATTCCCCGTATTCGGTGATGGCAGCCGCCGCATGGCCGTATGCACTGACCTGAACAAAACCACCGGCATGAGGGACCTCCATGTAGTCGTTTTGCAGGGCAAAATTGGGAATGCCCCAGTAGAGGATGTTCTGGCTTCCATCAACGGCTAAGTTGAAGTCTGCTCCCGCACAGGCGTCGAGTACGAAGTAGTTGAAGATGATGGGGGTTTGTTCCAAGGCATCGTACGCACTCGACGGAGCGAACGAAGCAACGGTGCCGTTGTTTCGGAGGATGACGCCGTGGTTGCCTTCCATGTCCACCTTGAGTGCATTACTCACTGCCGGCACGACCAATTCATTGCAAGAACCCAATCCCCCTGTCAACCCATCGGCATCGATCCAAGCGAGCTGTCCGTCATTCGGCTCTACAAACACTGAGGCGGCCTCTTCAATGGCAGCTACATCGTATTCCGATTGCCAGAAGGCTGTACCCACTGCCCCTTGGTCAACGAAATAGCCCGTCTTGTGGGAACTGCAACCGCCCGAAGCAGGTGAGATGCCGAAGGTGTATCCGTCACATGCCAACCCTGCCAATTCCCCGCAGGCTCCAGTGGCGACGGATTCCCAAATGCAGTTGCCATCGCAGTCTTCGAACTCATCCGCGAAATAGCACGTACCGTTTTCTTGGGTCGCCAACGGATTGAAGTTACAGGCCGATGCAATGGTACACCCCACAACTTCTTCGGAATCGCACACGCCGTCTCCGTCCGAGTCAGGGCACCCGAATTGACAGCTCCCATCATCCTCGGTCGCTTGGTCATTGTAGTTGTTTGCTTGAGCGTCTGTGCACCCTGGAATGCAAAGGATGGGCTCAAATCCTGGAATAATGGCTTCGCTAGAACTGTACAGTATCCATTCTCCATCAATCTCTTGCAGAACGACCGAAATAATCCTCCCGTCTGCACGGAGCGTGACGATTTTAGGCATTCCGGTATTGCCATCAATGGTTGCTTGAACATCGATGATGTTCTGCAGTAGACCCTCCGGCACTCGCACGAGGTCAAAACCAACCGCCTGAACTTCGCCTGAAGTTTGCAAGAGTGCAGCGAAACTCTCATTTGCCGCAAAATCAAGTCGAATGATTGAGTCCAATCCCGTCGGAATTACTGTAAACCCAGCGTTATAGGTACCCCATGCCCTTAGGGTTCCATCCTCCATGACCGCAAGTCCGTTTTGCTCCGTCATTGCAATTTGCTCGATTTGCAATCCAGATTGAGCGATGAAGCTTGGAATGGTGGTAAACGGCATTTGGAACGCACCTCCCCATGGAATGGTTTCATTTGATTCAAGGACGGCAAGAGCTGACATAAAATATGGGCGGTAAAATATGGTTTTGGCGTTCTGAACTACGGGTGGATAGTTGGTGGCAAATTCCTCTTCTGTGAAGCCCCATCCCACCAGCTCCTCAGCATCATTGATGCCCACAAATGCCGGACCTACGGTGATAACTTCGGTGAATACCTCGTTCGTTGGTGTGGGGAGCCATTCTACCCACCCATCCGGGTCTTCAAAACCACCTGTTTCTGGGCAATAAAGTAGTGGAATGGGATGCCCAGCCCGGTCGATTCCCATCAGCAGGTTTTGTCCTCCGTACTCATTGCTGGCGGCAACAATTGCTGTCACCTCTTCCGTGAATTCGTTTTGATTCCATTCGAGAACCGACGCGCCGGTGGATTGAGTTACGCCGTAGACGCCCTCTTTTCCGACCACTCTAAAATCGACGGGAGGTGAATTTTCGGTGCACCAGTAAAGATCAAAAGAGTCTTCATATTCTTCCAATAGCCGCCCTACTCCGCAGACATAGTCGTTGACATTATCGCAAACGCCATCACCATCGACATCGAGCAGGCACTCGCCCTCACAATTCTCCCATGCCCCGGGAAATGTACAGCTAGTTCCATCATTTTCGACGAAGAAGGGATCGTAATTGCAGGCGCCTGCTATGCCGCAGGTGGGTGGTTCGTCTTCGTTGCAAATGCCGTCACCATCGTTGTCACCGCTCAAGCAGTTTCCTTCGCAATCCATGCCAGGTTCAGCGAAAACGCATGAGCCGTCGTCATCTGTTGCGTCTTGAAAGTAATTGCACGCGAAAGGTTCCGTGCACCCAAGAATCTCAAATTCATCGCAAATAGAATCGCCGTCGCTGTCATTCAGACAATTTCCCAAGCAATCATATCCTTCGTTCGGGAAGGTGCAACCACTACTGAAATATTCTGAGACGCAGAACTCCAAGGGCTCAAACGACCCGTTGCTGATGTGAATGGTATCGGTATAGAACGGTGCAGCGCCAGACTCAAAATCGGCCAATGTGATCCACAAATCACCCTCAAACCAATCTGGAATAGGACCGGAAGGCGAGAGGCTCCAACACTCATCTTCACTGGTTTCGAACAAGGCGAGATCTGGAACAATTCCATCGTATCCTTGACCATTGGAGCCTGCGAGGGTCCACATCCCTGAATAATAGTCGAAATTGAATTCCATCAATTCCACGAGTACATACAAGGATTCCGTCTCAACGGGCTCTCCATAATTGCAGGCGGTTTCATCTTGGCAAACACAGGAGTAGTCGCATTCTGTTTCGTTGGGGTCACCGTGGTCATAATTGCATGCATTCAAATCTGTACAGGGATCGATGCAATCAAGAAGCCCGTCTAGGTCTGAGTCTGTGAAGTCGCAACCGCATTCTCCCTCTTCGACGCAGCTTCCGTCATCGGCCGTTGCTCCCGGGTCGAAATTGCACGCGCTTACGTCCGTGCATCCGAGGTATTCGCATGACCCGTCATCGTACGTCGCGTTGGGGTTGTAATTGGAGGCATTTGGATCGTCGCACCCCTCGATTTCACATGTTGCGACCCAAGAAATAGCTGGTTCTAAGGAAGTAGAGCAGGCAACGGAGCCGTCGGAATCCAATACAATTACCACCACACCGGTTGGGCTCGAAATGACCGTTCCTGGAATCTGCTGATCCAGGTCCTCGTAAAGGAGGTTCTCAGGTGAGAGATCGAAGCTGCTGTATACGGACAATTCGTCACAGCATGTTTCTACGAAGCCTGTCAGGAATTGCAGATAAAGCGTCGAGTCCGGTGAGGCAGCATATCCTACAATTTCGGAGAACATGGAGTTGGTATAGCAGAAGCTTCCAGAAGTTTCGCACGACTCTTGGATATACTCGCATGAACCGTCATCCTCTTCAGCCAGTGAAGACCAGTTCAATGCAGTTGCGTCGGTGCACCCTGCAATTGCTCCTTCACCGAGGCAGAAGGCGTTGTCCACAGTAGCGCCCCAGTTGCCTGAACCAGAACCAAGGATATTACCATCCGCATCGGCGAGAGAGAAACTTCCGTCTCCCTGCCAATTCTGTTGGCCATCACCATAGCTGTCCGTCATCTGCCAGTTGTAACATCCGTCCGAGAGGCATTGAGTTATTGAAACTGTGGTGCCACCTTGACCAGTGTACGTGCCGGGAAGGGCTTGGTCGATGATTACATTTGTGATGGCATCGAACAAGGTCCAGCCTGTTTCCCAGTCATAGCCATCAAGGTTAATGGTGAGCGTGATTTCGTTGTCACAGACCCCACTGCAGTCAGCGCCTGGCTCGGCGTACTCGCAGCTGCCGTCATTCTCTGTCGCGTTTGCATCGTAATTGCACGCCGCGGGGTCTGTGCACCCCAGCCCCATACTTTCACATGGGTCGCAACTTTCCCAACACACAGGAGGGAGCGTTTCATTGGCGGTGCTGGTGTAGACAACTCGATTGATGAAGTCGCCGTTTATAATGGCGCAAGGCATGTCGGCAGTCAGAACTTCTTGTCCCCCCCATGCGTCCATTAAGAAATTGTATTGCACTTCTGCATTTGCTGGGACTGAGATGACTGCAGTAAAAATTTCGTCCTCATCCTCATCTTCCATTGGATGACACTGACCACACCAGCCGTCGAAGAAACCTGAGACATATACTTGTTGAAAAGGAATATCGACTTCACTTAAGTCAAGCTGAAACTCGATCTCTACATCAATAATTTCAAATTCATCGCAGATGCCATCATAGTCCGAGTCGTTTATGCATGTGCCTGAACACGTGTAATAATCTTCAGCGTACTCGCATGAGTCGTCGCTGTCGGTAGCGTCGGCATTGTAGTTGCACGCCGTGGCATCCTGGCAGCCCGCGATCTCAAACTCGTCGCATACGCCGTCGCCGTCGGTATCCGTCAAGCAGTTGCCGTCGCAATCAAAGAATTCAGCAGCAAATTCGCATGATCCGTCATCTTCTATCGCGTTTGCATCGTAATTACACGCGAGTACATCAGTACAACCTGCAGGGTTATTCATGCATGTTTCACAGGACTCCCAACACACAGGAGGCAGTTCGAGGTATCCCCCAGCATAGGTCATGCTTCTTTGCACGAAGGACTCATCAATCCACCCCACGCAGGGAGCTTCGGGATCCAATGTCTCGAGCTCGCCGTCGATACCAAACCTGTACAACCAGTCTCCGGGGGTCACACCCTCGACGGTGATGGAATAAATACCGTTTCCATCGGCGTCCGACATGACGGTGCCCGGATAGGCCCATTCATTGAATTCGGCAAAGAGTGTCACATCACCAGAAACTTCAGTTTCGGACAAGTCAACTTGGAAGGTGATGGCTTCATAAGCCTCACATGACCCGGCAGGCAGGCAGGTCCCAGCGCAATAGGAAACTGTCGTGCTGGGCGCTGCTGTAAAACCGTAGAGGCTATTGGTTGGCCCGTCGTAGAAAGAGGCACAAGCTTCAGGCGCGTGGTAAACAAGTCCCCAACCCGAATTATCCGTCGGACCCGAAAGAGCAATCACGAATTCCACAAGTTGGCCATCCTCAAACGACATGCTGCCCGTCCAAACACCGTCGCCATCGGAATCACCCAAAATCAGGCCGAAAGGCTCCCAACCGTTCCAATTGCCATTGACCATGACCTGATCAAATTCCTCGTTGGGGTAGGGCGTGCCGTTGAGGTCAATTTCGAATTCAACGAAAACCAAATTCTGGCAATGGGGATAAACGCAATTCGACGTTTGTGTGGTGGCGCTACCGTCGGAACAATTCACGCCCCCATACGTCCATGCTTCGTCAACTTTGAAAGCCCAACTGTCGGTGTATTCCCAGGGCTGTCCGGTACCATCAACGTTCACATCGCCAAAGGTTTCGATTAATATTCCGCCTTCGAAGAGTTCGACGGCATCATCTCCGTTGTGGTTGATTGTTCCTGATGCATCGACGAAGACGTACTCGAATTCGGAAAAACAGGCCTCGAAATAATTGGCCATCGCGGACTCGTTTTGCACCACGAGGATGTCCACTCCGGCGGGGATGTCTTGTGCCGGGAATGTGTATTCGATGCCGTCAGATCCTCCCCCGTTATTGGCGATACCGACTCCGAAATAGCTCAGGTCCGGAATGTCTTGGCTGGTTCTCAGATGAATCGCCTTTCCCGCCACCCCGCCTTCCGGCACGGTCAAATCCAAAATGCCTTGCAATGTCAAGCCATACGTAAAAGGAATGCACGACCCGTCATCATCCAAGGCGGTCGGGTCGTAGTTTACGGAAGCCTCGTCCATGCAGCCTTCGAACAAATCACAGATGCCATCGCCATCGGAATCCGAGGTGCATGTTCCGTCGCAATTGTACCCTTCGTCGGGCATGGTCCCTTCGCAATCGCACGCCTGTTCAGGAATCGAATAGATGCAACTCCCGTCATCGTAGGTCGCGCCGCTATCAAAATTGCATGCAGAGGAATCGGTGCAGCCACAGCTTGGACCGGGGTTTACGCCTGCCGGGTAAAATGTCCCAGTTCCGTCGAATTCGATCGAGGGACGCAGGTCGATACTGTAATCCCCGTGTACGAATAATTGAAAATTCATATTCCCCCAGAACTCAGCCGTTGTGGAGACTTGCATCACGAGAACCCTTCCTGAAGGGCCAGCAAGTCCATTGGGCGTCCCATTGAGGACATACCAAGCTCCGTCCGCAGAAATGATTACGTCTTGTCCATCGAGATCAGAGCCAGCAATGAAACAATTAACCCAGGGGTTATTGGCCAATTCAACTGTCGAAATGCCAACTTCATCACCTTCAGGCATGCTGTCAATGCCAATTGTTACCCAACTATCAGCTTCTATTTCTGGAATGAGCCCGAAGAAAAGAGGGTTAATGCCTGAAGCTAATGCAGAACCAAACTCGGAATTCCAAAACCCTTCCGAAAAATTCAAGCTCATTGGGTATTCAGAATTTCCAAATACACTCGACAAATAGTCGTCCTCATTCACCATGTTCAAGTAGAAACGGTAGGTGGTGTAGCCGGGGACAAGGTCGATAGCATATTCTTCAATTGTCAGGCTGTACGAAGGCTCCACACAAGAGCAATAGTCGCAACTTCCATCGTCCTCGGTTGCAGCAGGATTGTAATTGCATGCCGACGGATCAGTGCAGCCTGAGAGGAAATCGCTGCTTACAGCGGGCGATGCAAATAATACAAGCAGTGGTAAGAAGAGCAGTGTCCAACGGAATTTGCTCCATGGCGTCGGGAGGTTGAGTGCCATAGTGACTAATTTGGATAACTCTGTAAAATACTAAAAAGTCGATTGTAATGCAAATAAAAACCGACTTCAAAACGCTCAATGCGGGGTGCGATTTTCACCCCTTTTGGTTCGCGCTCTTGAACCGGTTGATGTCCCCATTGCGGGTGTTCTGGTGCTTCGTCGACCGCCCTTTGACGCGCTTTCGCCACATGTGAAAAGAACTGCGTTTCATGTGCTTGCGCATGATGGCGCGCACCTGGTTTTCCTTGAGCCCATATTGCATTTCAATCGCTTCAAACGGCGTGCGGTCTTCCCAGGCCATTTCGATGATGCGATCGATGACATCAGGACCGAGGTCGGTTCCGTCGTCTTTGAAGTTGTCCGGTTCGATGGGCAGCATGGAAGATTAACCCATGAACCCGCGCGGAGGTTCTCGCCTCACTGCCGCGCACGCACCAAGGCCACCGCCCACAACAAGAGCCCGAGTACCAGCACCACTGCGCCTGCGTTGAACACGGTTTCTGCGCCCATGAGGTGATTCAGCTTGAAGGTCACGCCGGTCACCACGAGGGCGAGGCCTACCAGGCTCAGGATGCGGGGAATGCGAACGGATGCCATGGATAAGAATTAAGGGGTCGTTGAGGGCGGGAAGATACGCCGGCAATAGCCAAACGTGAAACGGAAATCCCCCGTGTCCAAATCCCGCTCGAATCCCACGTTTACTTGCCCTTCCTCGTTGATGTCCAGAAGGGCACCCGCGTGCAGTCGGATTCCACCGACTGTTCGCCACACCGGCTCTACGAAAACCGTCCAGCCCTGCCAACCCACCTGACGCGCCACCGCACCTGCGATAACCATCTCCGTCGAATCAGCGCCCCAGCGTACGCCCCAATTGGCCCGAGCGGACCAACGGTCGCCGTCCGTCCAATCCGCGCACATGCGGTGCCGCGACGGAACCCGTGTGCTTGAATTCACCCGGTTGAGATCGGCTTCCAATTCCGAGATCCACGCGACCCGAAACCGATCGGCATCCGGCACGATGTTCCACTTGATGCCGCCGCGCGCCTCCTCTGCTTCACCAAGGGATTGAGAGAAACGCGCTCCGACCCGCACTTCCAACCGGTCCCGAAATCCATAGCGAATAACACCCACGGGCACGGCGTAGCTAAACTCCTCCACTTCCGCATTCGTCGGTGTCTCCCATTGAAGCCAGCCGCCGGCCTCAATTTGGGTGAAACCCCATGGCACAGTTCCGGCGGATTGGGAATCAAACGGCTGTTCCGCATCGATGGCGCTCTGCCCGTGCAAAACCCCACATACGACCAGGGCTACTCCACCCAGAAAACATTGACGTAAATAACTGAAAATCATAGAATATAACGCAACTTTTTTGTCCCAAATCCGTATACTAAAGTATGACGACATCACTTCTTTTTACCCTCATTTTCGGAGTCGTAGCACTGATCTATCGACCCACTTTTGCAACCTATGAAAATCGACTCAATCGGCGAAATGCGGTGGGGTGGGATTTGGTAAATCGGTCGGAGTTCGAATTTGAAATGGGCAACCGACAGTATGGGCAACAGTTGCTCAACCTCTCCAAAGGTCATTTCAGCAAAGCAAAGATGATGAAACGCAACCGACGGATTTTCACCGCTGTCGCAGTGGGGACGGTGTGTGGGTTGGTTGCTTTATCGCACCATTGGGGTCTGTTCATTTGACCCCTTCCTTTCCGTCTCGTTCGCTTCAGTCAAACAGCAGGGGCAGGGCGCTGCTCGTGTAGAGGCCAAAGCATCCATACCCGCCGCTGAAGTTGCTGTAGGCCAAGATGGGCTCGGTGAAAAGCGGTCCACCGGAGGGATTCTCAATCAGGTCCAAACGCTCGTAGTACAGCGCCATTTCCGGCGAGAGGGCTGCTATTTCGATGACGACGGGCTGTTGAGTTAGGGAGTCTAATTCCGGCCCCCATCCCTCTTGGATGATTTGGAAGGGTAGGTTGTTGAGGGCGTCGAATTCACCGATGCTTTGGAGCAAATAGCCGTCCATGATTTCATTCCAAATAATGCGCGGATCGTCTTCCACAGTGGAGCGCAAGAATGCATACCCTTTATACCCCGATGGGTTTTGCTCCTCCTCTTCTTCCTCATCGAAATCCTGCCAACTCGGATGCTGCAACCCCCGGACGACAAAATAATCCGTTACCCCGTTGCGATTGGGCAGGGTCAGGGTCAAATCGATGACCCGGCTCAGGTAGGCTTCTTCCTCATCTTCTTCTGCAAACTCCTCCTGGAGCGTCGCTTCGTAGGCATACGCGTAGGCGCCGATGCTGTCAATGCGAGGGGGCATCACTTGCGTCGCCGTCACAGGGTCGAATCCCGGAGCCTCCACCTGCACCGTCCACGTGCCGTCGGCCAAATCAACATCAGTGAGCACGTGCCCGTATCCGCTGACCCAATCGCCTTCCCCTCCCCAGACCAACGTGGTCCCCGTTTCGTGGGTCAAGGTGAACAGCGCATCCTTGAGTTTGGTGCCTGAAAGCGTATCCAAGATGCCCGCGGAAGAGTGGGCCCGCGTGACCAAGGTGTCCGCCACGGGCCGCAGCATGACCGTTGGCGCAATTTGGGCTTCGTGCTCCGGGAATGGGATTTCCCGGATGACGCCTTCGCTCAACTTTTCACAGCCAGCGACGAGGCAGGCAAGGATCAGGTAAATGAATGGATGCTTCATGGTCATCAGAATTCAGCCCGCCAGGCAATGGAAGGAATGATGGGGAAAATGCCGTATTCCCGGATGGACCGGTTCTTATCCTCATCCTGGTACACCAGCGAGAAGAAGGGATTCAGGTTGTTGTAGAGGTTGTAAACGCTCAGAATCAGGGAGCGGTCGTAAGTGGACTTTTGCTTGAGGAACGTGAGCGATACATCTGCCCGGTGGTAGGGGCTGGTGCGGTAGGCGTTTTTTGCGCTGGGCAACTGCACCCCAAATCCATCTACGTCCGGATCGTATCCGGTGAAACTCATGGGAACAAACGCCCGGAACTGCGATTCGGGGAGGGTCAGAGCCCGCCCGGTGCCGTATACCCATGTGGCCGAGAAGTCGATGCGATCGGAAAACCGGTGAATCAAGACAATGGAGGCGTCGTGGCGCCGGTCGTAGGTATAAGGAAACCAATTGCCGCTGTTGATCTCATCAAATTGGCGTTGGGCCCAACTCAGTGTGTAGCCCACCCAACCCGTCGTGCGGCCTTCTTTTTTCTGTGCGAGGAACTCAAAGCCATACGCCGTGCCGATGCCTTGGGTCACCTGGGCTTCCCAGTCCGAGTTGATGGCGTTGGTGAAGCTGGCGCCTTCGCGGTAACTCAACAAGCCCTTCATGGATTTGTAATAGCCCTCAACGCTGCATTCGAACCCGCCATATGTCTTGGCCCAACCGGCTGCCCATTGGACACTGCTTTGTGGGGTGACCTGATCCGTCGCGGGCACCCACAGGTCGGTGGGCAGGGAGAGGCCCTCGTTGGTCAGCAGGTGAACGAATTGGTTCATTTGGGCGTAGGAGGCTTTCAGTGCGCTACCATCTGACAATCGGTAGTTCAACGCAATGCGTGGCTGCACCGAAACGAATGACGCTCCGTTCACGAGGAGCACAGCGGTGTGTGCGCCCACATTGGCTCGGAATTGTTCACCCAGTTGAATTTCGTCCTCGATGTACAGGAATTGCTCGAGGGATTGCACCTCCGCTGCACCCAATGTCGTATCGACACTGGGCAGACCACCGCTGATGTCGGCTTGAAAAGTCGATGCCCCCGGGTTGAAGGTGTGCGCAGTCGCATTCCAACCAAAGCGCAGGTAATTCGCGTTGTTCACTGCGTAATTGAAATCCACCCGACCCGCGTAGTCCACAATCCCGCTGCGGTAGATGCTGGCAATGCGGTAGGTCGTTGAATCCATTCCGTTGACGTTCTCTGCCTCTGAATATTCAATGCCGTTGTTGAAGGCGTATTCACTGCGGGTCAAGGTGACATTCGAAAAGAGCTTAGGGGTCCATTCGTGATTCCAGCGCGCAGCGGCCACGCTGTTGTACCAGTCCAACCCAAAGTCAATGTTTGCCGAAGTGGTCTCCACGGTGTTGTCCCTCGAAATCAATGAAAAATCATCCTTCCCATTGAAGAAGCTGAAGTACACGCGGTCGCGATCGCCAATGCGCCAATTCACCTTGCCATTCAGGTCATAAAAGAAATAGCGCGGGGACGTTTGAACGTCGGGTTCCTTCGCGTTGATGGCCGTGATAATGGGGTTGACCAACAGTTCCAAATACGTCCGGCGTCCACTCAGCATGAACGAGGCCTTGTCCTTGACGATGGGGCCTTCCACCATGAATTTGGAGGCGAGGATGGACACATTCGCGGTGCCGTGAAACTCCTTCATGTTGCCGTCCTTCATGTTCACTTCGAGCACCGACGATAGGCGCCCGCCGTACCGCGCAGGGAACCCGCCCTTCGTGATGGTCATTTGCTTCACCGCGTCGGAATTGAACACCGAGAAGAAGCCAAAGAGGTGGCTTACATTGTACAATGGCACCCCATCCAGAACAATGAGGTTCTGGTCGGGACTCCCACCGCGCACGTACAGCCCGGACGTGCCCTCGCCACCGGATTGTACCCCCGGCATGAGCTGCAAGCTTTTCAAGAGGTCGACTTCCCCGCCAATGGCCGGCAAGCGCCGCACCTGGTCCATGGGGATTTCCACCTTCGACATTTGGACTTGGTCCTCGATGCGGTTGAAGCCTTCGCCGGTCACCACGGCCTCTTGGATGGCCACGCCGGCGCGCAACTCAAAGTCGGCCTTGAGATCACCGGTCAGTTCCACTTCGTAGGTCTGTGGCGCATATCCGATGTACGAGACGGTGAGTTGGTGGGTGCCCGTGGGCAGGGCGAGGGAGTAGAAGCCGAAGGCATTCGTCCCGGTCCCGGTTTGCTGAGCTTCGCACCACAGCGTCGCACCGAGCAGCATTTCTCCGCTTGCGGCATCTTGCACGTATCCGCTCAGCTGGTGGGTTTGGGCGCTAACTCGCATGGACACGACCCCCAGGAGAGCAGTCAAGAAATATGGGATCAATCGTTGTTGCACCGCACGAAGGTAACCATGAACACCATCTTCAATTATGATGGAACGTTCGCCATGGACGAACCGGTTGCATTGGTCAAGGGCTGAAGCTCATCGAATCATGTGCACGTGGCCTTGGAATTCTTGGCGTGCAGACGATACGGGGTTTTCTTCGTTGGGAAATTCCACGGCGATGCGCCAATGGTAGACGTTGCTGCGAGCAAAATAGCCTGAGTGGTCCGTAGAGGTGGGGTCTTCTTCGACTTGACCAAACCACCCGGTCTCCGGATCGTCCGTGGCAAAGATGATGTCGCCCCATGTGTTGAAGATCTCCAATCGATAACTGTCGGGTTCACATCCCAAGACGGGCTTGAATAAGTCGTTTGCGCCGTCGTTGTCGGGTGTAAATGCATTCGGGACGTACACTGGACATTCGCAGTAGTCCAACGTCACTTCAAATGATTTGCTCAGGGTATCGCAGGCATTGGCTAGGGTTACCTCGTAAATGCCTTGGCGGTCGATTTGAATCGCCGGAGTGGTTTCGCCGTTGTTCCAATGGTAGCCAATGGGGAAGAGGTTGTCTGGGTTTGCAGCACTTACGACAATCGATTCGCCTTCGCAGAACGACAACGGCTCCACGATATCGACGAACAGATCGGCTGCACGCTCCACGAGAACCTCATCCGTCCAAATGCAGCCGTTCCAATTCACAAGTGCGGTATACGTGCCCGGCGCATTCGTTGTCAAAGCAGGAGTATAATGGGCAATATTCCAACTGAACGACGCTTCCTCCGGCAGCGGGTAGATGTACAGGTAGGCTTCTTCATCCGGACAGAGCATTTGGTCTGGTCCCAGGTCGAAAACGGGCAGATCTTGAATGGAGACAGTGATGCCATCGGTGGTGGAACATCCATTTTCCGTCACGGTCACCGTGTAGGTGCCGGCCGCTGAAACATCCAAGGTTGGATCCTCGGAACCGGTTGACCACGAGGTGGCGTCGGCCGTTGGCAGGCCGGTGTTGAGCAACAGGTTTTCGCCAGCGCATAGGGTCTGATCGGGTCCCAAATCAAATAGGGGAAGCGGCACATTCTGCACCGCAACGCTGGTTTGATAGGCACAGCCTTGAATGGGGGTTGTCAACGTATACGTTCCAGGGCTGTAGATCCAAATTCCCGAAGCGGTTTCCCCCGAATTCCACTGGTATTCGGGCGCTCCTACGTTGGCAGCCAACCACGCGCTGTCCCCGTTGCAAAGGGGCAAAGAGCTGGGCAATCCCGTGTTGAAAACCGGGGCGTAATCGATGACCACGGTATCCCGTTCTACGCAGGCGCCAACGGTCACTTCCACGATCACCGTGGCGTCTTCATTGAGGACGGTCCAGCTTGAACTTGCACCCTCTGGACTGCCGTTGACCCACCATTCGGTTTCATCGGCTGCATAGCCGCTCGGTAGCACGACGGCTTCACCATCGCATGCAACGGCGTCGGGACCCAGCGATACCCCGGCATTGGCGGAGGGAACGACGGCAACTTCATCCGTAAAGACACAGCCGTCGACTTCTGTTTCAACCACATAGGTTCCAGCGGTACTCAGCCATTGCTCCGGAGCACTTTCCCCGTTGCTCCAGACGTAGGCATCTGCGCCCGGTGCGGCCATGACCTCAAGGCTGTCGTTCAAACACAAATCCAGTTGGTCAGGTAAACCGGCATCGAAAAAGGGCACATGCGCAACGACCGCCGTATCGCGTTCAACGCATTCGCCGATGCTCACTTCGGCAATCACGGTCGCCGCCGTTGCCATCACGGTCGTTTGGGCTGCGGCCATGCCCTGGGCATCTCCGCCACTGATCCATGTGGTTGCGCTCGCGGGGTATCCGCTGGTGAACGTCACCGCTTCGCTGGAACAGAGCAGTACATCGCTTCCGAGGTCGACACCTTGATTCTGAGAGTCCTCGACGCTGAGGTCATACGTGAAGGTGCAGTTCGCCGTGTTGATGTCTACGGAGTAAACGCCCGGTTCGCTCACGGCCAAAGCATTGGCGCTGCTGCCATCGTTCCACTGCCAGCTTACGCCTCCACCGCTCCACGTGGGATCCAATGCAGTGGCAGTTTCGACTTCGTCCAAACACAACACGATGGGGTTTTCTTCCCAAATGACTTCATAGGCGGGATGATAAAAAACCTCGAGTGTGTCGCTTGCTGAACACACCGATAGCCCCCAGTCCAGGGTTACGGTTCCCGCCTCGTCCGTGGTGAATATTGGCGGTCCGAGCTCGCCATTCCATGCGTAGGTGATGTTCGGATCGTTTCCGCTGAAGTCGAATGCCACCAATTCACCCGGGCAATTGACCTGATCATTGCCCAAACTCAATGCGGGCATGTCGACCGCGACAACGCTTACCTCCGCAGAAGTATTGCATCCGCTGTTATCATGTTCCAAGGTCAAGGTGTATGTGCCCGCGCCTGAAACGGACAGCGTTGGGTCGGTGCTGCCATCGTTCCATGTGCCAGTGATGCCCGCTGGCCATGGACCATTGGGCAACGTGATGCTAGGCGCATCGCACGCCACAGTGTCGGTCGGCAAACCCGGTTCGGGCAGTGTGGCCACGTCCACGGTCACTTGGAGCGTACTCTCGTTGGCACAGGCGTCTTCATACGTCACGGTATAGGTCTGGCTGGCATCCAACGTGGCAATGACCGTGTTGCCAGTGGTGCTGGACAAGCCAATGCCGGGCGACCAGGTCGGATTGAGCGCATAGTCGGATAACGTCAACTCAACGGATTCGCCATGGCAAACGGAAGCGTTTGGTGGAACCACGTCTTCGACAACCGTCCAACTGGCGTTGCATACCCGGTGCTCATTGTTGGCGCCCCCAGTCGCAGCAGTGAATCCCCATCGCACCGTGCTGGTGCCTGTGTAGCTGGCTATATCGACAACGGCCGATAAGCGTTCAACGCAATTCCAGAATACCCGCATGACTTGAGTCGGAGCGTCGTACGTGACAAGCAGATGGTATTCTTGGTTGTTTTCAATGTTGCCCGATCCTGGCAGAGCAGCAACGGGTCCGGCGATAGAATTGCCTCCGTTGTGCGCAACAATTCCATTGCTCGTAATGCCCAGGTGATCGTACCAGGGATCGCCTTGCCCTGGAGCCTGATAGGTATCCATCTGGACTCCAATGCTCTGGGTGATGGAGTTCACGCCGCTGTATCCCATCGTGCCGCCATTTCCTCCCAAGGTGGACGAGGCCGGATTTCGCAGCACGAATACCATGCCGTCCGCACCTCCGTTTGCAGTGCCCAAGAATACATCTGCGGACATTTCCCAGCTCTGGGTAACGTCAACGGTACCATAGTACCACACTGCACCTTTCTGCGAGTTCGTGTTGCTCGTGAGTCGGTAGCAACCCGCTCCAAGGTTTTGTGCATTGCCGTGCACCGATCCCGTTTGAGCTTTGCTGACTTGAGTCGTTCCCCATGTGGCCAAACAGAGAAGCACCGCGCTGAAGCGCTGAAATTGCGTGCATTTCATGCGGCAATTTCGTGATTTTCGTACAATTCAAGGTGTGCCTCGCTTTGCTTTATGGTTCGAGGTACTTACGCGGAGTTGCAGAAGAATGCCTAATTTGCGCGCCATGCGAATATGTGTTTTACTCCTGGCCGTTTGCTTCGCGGTCAATATTGGTTCAGCTCAATCCACAAGTACACCTGCACCCGCTGAAACGTCGTATGTCCGACTGGTCATGTTCGATGGGACTTCCCGAATGGGAGAATTGCTCCAAAGCACGGAAAGCGAAATCGTTTTGGAAACCATCCAATTGGGCGTCGTACGTGTGCCCAAGTACTTGGTGAAAGGCCTGACCAGCCTCGCTGCTCGGGAATACGAGCAATTGGTTGAAGCCTTCAAGGGACGCGAACTGGCTTTGAATCCACAGTCCAGCCGCTACTTCTTCGCCCCTTCGGGCATTCAACTCCGCGGAGGTGAGGGGTATTTTCAATCCAACATTGCGCTGAATTCGGTGAGCTTTGGGGTGACCGAAAACATCACCATTGGAGGACTCCTTTCGTTTGCTGGCGCCGGCGGTTCGGTCAAAATCGGCAAGCAATTGAGTCCGAATACCTACGCATCATTCGGCGGCATCGGTTTCATGGATTATTACGGACAGTTCGAACGCCCCATTGGGCTGGTGTTTGCCAACATGACCTGGGGAACGGAGGACCGAAACATCACCGTCAATTTGGGCACTGGAACGAAGTTTGAGGACGGCATGGGAGCGGTATACGCGTACACCGCCGATTCCACGGAGTACTCGTGGAGCCCCGGGCAGTATTACTACTCGTACACCATTACGGAATACGACCAAGAGTGGGTGCGCCCTTTGCTGGTGAACATCAGCGGCATGAACCGCATATCTGAAAACCGCTGGTTCATCACGGAGAATTACTGGGTGCGTAACCTGCGGTTCGCAACCCGAATCACGGGCGCCAATTTGGCCGTTTCGTATTTGCCTTCTAACACGACCAATTTCAACGCTCAGTCCGATGGATTTGCCATCCTATCGATGGGCATCCGCAACCTGAGCACGCGTAACGGTTGGCTATGGGACTACGGGATGGTCGGCGTGCTGGGGGGCGACTTTGGGTTTGCCGCGCCTTGGGTTTCGGCGACGCTGGCCTTCTAGCGGTTTACAATTCACCCATCCGTCCGGCGCGGTAATTCTGATAGCATTGGTTGATTTGCTCCCGGCTGTTCATGACGAACGGGCCGTACGATACGACCGGCTCGTTGAGGGGTTGCCCGCCAAGCAATAGAAACTCGCATCCCGATTCCGAATAGTACCGCAGGGAGTCGCCCTCACGCTCGTACAGTGCCATTTGCTCGTCCTTCACGGCTTGGCGGCCTTCGAGTTCCATTTCGCCCCCGACGACGTACACAAAGGCATTGTGGCCTGAGGTCACCGGAATGTCAAGCCGTTCGCCGGCTGCGAGGGAAATGTGGTAGTAGAAGGTCGGTGAATACGTTTCAGTGGGAGCGGTGCGCCCAAACAGGCTTCCGATCAAGACCTTGATTCGGCTGTTTCCTTTCTCGATGACCGGCAGTTTTTCGGCATCGTGAATGGCCGTGTTGGGCGTGCAGAATTTCTCGGCTGCCGGCAGGTTGAGCCAAATCTGAAATCCGTGCACAACACCGCCGTTGGCGCGCAATTGTTCATCGCTCACTTCCTCATGGATGGCGCCGCGACCTGAGTTGAACAACATGTACTGGCCCTCGCGGTAAACGATGTCATTTTTCATGCTATCTGTGTGCCGTCCGCTGCCTTGCACCAGGTAGGTGGTCGGGACCACGCCGGCGTGCGGGTGGGCTTGGATGTCCATGCCAATCGTTCCGGGATCAACGTCCAGCGGTCCGAACTCATCGAGCATCACGAAGGGGGACACGAGGTCGTTCTGGCCTCCGGCGAAGGCCCGGAGCACCGGCACGTTTTGCACCATGCTGCGCCGGGCATTCAGGATTTGCGCGATTCTACGCTCGCCTGGTACGGCAAACATCCCCGAGGCGGCAGTCAACACCCGAGGGGTCGTCAACGATGCTCCGACAATGGCGGAGCTCCGAATGAAATCCAATCGACGCATGTAAAAAGGTACAGATTTCCTTACGAAAGGCAAGCAGAAGGGGGATTAGCCCCTACATTTGGTCTTGAATTTTATCGCCATGAAATACTTTACTCTAGCCCTGGCTGCCCTTGTTTCGTTCACGTTGAATGCACAAAACGTGCAACGAGAGTCGATTTCAGTGGAGTACATCAGCCGACCATCCGAACCGCTTCCTGCAGGTGTCACCACGTACAATGTGGTGGTGAACCAATCGTACCGTGACCAGTTTGAAGCTGAGCTGGAACAGTGGGAAATTGACACCCAACTCGCCCAGGAGACATACGAGGCAGAAATGGAGGCCTACAACGCCAAAGGCACCGGCGCCAAAATCCTCGAGCGTGCGCTTCTCGACGAGAAGAAGCCTCAACTGGTGTTGCCTCGAAAGCCAGTAGCTACCGAGCGACTGTTCGAGCCGGGCATCATCAGCTCGAAAATTGACATGCAGGGCATGACCCGCACCGAAGGCGGCGCCACGGTGACCATTGAAATCCAATATTTTGAAAGCTCTGCCCCGGAGGACGCTCAACAGGAAATTAAAGACAAAGAGGGCAACGTATCATACAAGTACTACCGCACCATGAAGTACCGTCAGCCGGTGCGTTTTACGTTGCAGCTGCCTGATGGGTCCATCGTTATCGATGAGGTATTGACGTCCTCAGAGAATTTTACCACGCACACTTCCGATAAGTACACCAGCAAGTCTGCATTGAACAAATCGTGGAACCCGACGTCGGTCAACAACCGATTGAGCCAAATGTCGGTTGAGGCCGGCTGCGTCGCGATCAACAGCATCCTCAACGATCGGTTCTGTTTCTCGCAGAAAACCCGTCCCATGACGATCTACCACGCCAAGACAAAGAAGAAGGTCGACTACACGGATTTGAACAACGCTGCGCTGGACATGAAAATGGCCATGGAGAAATACATCGATAGGCCAGAAGAAGCGACGGAAGGCATCCGGGCCTGTGTGGCGGTGTGGGAGCAGGTGCTGACTGAGGCAGATTTTGAAAACAAAAAGGCCCGCATCAACCGCAAGATGGCAGGGCTGCTTTACCTGAACCTCATCAACGCCAACATCTGGCTCGAGGATTACGACCGAGTGGACGCGTTGTTCGATGAAATGCGCCGCCTCGATACCAAGAAGAGCGCCGAAGGCACAGCCGACGGGTTGGATACCTTCTCAGAGGACCAACGCCGCCGCAAGGAAATCAATTCTTGATCCCGCGGGAGATTCAGCTGCCGCGCTGAACGATTAATTTTTCTCGGATTGGCCCGGAGTGCACGATGTAGATGCCTTCGGGCCAATTTCGTAGGTCGAGCGTTGCGATGCCATCAGCGCCAGCTTTTGTGGTATGGATCAGCTCACCGAGAGCACTGAAGGCGCGCATGGTGGCGCCGGGTTGGCCCTTGATAAACGCTCGTTCATGGGCCGGATTGGGGTAGATGGTTGGCCGGTTGGTTGCCAGTGCTTCTACGGCCATGGTGCCGAGCCCCTCCACGTATGTTTCCCCCGCCGTGACGCTGCAGCCATCGAAGTACACCGTTGCCGAGTAGTTCCCGGTGAATTCTGGCCACCAGCCAGATCCCATGCCGACCGTGATGCCATCCAAGTGCCACGCGATGGAATCGGCATAAGGCACGTTGCCTGTGGTCAATGACAACCCCGCATCGCCGGCTTCAACGGTGGCACTCGCGTCCTCCGGGCAGGGGATGAAATGCGCCTGGTACACGTCATCCGTAGACAGTGGGATGGTGTTCAGCTTGGTGAACTGCTGCATGTCCCCACTGGCAATGTGCTGATTGGTGGCCCATTTTTCGAAGAGGTATCCCGGCTGAGCCAGGGCTTCGATTTCGACGGGAACGTCTTCAAAGTAAATTCCGTCCCACGGCAGCGGGCCAGGTGTGATCGTGTTGATGCGGACCAAACCCGCCATAGCAGGGAGTGCATCCAGCGTGCATTCAAAAGCGTTGGGCAAATTGAAACTTTGCATCAGGTGGTCGCGCGACGTATTCACCCGGTTTTGGTTGTGGGTCACCATCGCGTTGATGCTGTTCAGCCACGACCCCATCGATTGCGGTGAATTCCACCGGTTGATGTGGTGGGGCATGGCCGTCTCAATGGCGTCGACTGCAATGTTGGTCTCCACGGAAAAGGCCCACGGCTGGAAGATGGTGTTCACGAGGTCGGCGTACCGATTGATGAAGCGCCGACGAAAAGGAGCGTTGTCCAGGACGTGGTCGAACAGTTCGCTGTGCACGCTCGGAAATCCGGGATAACGAGCGAGCTCGATGTAATTGTCGTAGATGCTGCCGCCGAAAAAGCCGAATCCGGCATCAGTGTCATATAGCAGATATTTCCAACGGTCCTCAGATGAGGAGCGAAAGACTTTGGTGTTGTTCAGTCCCCACGCAATGCCCATCCAATCCACATTTTGGATGTACGTCTCAAAAACGAAGTAGTCAATGTAATTGTCTACGTCAAACAGGGACTCAAACACACCCAGGAAGGAGGAACTCATGGTCGAGGTGGACTGCATGACGTTGATGTCCGCGTAGAAAGCATCTTCAGACCCTGCGAGCGCTCCTTGTGGACCGATGAGGTCCACGTCATCCTTCGACACATCGTAATCGTAGGCGATGCTGTGCTCGTCGTACTTCTCACGTGCACCGTAGAGCCCCCAGTATTCGCCGTTCAAGTACAGGTGGGCCGGTTGCCAAGCGCCTGCCACGAGGTTTGTCCGCATGGCGAGCCGATTGATTAAAGCATCCTGCATCTTGGTCGCCCAACTGTGCTGACCACCATTCCGCAGGTTGATGTTGTTGAAGGTGGTGCTTTCCGGCTTGTCGGGAAACAGCGGCCACTCCAGGTTGCCGGTGTATTCGTTTTTGAAATCCAACCGGAAGGACCGCTGTGGCTCTGCACGCGACCAGCCGCCGTGGATTTCGAGGTCCATGTTTTCGCGCAGCTGCAGCGTGCCGTCGGCATCAAAAAACTGCATGCGGGCGAACCGGGACCAGGGTTCCCAGAAGTTCGCACCGAAGTGGGGGTAATCCTCCGTCGCATTGGGCCCCATGACGTAGATGCCGGTGTTCCAGTCCCACAAGTCCGCTTCGTTCACGAGGATGGAGAACGTCGGAATGTCCGGATCAAATTCATCGATGATGTAGACCTCATCTTGCACATCGCTCGGCAACTCTTCATTCCCGTCGTCCCAGACCCGAACGCTCAAGCAGGTGGTCGCATCGAAGACCAAGCCTCCATCAGGAAACACCGGGGACAAAGCGGTGGGCATATCGCCGTTGGTGGTGTAGCGTGCGGTGTAGCCCGCTGTTGTCCCCGCAATGCCGACTGCAAGTTCACCGTCGTACCAGCCCGAAGGAACGGTTAGACTCGGTGCAGAGGCAATTCCTGTGTAGCACACCGTTCCTTGGTTCGCTTCACCCGGGGTGGGCGCGTCGAAAATGCACCAGTCCACGGCCTCGCCCTCGAGGCGTCCCACCGAATACCCTGCTTCGAGGTCGGGGTGGATCGGCAGGGCATCGACCACGTCGCCATCGGCATTGCTGAGCACGACGGACTCGCCGGTGCTGAGCTGGAAAGGCACATGGATATAGCCTTCAAATTCCGGCCACCACGCTGGGGGCTGCGACCAGTTTTCGAGGGCGCCATCTTTGCGGGTCAACCCCAAAAACGGGCGAATGCTCAAATCCGATGACTCTGCATTGAAGTTGTGTACTTGAACGGCAAACACGTTGGTACCCTCGACCAGCCAGGGTTCGAATTCTTCGGCATTCCAAATCCACTGCTCAGGCTGACCGCCGCTGTACAATACCGCTTCGATGTACGAAGTGGCAAAATCTCCGGCGACGCCTGCGACGCCCGCCATGTTGGACGAACGGGCGATTTCAATTCCGTTCAAAAATGCGATGAACCCGTCGTCGTAGTCGATTCCAAGGGACAAGTAGCCGTAATCTTCGGTGGCCGCCACATCGAATTCCTTCCGCAGGAAGATGCAGTCGGCATTGGGTACGATGGTCACATCGTCGTTGTCCCCATAGCCAAACCCACCCGTTCCGGTGAACCACGAAGAGGCATCAAAACCCGGTAACCGCCAATCGTCGGCAAAGGGGGGCGTCGGCACGACGTACTGCCATGGATCGCCTTCAACGGCCGGACAGCGCCAGTTTTCGGGCAGGTAGGTACGGTCTTCACCGGAAGCGAGAATGAGCAGCCGCTCACCGGCATCCAGGGTGATGTTCGGCAACGGCACGGCGCCGCCCGTGCCGAAACCGTCATTGAGCGTGAAACCGCCCAATTCAATCCCTTGCCCGCCGTCGTTTCGCAGCTCGATCCAATCCGATGCATCGCCTTGGATGTCAATGACACCATTGTGGGCAGATACTTCCGAAATGACCAATTGCGCGCCTGCCGCGTGCGCCGCCAGCAAGCAGGTGAACACCAGTAATTTCCTCAACCATTGCATGGAAGAAAGATACGCTGCACGTGGACTGGATGGGAGGTGGGAGTCAAATTTTGGGAACAAGCCATTGTAAATGAGAATGAAATGCTCGAGCTGGTTCGTTGGCGGCTGCAAAATGGTGCACGACCATTACCTTGGCTTTTTACAATGCCCATGCAGCGCCTTACTTCGATGGTATCGGTTTTTTTGTTGGCTCTCGGACTGTTTGCCTGTTCTGAAGTGATTTCGGATCGGCAGGGAGAGCATGCCACTGGACCGATGCTGCAGGTGTTGGGCACCCTTCAGGACGGAGGCGCGCCCCACATCGGGTGCAACCGGCCGTGCTGCCGCAACCTGTTTTTGCGGCCGGCGACGGATCGGAAAGTCGTTTGCCTGGCTGTGACGGACACAAACGCGAACGGTGAACGCGTCGGGGCGTTGTTTGAGGCGACCCCGGACTTTCCATCGCAATTGCAAGCCTTCCAATCTGAGTGGAAGGTGCCCCTCGAGCGGCTGTCTGTTTTTTTGACCCACGCGCACATCGGCCACTACAGCGGGCTGATGTTCCTAGGGCGCGAAGCCATGGGGGCGAACAATGTAGACGTTTGGACCATGCCCCGCTTTCGGGAATTCTTGACCACGAATGGTCCGTGGAGCCAGTTGGTGGAGTTGGGCAACGTCCGGTTGAAGAGCCTGATGGAGCTGCAGCCCGTTTCCATTGGCGGATCTGTACGAGTCTTGCCCCTTCGTGTCCCGCACCGTGATGAATACTCCGAGACCGTGGGTTACCGAATCGAAGGCCCGCGCCATGCGGCCTTGTTCATTCCGGATATCAATAAATGGGAACTGTGGGAGCGTGCCCTCGAAGAGGAGCTGACGAAAGTGGATTATGCTTTCCTCGATGCGACGTTTTACGACGCAGAAGAGGTGGGGTACCGAGACATGGCGGAAATCCCGCATCCGTTCATGGTGGAGACCATGGAGCGCCTCGGTGGGTTGCCTGCATCCGAAAAAGCCAAGGTGCACTTCATCCACCTCAACCACACCAATCCGTGCTTGGACACCACGTCCCAAGCCTACCGGACGGTGGTGGCATCTGGTTTTCGCGTCGCCCGCTTCGGGCAAATCCTTCCCCTGTGAGGTTTTACAAAGCCTATGTCCAGCGCCGAGCCGCTGCTAGGCGCACCAATCAGCGCTGAATCACCAAGCGAGAAGGTAGGCTTTTTCCGTACTGTACGAGGTAAATCCCGGCATCGAGATGGCCAATGGAAAGGACGGCTCCATTCATTAAAACAGGCTGCTCCATTACGACGCGGCCGCTTGCATCAAGCAACCGCACAAAGTCCCCGATGGCTGCTGATTCCTCGAACACCACCTTCACGGCATCGCGGGCGGGATTCGGATACAGGGTGCATGCTGTTTGCATCGTCGCCGTTTCAGTGATGCCCACGCCCATGCCGTTGAGCAGTCCCATGAATTCTTGGTAGTACAGGTTTGCTACGCGTTCGTCGTGGATAACCAGCGTGTTTTCGTCGTTGGTCGTCTCGGCCGTAGTCGACCAGTTGTGCGAACCGGTGACAACCGTCGGATCGGACAGGGCCTGGCTGTGGTCGACGATGGCGTATTTGTGGTGCAACTGGCCGGAAATGCCTTGGTGCGAGTAAATCTCAATGCCCGCATCGAGCAACGTTTCGTATTCCGAGCCGGTGTCGTTGATGTTCTCCATAGCACCGACGGGGTTGATGAACAGGCTGGAGCCCGCATCGATGACGGCAGCGCCGAGGTCGTTGCGGGTGAAACTCAATACAGCGAAGTTGAGGTCGTAATCCGTTGACTCAATCGCATCGAGGATAGCAGAAGTCGTTCCGTCAGTGGGTGAGAAGTACAACTCCACGGGGCTGCCACCGATGAGGAAGCGGCGGGGCGTGTTGATGGATTTGGATGCACCGAACTTAGCGTTCGCAGGGTCAGGCTCCATGCCCGTAGACCCCCACATCTCTTCGAACTCCAAGGTGTATGCACGGGCCAAACTCTGGTCGCCCAAGATGATGACGTTGTTGGGGTCGGTGTTGAGGTTGCCGGTGGTGAAGTTGGTCGAACCGGTGAGGATGAATGCGTTCTGCGCGTCATCGCGGTCGCCCACGATGAACTTGTTGTGCATCCCGCTGCCCATGCCATCGGTACGGAAGTGGATGGGCATGCTGTCGTCGATGGCACTCAAGCCGAGGTTGGCATTCTGTCCTTCTGCGATGTAACGCACCTGCACGCCGTTGGCGATGGCCGTGTTGATGGCCTGCTCGATGGCAGAGTTGTTGATGTTGTAAGCCGCGATGTCCAGCGTGCTTTGCGCCGAAGTGATGTAGGCCGCGATGGTATCGTTGGTATTGGTGCCCAAGGCTTGGGCCTGCTCAATCGTCGCAACGCTGTTGTCTACCTGCGTGGTAAAGTAGGCGCGGATGTAGCCCGGCGATTCCGATACCGTCGCGTACGGGCGGATCGTCGAAGCGGTCGAATCTTCTCCCGCAATGGAAATGACGCGGGCGTAGTAGATGGTGCCCGGCTCGAGTCCCTCAACCGTCACTTGGTGTTCCAACACTTGCATGTCATCCGCCACCTCCATGCCGAGGTCGGGAGTGAGTCCGTACTCCACGTGTGAGTCGCCCAGTACATCTGTGTTCCACACCAAATCGAAGCTGGTGGTTGCGATGTTGATTTGGTCCACTTGGGTGCTCAAGTTGATGGCAGACGTGGGAACGAGGTCCCCGCTGCCGCGTGGAAGCAGCTGGTAACCGCCCACCCCGTCGAACGTAAACTGCGAAACCACGCCGTAGAGGTCTACTTCGCCTGCGGGCAGCACCTGCCCAACGAGTTCGTTGTCATTGCGCACGTAGATAATGCCGTCTTCGCCGGCAGCCGTGAAGCTGAACGTGCTGTTGCCGGTGATCATCGTGCCTCCATTGGTGAACACGACGTCCGGGATGTACGCCAACTCGCCCTCCATGCTTTCGTTCATGTCATTGGGCGTGATGGTCTGGAATGCAGGCAGTTCGTTGCCGGTTGAAAGAACCGTGACCTCGGTGATGCCATCGGGGCCGACCTCGAGGAGTCCGTTGTATTCGCTGAGCGCTCCAGTCATGGTCAATTCGTCGCCGGGCTGCGGATCGGGCCAACCGTTTTGCGTCCATTGCCCACCGGGGTACAAGGCGATGCCGGCCGTCTCATCTTGGAGATAGCGAACAATGCCGAGGTTGCCGTCGGAGGTGACGATGCCCGTGACGGTGACGGTTTGACCGACGCTGTAGTTGGTGCGCGCGTCGAGGATGTCCGTTTGGCCCCAAGCGGTGAATGCCGCGAGGCAGAGGAGGGAGGTCAGGAGGTTTTTCATG
>Ga0163109_10000618_pt1 | contig 28360 bp, 36 predicted proteins | sample CRUFie1St13metaG_FD_108704 | JGI IMG/M metagenome (GOLD analysis project Ga0163109, IMG submission 108704) | Marine microbial communities from the Costa Rica Dome - CRUD Field 142mm St13 metaG | ecosystem: Environmental > Aquatic > Marine > Oceanic > Photic zone | place: Costa Rica: the Eastern...
AGATACTTATATTAAAGACAATAATACTAAAACAAAATTATTAAATGCAATAAAAACAATACCTTGTGTAACACAAAAAGCAAGTTGGGTTAAAAAGTGGATATCAAGCAATGATTCTTTTGCTACTCGGTTAGTTGCTTTTGCTTGTGTCGAAGGGATATTTTTTAGTGGTTCATTTTGCGCTATATTTTGGTTGAAAAAAAGAGGTTTAATGCCTGGATTGTGTTTTTCCAATGAATTAATAAGTAGAGACGAAGGAATGCATTGTGACTTTGCTTGCTTATTGTACAATAATTATATTTCAAATAAATTAAGTGATAATGAAATATTTCAAATAATAAAAGAAGCAGTCGAAATAGAAAAGCAATTTATTTTAGAATCATTGCCTTGTAAATTAATAGGTATGAACTCCGATTTAATGAGTCAATATATTGAATTTGTAGCCAACAGATTATGTAACCAACTTGGTCACGGAGATATTTATAATGTAAACAACCCTTTTGATTGGATGGCACAACAAGGTGCAGAAATAAAGGCTAATTTTTTTGAAAATAGAGTAGGTAATTATGCAAAAGCAGGCGTAGGAATTGACAGTGAAAATATGGAATTTGGATTAGATGAAGAATTTTAATCTTCATACATAATATAATGAATCTTCAGGAAGAAAAAGATGAACAAGAACTTATTTTACTTTCTATTAAACGAGGTTTTATACTTACGTTTTTAGTATACATTTTATATAATTATCAAATGTTTATTACTAAATTCAACCATAACCATAAAATAAATTCATTCTTTTATTTATTTTTATCAATGAGCCTTACTTTGTTTCTTGTTGATAAATTTACACCTCAATTATCACAAACTTTACTTTATGGTGTAGGGTGGGGTATCGGCGCTGCTTTATTAAACAGAATTTTAGATTATAAATAATTAAAAAAAATAACTTAAAAAAATTTTAACTCATAAACATTTAAACATTTAAACCTTTATGAATTAAAATGACATCTGAAATAACAATTATGGATATTATTCTTATAAAAAAATTAATTGAAGTAACTTCTTCAAGAGGATCTATTCAAGCCCAAGAAATGGAATCAGTAGGTAAATTATACAATAAAATAATTAAATATTTAGAAGAAAACAAAGAATCACTTATCCCAAGAGACGTAAACGGAGAGTAATGTTTGTGGTTTGTTCCATCTATAATTCAAACGAAAATTTCCAAACAAATCTTTCCACTTTGAACACCAAAACAATGATCTATAAGTAAATGTATAATTTACATCTTCAAAATCAGTGGTAATAAAAGGTTTACCACTTTCATGTGAAGCAAATCTATCCATACTTGGATCTAAAGATACTGCAAATATAAGACATTCGTAATAACCATCACTTGCTCTGTTTTTGAGTTTTTCAATCATACCATCATCCATCAATGAATTATATAATTCAACAGATGCTTTTACCATTGCATTTTCTCTTCGAATGTATTCTTCATCTTTTTCTTTTTGGTGTTTGTCTCTTACTTCGGCTTTTGCTTCGTGATTTTCCATGCTTAAACATCTTAATTCGTTAATTAAAGAACTGTTCATTTACTATAAATAATAATGTTTGTTTTTAAATTAATTTATATACATTATAAATAATGGAAAGCATTTTTTTATTTTTTGTAAGTTTTTTATTATCATTGACTTTATTTTTTAAAATAATACCAAAACAAAATCCTTATTTATTTCCAAAACCACATGAAATAGACAAATATGAATATATAGATAATAAAGGAGTGTGTTATAAATATTTACGAAAATATATTTGAATATATGTATACATGAAATTTGATATTATAACAGGTATTATTTTTGGTCTGATTGTTGCATTTACTATGAAATATGTACCAATATTTCACGGGTTTGACTCAAATGATGTGAAAAGAATAATATTTACGGATGAAAAAGGAGAATATGTTTTGATTCCTTTACAAATCGATTGCAAATGACGCGGTTGTTTTAATATAAAGTATTATTTACATAATAAAATGGAAACGTCCATTTCTGAATTAAAGGCTAAAGCACAACCAACACAACCTATTGCTACACATGTTCAAACTGAAAATAATACACAACCATTACATCAACCACCAATTCAACCTTCTCAAATGCAAATGATGCCAAATCAACATTATCAAATATCACAGCAACAATATTATCCTATGAATTTAAATAATGCTTTTGTAAACATGAAGGATACAGGAATATTATTGTTACTTAGTATGATATTATTTTCAACACCTTTCCAAGACATATTAGTTAGAAACATACCTTTCTTTACAAGTACAAATACTGGTAAACATGTAAATATGTCTGGTTGTTTATTTATAGCATCTTTGCTCACATCTTTATTTACAATTTATAAAACATTTGGTAATACATAAAGATGAACAATCACGACTTGTCATTTTATCATATAATGGAAATATGGTCCGATATTTTATATGATTTATCCAATCCAAATGGAAGATCTATTTATGATTCTTTCTGGCAAAATCATAGACCATATTACGTTGGTGTTACTTTTGTTTACATAAGTTTTCTTTTATTTTTAATGTATTTTTTACTTTATTTAAAATAATTATTTAAATAATTATTGTAACCTATATAATATGATGACCACAGAGTCCAAAATAAAAAACATAGAAGAAGTAACAAAAGATGAGTCATCAAACCAAAGTCGTAGAGGATTATTAGTAAATTCTTTAATTAGATTTTTTGATATATCTTCAAATTTAGATCAATTTTTACAAATAATAAATGGAAAAAGTGAAATATCACTTCGGCTATTAGATTGGTTAATTACGAATTATTCAAAAAATAACAATATTGTATACCCACTTAATATAGGAGGAGTTGATAAACAATTTAATATTTTTCTGAATTATAAAACGCAGTTAAAAGCCTATTCCAAAAAACAATTTGATCCTTTCCAAAGAAGAGAAAGAATTTCATTTGTTGTTATGAAAAATAATGAAAAACAAACTGTTATTACAACTATAGGGCAATTAAACTTTTTTAGATGGGCTATTCAACATAATATTATAGAATACGCAAAGAAAAATATCAAAAATATAGAAAAAGATATGAATCATTCAATTCAAATGAGAAAAGGTTCTAAAAATAGACAAAAAAGAAAAGAATGTTCATTAACCATTATTCAACAATATCCTCAAAATAATGTTATTTTTTAATATATATATTACATTATAATGAATAGTAATCAATTATTACTTGTGTTTTTAGTTCTTATTATTTTTATTAATATATACTTGACAAATCTGAAACAAAGCAGCACTAGTAATCAGAGTTTGATTGACCGCGCAACCAAAAAATTTTCTGAACAAAAAGCACAAGAACAAACTGAACCAAATCAAGAACAAACTGAACCAAATCAAGAACAAACTGAATCAACACAAGAAGAAACTCAAGAAGATAAAATAGAACAAAATAAACAAGGAATTTTGTATCAGTTTTTTGATTGGTTAGATAATTTGTTTTCTTAAATGTTGCGGATGGAGAAAATCTTTTTTATAAAAATAAATAATAATATAATGCCCAATTATAAAAATACAAAACGTAGAAATAGAGAAATAGTGGTTACTCAACCAACTTCAACTTTTTCAAGAATATATTATAAAATGAGATCAAATGTTTACATTTTAGATATTATAAATCTTGTTTTTGCAAGTATTGGTATATTTTTATCTTTATTTATTACTGAATTTACTTGGACTTATAAATGTTTAACAAAACCAAATACAATAATAGGATGTGAAGTAATTGAAAACTGGGAAAGTCAATCATATGAACTATTTTACAATATTAACGTTTTAAAGTGGATAGTGTTTGGTTGTAATATAATATTAATATGTTCATTGTCATTAACATATTATAATAATTACATTTGGAAAAAACAACAAAATGAAATTTTTAATTTAGAAACTTTTTGGAGCAGTGGTATGTGGAAAGGTCTATTACTTGAATGTTGCATTGGTGTAATACAACCAATACCAGAAGTATCATTAGATATAGAAGTTGAACAACTTGGATTTATAATTTCATACCCAGTTGATGTTTGTTTCACAATGTTGATGTTTTCAAAATTATATTTAGTTTTACGATACGCCGCGCATACCAATGGAATGTATAATAGTTTATCAAAATGGATATCAAGAAGTGTCGCTATAGAAATAACACCTTTGTTTATATTTAAAAATCAAATAGCCAACTCACCAATTAAAATAACGTCTATTCTTTTATTTTCATCTGCAATATTATCCTCTTATTTTATAAGAAATTGTGAAAGACCAGTTAATGAAGATTTTATTTACGTTTGGAACTCTTTATGGTTATCATTTGTTACTATGACAACAGTTGGATATGGTGATATTTATCCTATTACTCATTGTGGAAGATTTTTTTCAATGATATCTTGTTTTACAGCAATGATAGTAACTGGTGTATGGGTATATGCTATATCAACAAAACTAAACTTTTCTTCAAATGAAAAAAGATTTATTACTATGATAAATGAAGCAAAACGTAAAAATAATTTAGAAACACTTGCTGCTTTAATGGTACAATCTTGGTGGAAAAATCATAAAGCAAGTTTTACATTTAATAATAAAATAAACCCACATAGGGCTAAATTTTTGGCAGCACAAAGATCTATGAAAACCCTTCGAAAATGGAGAAACGCAAGAAGAATTGCTCAGATTGAAGAACAAAATACAAGACAATATAATAGAGAAGTATACGAACAAAATGAACTTATATTAAATAAATTAAACAAACTCTTAAAAAAGAGTTAAGGTATTTAAATATATTAGTACATATTATAATTAATATGTTCACTGAAAATGTAAAACCAACAACTGCTTGTTTTAATACAAGTTGGAATAATATCGGTGATCAATTTGCTATTCCACAGGATTCTTTGCTTTCGCAACAAATTTTATGGAATGACAGACTTTTTCACGGAACTTCTTCTCACCCTATTCCAGATAATAATGATAAAATATTAGATTCTACACATTCATCGCGTGATGAAGAAGTTCATGATCATATTGAGAAAATACTTGGATTTAAGATAAATAATGTTTATTTATACAAAGAAGCCTTTATTCATAAATCCGCACAAAAACAACATTGTTGCTCTAATGAAAGACTAGAATTTTTAGGTGATTCAGTTATTAATTTATCTGTTGCAGATTATGTTTATAAAACATATCCTGAATATGAAGAAGGCTTTATGACAAAATTAAGAACAAAATTAGTAAATCGTTACACTTTATCTTTTTTAGCAAAACAAATTAATCTTCAAGAACTTATTATAACTTCTAGACAAATAAATCTTAAACAAAGTATTAATGATAAAATAATGGAAGATGCTTTCGAAGCCTTTATAGGAGCCTTATACCTTGATGTTGGCTTTGAAAAAACATCAATGTTTGTAATTGATTTAATGAAAAGATCAATCGATTTTCAAATATTAATGATTGATTCAAATTATAAAGATATTCTTCTCAGACATTCCCAAAAAGTATTTAATGTTTTACCTGAATATATTTTAGATAAAAATGAAGGTCCACCTCACGAAAGAGTGTTTTTTGTACACGTTAATATTAACCAAAAAGATTATGGTTACGGAGAAGGATCTACAAAAAAGAAAGCAGAACAAAATGCTGCTAAAACCACACTAGAAATGTTAAATGTTAAAATCAGCGAATTTATAAAATAATATAAATATTTTATATATGAATGAAATATACAAAACACTTAATTTATATTATCAATATAATCTGATCAATAATAAACCAAAAGTTCTTATTCACAGATTAAATAGTATAAAACCATCACAACACGAAATATACGAATTGTCCAAATCCATAAAATACCCCTATCAAAATGGACGATTTGTAATATACCTAGACGTTTGTACCAAACCCGATTTTTATAAATTTGTTTATTTATATAAAATACCAACATACGCACAAAAATATTTGAAACGTTTTTATGAAAAATTACGCAAATTTGATAATAATACCATTAATATAAATACCTTTCAATTAAATTCATTTAAACACAAACCAATAAATAAATCATCCATTAAACCAAAACTTACTTCTCAATTATACTTGAAGTAAAAAATAAAAAAAATTATATTAAAATACAATACAAAATATAAACAAAACAATTTTACATTTTGTATTATTTTTTAATATTTTAAATTAATTATTTTTTTTATTATATTATACAGAATAAACTATTATTTCTTAATTTAAGCAGTTACTTGCTTACGCCCCGAATCAGCAAGTTTTTTCTTTACAGCAAGTTTTTTCTTTACATCAAGAACGGGCTTTGCCTTAGCCGTTTCTACTTTTTGTGTTTCAGTAGTTTTTGACTCTTCCGTTTTTGATTCTTCAACTTTTTCTTCATTTTTTGCTGAGTTTTTAGAAGAAGGAAAGTGATGCTTCAAATATGTTTGAAGTGTAAAGAAACTTACCTTTACACCTTCAGGAGGATTCAATAGTTCTCTCAATGAATCGTCAAGTACAATTTCCCTTCTATTGTCAGGGTTCTGTAGTTTATTTGTCTTAATATATTCTGTAATCTTCTTGGTTACATCAGTACGAGCAACCAATGTAGAAGGATCAATATTTAGAAACTTACACAACTCTGGAGACAATGTTGTTGGCTTTGCAAAACCCGCAGGTTGTCTTTTAGGTGCATTTGGATCTTTTACACGCTTCTTACCTTTTGTTTGAGCAACTTTCAATTGCTTTTGAAGAGTTTTTGCACTTTTCCTTAGTTCACTTGCCTTTACACGAAGAAGTTTTGCTTGTTCATCAAGATTATTTGCCATTTCCATAAGAGTGTCAAATTCAGTTGGAGCGTTTACTTCGGCTTGATCAGCCATATTTGTTATACATTATATATAGTATAATCTTTAAGTATAAATAAAATAAACAAAATTTAGTTAAAGAAAGTAGATTTATATTTATAAAATGAATTTACTTTATGAATTATATAGAAAAGGACCAACTTTAAATGGATTTGGATTTTGGGGAGGAAAAGAAAATAATGAAATTTGTTCATTGCTAACTAATGTAAACAATGAACTATGGAAAAGTAATCAATATGAATGTGAAATTCTTATACAAAAACACTATAAATCATTTGAAATATGTATATTATTTATATGTACAATTATATTTGTTTACAAACTTTTGTATTTTATATTCACATATATATTTATTGTCAAACCTTTGATTTCTCATTATCATTCACACCAGAGGATTGAGTATGTTCATAAATAATATTAGATAGTTTCGGTTTATTTTCAAATATTGAAAAACAACTTTTCTCTACATAATGTAATGTTTCTTTGACATTTATTTCACCTTTTGCAATACACACAATTGTATCTATCGCTGAAGGTGCTACATTTGATATTATTGAATAAGCAATGTGTTTATCACCAAGAACAAGATCACTTGCTTTTACACAACAATATAACAAAGATAAAACTAATTTTTTTTTATATTGCCCACAATGAGGTTCTGTTATTGCTTGGTTTACAACTGCCATAATTTTACTTGTAAAAGGAATTATATCATGAATGTCAAATTTTTCAACGATCCATTTTTTAATTATTTCAAATAAAGACACAAACTGAGGAGTCTCTTTTACAGGATTATAAATGTTAATTTGTTTATCTTTTTCATTTTCTTTAATTGTGATTGGTATAGAAACTATTTCTCCATACACTTTTTGTGAATCCATTTATATTATTTACTTTTTTTTATTTTTCATAACTATTACGCTTTTCTAATCTTCTTAAATTATATGGATGTGGTGGTGAAATATAACGAGATTCGTGAAGATTCAATAAGGTTTGTAGACCTTTAGGTTTTGGTTTTATTTTTTTAATTTTCAACTTATTTGTAAATCTTTTCCAATTATTTTCTACTTCTTTGTCAATTTCAATGTCAATCCAATCATCGGCTATCATTAAAATATTATTAATATATATTGTTATTTTAAATATTTTTGCGAGCGTTTAATTGAATAAAGAAATATAATGAAATTATTATAAATGAGTTTGAATTTGAAATCATTAAAGTCACAACGTAAAGAAAGACCCCAAAAAGAATCAACCACACGCAAATTTAAAAACCATTCAAATACTATTCAAGCAAAAAATGTTCAAATTTGTTATCCTTCAAATGATAACAAATTAAAAAATTTACTTGATAAAGCAAAAAAAGATGGTAAACGCTTGCGTGTTATAGGCAATGGTTATTCATCTTCCCATACTGTTATGCACGAATATGAAGATGGTAAAGTTATTATCGCTTCTTTAAAAAAATACAAATGTAAAACAATTAGTGATTTTACTTTAGACTTACGTGAAAACACCGTTACTGTAAATGCTGGATACACACTTGGTATTACTGATAAAAAAATAAAAGAATGTACAAAACCAGGACCAAATCAAAAATATTCTACTTTTTATGAATTACACACATATCCTTCTAACCCAGAATATACAATTGGTGGCTGTATTTGTAGTCCCGCTTATGGTGGAAATATTAGCGAAGGCTTGTTTTATGATTCTATATTACGTATGAGAGTTATGAACAGCGAAGGACATTTTCAATGGGTTGAAGGTGAAGATTACTTAAAATATCATAAAGGTAGTATGGGATGTTTTGGTATAATAACACACGTTGTTTTAAAAGTAAAAGAAGCAAAACCAACCACTTGTATATTAAGTAGTTTATCAATTGGCTTAGCACCAGCATGCGTAGACGTTAATAAACCTGACATTGCTAAAAACTTTCTAAAAAAGTTTTTGAAAAATATTTCCCAAAAAGCGGCTCATTCTGTTTTTGTATTTGATATGTATACAAATGATTTGACCGGATATTGTTGGGTTGACTCTTCCAATACAAAACATATATCTAAACTTCATTCAATCCCAGTAGATAGTAACGGAAATAAAATGTTATCCCCGTTTTCAGAATGTGTATTAGATACTCATAACGAAGGTACTCCTCATTTGCGTGTTCATAAAACCCATAGAGATAATAAAGTTCATTGTAATTTTAGACGATGCAAAGCCGCTATGAAAAGTATTACTTCTATCCATTGTTGGGAAATAGAACAAAAAATAAGACAAAATGTACTATCATGTAATAATTACATGTGGGATGTATATCATCCTCATACTTTAAATATGACATATTTCATACCAGTCGATAAAGACTTTAGTTCAGTATATAGCGCTCTTAAAGTCGTAAGTGAAGCAACTTTGAAATTAACAAACGAATCTTATTATTGTCCTGAACTTCCTGTTTTATTTCAATTTGTTCAATCTTCAAAAGGTATATTTTCACCTGTAAAAGATGGTCAAATGTATATGGCTATTACATTACAAACAATGACTTTTACAATTAAAACAGAAAATGACGACACATTATCCGTCGCATGGAGAAACTATTTTTGTGAAGTAGAAGAAGGTTTTCTCAAATTAAATGGTATTCCTGATTATAGCGGAGTATTTGGTTTCAGCGAACCTGATGAAATATTAAACGATGATAGCATCAAAGAACTTTTAACACATAAAGAAAAGAAAAAAGTATCAATGTTCTTATCACAATCAGACACAAATGGTGTTTTACAAAACATGTATATGCAACAAATGACCGATATGGAATAAATATACATAACTATATGGAATAATTATCAAAAGTAAATAAGTATATGAAGTGTCCAAATAATCACGATACACAAAATTTTTTACAAAAGCATTTTTCAGGAATAAACCACTTTTTAAATGAAAAATCAGTCTTTACAACTGTACATCCCATTTGGGTTATTTTTATTGCTGCTCTTTCATGTATATTTACAAATTCACACATTGAAAGATTACTTATTACAACATTTGCTTTTTATTCTGTTTTACTAGAAATGTTAAATAGTTCAATTGAAATTACAAATGATCGTTTTGGTTGCCAATATAATCAAAATACAAAAATAGCCAAAGAACTTAGCGGTACCGTAACTGCATTAAGTAGATTTCCATTTTTTATTTTATTTTTTTATATTTTATACAAAAATCTAAACAAATGTAATCAATTTACAAGATGTAATCAATAATTACAAAAACAACACCAACATATTGATCCAGCACCTTTGAATGCATTTTTTACACCTTCTTCAACTGTACCTTTACCACTAAAACATATTTCTATTACCCCTCCGATCGGAATGAAAATTTGAAGACCAATACCAATTGATATTATCAATATTGTTAATTTATGAAATCCTATGAATGCAAAATAAATAATACCCACAATGTAAAAAAATAAAGATAAAAACATTAATAAAAATCCGGATAATTCACCAGGATATTCATTTATTTTTTCATCCAATTGAGAAACAATATCATTCATTACAATTCATATTGCTTCTCATTTGTAAATAATATTTTGTATTACTTACATTATTCTCATTTTTATTTCAAATTTTATTTACAAAATACAGTTAAAGGATATACAATTACACATTATATAACAAATATGTCAGCAGTTCTTAATTTCACAAACATTGATGTTTCCCAGATCAGTTTCAGTGAACCCAAGACAAATGCCCGTGGTGGTCAGTCTATTTGGCTGAATTACGAAGGAAACCCCATTATTGTTCAAGTACCTAAAGGCAAGTGTCCATTTGGATTGTCTAAGCAACAATATGACGAAGATGCACCACCAAAGTATGACGTAAATGTATCCCTTGGTGGTTCTGATAAAATGAATTTGTTTAAAGAATGGGTTCAAGAATTTGACAAGCGTATTCAAGAAGCAGCAGTTGAAAATTCTGAAAAATGGTTTGGTAAAAAGAAGAGTGCTGGTGTTATTGAAGAATTGTACAAGCCAATGACTATCGAATCAAAGAAAGGTGATTACGCACCAACAATGAAGTTAAAAGTACCATATTACGATGACAAGTTTGGTGTGACTGTCTTTGATAACGACAAGAATGAAGTCGAACCTGATGCAATCACAAAAGGAAGTCAAGTTACTTTGATTGCTAAAATTACAAGTATGTGGTTTGTAGGAAAGCAATTTGGTGTTACTTGGCAAATTGCTCAAGCAAAGGTATTTCCCAGTACTACTCTTCCAAAGTATGCATTTGCTGATGATGATGATGAAGAACTAAATGACGAAGAAGAATACGATTATGGAGATGAAGAACATTCGGAATAATATATTATGTAAATGATATATGTCAATACAAAGATTACAAAATAATGAAATTGAAAAAATAATAAAAATGTTACCCACACAACAATCCGTACAATATTCACGTATTAATAAAAGAAGTAAACGTATTTCAAATAAAATTACAAATAGAAACATTTTTTTCCCAAAAAAATATAAATATAAAGCAAAAGATAAAATAATTGAAGAAATATGGGATAATTTAGAATTTGATGGTATACAATGGCACTCTGTAATTTATTATTTTTTTGAAAATCAAAACAGATGGGGTTACACAAACAATATGTCAAATTATGAATATAACAATCGCTACAATAGAATTCAAAAATTTTTACAATCATTTCAAGGAGAATCCGGATTCAAAAGATATTTGTCTAAACTTACTAAACATGATATTATTTCAATAAGACATTTTATAAGTGGTATGCACTATCGAGTTTAAATTTTAGTAAATATTCTATTTGGAAATACATATTGAGCAATTAAAACCCAAACATATAACATATAACCAAACATCTGAGAAAACACTATAAAATAATACGGATCTTTAAACCCAATAAGTATAATTGGAATATAAATTGATGAAAGAGATAAAACAAAACAATAATAAACATATTTTTTTATATTATGTTGTTTTGGCTTTTGAATTATAACACTATTTTTTTCGTCAATTTGTAATGGTAAATCCAAAAATTCATTATTATTTTTTTGATCGTATTTTGAAGTTGAATAAGCATTATACGTTAAACTTAAAGCAGTAAAAAATCCATTTGAAATATGATTGTGCATTCCAATCACGTAAAAGTAAGAAAGTTGAAAACATATGATTGATGAAGTCAACAAATTACCATCTTCCGAAAATGGACTTAGTGATAATAACGTTACCCCAAAATTTGTTACAATAATTATTACACCATAAATCACAGATTCATACATAATACAAACCATAGTAATCATAGAAACATATAACCCAATGCTTATTGTTACATTACTTATTTTCCAACATGGGCTATGATAAGATATTAATTTCGAATTAAAATCATAACCAAAATCAATCAATATAAGTAAATTAACCAGAAGAAAACAAACCGAAATATATTGAACAATTTTTTCATAAACATTTATAATATTATTTGGAACGTAAATTGACAAAATAATAAAAAATAAAAACATAAAAAATTTCAAAATCCAATATTTATTTTGAAAACAATAAAACCACATACAACATATATAAAAACAAGTTAAACTCATACTTATCCTGTATACAATTTGCTCACCTTTACAGTTTTCATCACATATGACAAAGTCGTTATTGAAATAATGAATAACAATAGGTTGACCAAAGTTTTGTAAAATAAACGCTAATAAAGTTGATATAAATAAAAATGATAAATATAAAAATCGCGAAATATTTTCCGATAATTCACAAGTTAATGTTAGAGTTTTGCAAGCACAATACGAAACGCAAAACGCAGGAATATTACATAAAGCAGACATTATGAACTTATTAACACTTAAAGGATGTTTTATTTTAAATTCATAATGATTGCTGAAATACTTGTATTAAGTTGTCTGGGGTCTTCTTGGGGTTATCTTTATTATGATTATTATTACGGTGAATTCTCTACAAGAGGAAAAACAAAGAAAAATAATTAAACATTTAAAATAACAATCTTCTAGAAACTTCTCTTGGCATTTTAATTGATTTTGGTCTTGTTAGTCTTGTTGATCTTGGTGTACTTGATTTTTTTTTGGTTGACTTTGGAGTCATATTATTAATTGATCTTGGTGTACTTGATTTTTTTTTGGTTGACTTTGGAGTCATATTATTAATTAATCTTAATGTATTAATTGATCTTGGTGTACTTGATTTTTTTTTGGTTGACTTTGGAGTCATATTATTAATTGATCTTAATGTATTAATTAATCTTGGTGTACTTGATTTTTTTTTGGTTGACTTTGGAGTCATATTATTAATTGATTTTGATGTACTTGATTTTTTTTTGGTTGACTTTGGTGTCATTGATTTTCTTGTTGATTTTTTAGTTAATTTCCTTCTTCTATTACGAGTTCTTCTTTTTAATAACTTAAGTGAAACAAGTTTTTTCATTTTTTTGGGAACGCGACGTTTTTTATTTTTATATACTATAAACTTTTTACCACTAAATATATTTACCACTTTTTTCTTTTTCAACATTTGTATTGCTTTTCGTAAGGTCATTTTTTCAGATTTTACAAACTTTAATGTTATAACAAGTTTTGATGGCAACGATTTGAATTTCATAATTTTTTTTCTTTTTGTTTTTTTCTTTGATTTTCTTGAATTTGAAGATTCATAGTTATTATTAACAAGATTACCTTCTTCGTTTCCTGAATTGTTATTCGTATTGTTATTCGTATTGCCATAAATATTTATAATAAAATTCTGAGAAGGTTGAATATATTGTTGTGCATTTTGAAAGTTTTCAATATCTTCTTCTTCTGCAAAAATTTCTTGTGATTCATTTGGAATTGGCTCAGGGACAACAACTAATTCACCATATTGGTTATGAGCAAATCCATAAGATGATAATCTTAATTGCCCATTTGAATCAACCCAATATCCAAAATTATTATTTGGTCTGTTTATAGAAAATACTTCATTAAATACAGCAAGGCGTTTGAAAACGCGCCCCGGTAATTCTGTTCCTTCTTCATCTTCTTCATCTAGATTTTGCCATGCTGTATTCACCCAATCAACACCTGTATAACATTCATCCAACATATCTGCCATTTCTTGTGAATGTACAATAGGTGCATCATGAGCCCTTGATAATTCTTCATTCACATTTACTAAAGAATATTTTATAAAAGACAATAATTTACTAAAAGCACCAGATGCATAATCGTATGTACTTATACCATTACCAGCATCGTCGTTATTCGGTAAATCTTTGATTTGTTGCCCAGAATATTGCAACCACCATGACCCTTGTTTATAAGCAGTGCAATAAATATCGTCATTTACCGATTCAATTAAATTCATAAAACCACCAATAACAATAGCAATAGTTGCTTCTTCATTAAATTCCCAACAAATTTGCAATTGTTCCATTTGAACTTTATTTTGAAGAAAATGTAAATTAAAATGTTTTTGAAATATTCTACGATATTCAGCAACAGCCAATGGTTTCTTGCTAATAGTTGCTGCGTGACTTACATATACATTAAGACAAGTACGCACAAATTCAAATTTTTCTTCAAATTCTTGATCAGTCATTTCTAATTGTTCAATTTCATGTCTCATAAATTCGTCAATCTCTGCGTTTGCAAAGAATTTACCAAACGCAAGTAATATTTGATGCTTTGTAAAATCTTTATATCCCAATTTATATTTTGAATAAAACGCGTTAAAAGTTGTTGATGTTTCACTTAATTGCTCATTTAAAGTATCCCATAATAATTTATTCATTTGCATATATTCTGTAAATATAGTTTCAAAAACTTTATCTATTCTGTCACCAATTCTATTTAATAATTGTTGTTGATTATGAATTAAATCTATTGCTCCTTCGTTTTGCAATTGTTGCTGAGCAGCAAATCTTATAGAATTAATAGACTGATTTTGTAAATTTCTCAATTGTTGTAATTCTTGGTGAATATTATGACTAGGTGTATACGTGACATTGTTACCAGTTGAATGAAACTGGTTACTTAAATATACATATAATCCATTTACAGTACTTTGTAATGCTGAAATGAAACTGCTCATATATATATATATATATATTATAATATTTTAATTACTTGAAGTTTAAAAGTAATTAAATTTGTTTATACCCATTCATTATTGCATTAAATTTAGCATTTTGTTCACCGTAAAATTGATATCTTTTAACTGGATTTTTGGGTGCTTTTTTCTTAATCAAGGTCCGAGTTGGTGTTTTACTTAATTTTACTCCGATATTATATCCCTTTTTGTAATTATAATTTTTATAACCTTTGTTATATGCTTCTTTTTGGGCATTACTTGATATTTTTGGACGAGGCTTACGAATAACCGGAACTTTCATATCGCATTTTATTTTTTCCTTTGCATGAAACCCTGCTGTAATGTAACAATCAACTGCCCCTTCTTTTAATACATCTAAAAATGGTGTTACATTTTCTTTATTGTCAAGCGATTTTACAACGATAAGTATTTCAGCATTATAAAACTTATCATAATTATCAGGGTCATACTTTACTTGTCTTAAAAATTCAGTTGTGTAACGAGGATTACGTTGAGGAATATGGTTATGAGATACATACATATTAAGATGTATTTTCCAATCTTTTACACTTTTTACATATTTGAAAGAACAATATCTTACTGCTCTGGATATTGCTTGATACCAATCTGTATATTTTATTTCAGGAGATACAACATGAACATGTTTTATAGAAAACAAATCCATACCTTCTTTTCTGGATTTATCTCCTATTATTACACGAATTAACTTACCAGATACATTTTCTTTATGGTTTAATATTTGTAAAACCATTGATGAAATTTGTTTGGGTGTTTTTGTCTCTAAAACAACAAATCTATTAAAATTATTTCCTGGTAATTTTGGTGTTTTATTTTCTGATAATGCATTCAATGCATCCTTCAATAAAGAACCACAATCTTTCACAGTTTCCGTTGGTATTTGCGTCATTCTTTTGCATAACAAAGTTTCTGACATTGGTGTAACACCGGCTGAACTTGATAATCCGCAATATATCCAATGTTTATCTTTATTATGTAGTGCTATTGAATTAAATATTTCTATAAATTTAGGACCGTATTGATTCAAGAATTCATCCACATTTGGGCAATTTTCTCGAACTCTTGTAGATCCAAATCCAGCAAATGTTGATAAAATTCTTTGTCTATTTAAAACTGTTTTTTTATTATGTTTTTCTTGTAATCTTTCTAACTTTGCTCTTTGTTCTGATCCTAAACGAATCGGTCGTAATCCATAATTTTTATCTGGGTCAATACGATTTTGAAAACTTTTAACAAAGGTTTCTCTGTTAAACACTGGTGGGTCTCTAAGTGCAGCCATTACAAATGGTGCTCTACAAAGTGGACATCTTTTATCATATATTGGTTGTATTTTCTCTACACATTGTTTACAAAATTTATGTCCACAAGGAAGTGTATATACTTTGGATTTATTTTGTAAATTTTGTTCAAAACATATTGGACATACATTTTCGCTATTTACTATAATTTCAACCGGAGGCTTCACTGCTGGGTTTATTTCTTTTCTTGGATTTACAGAATAATCATATTCTCTACTAAAATAACTAATTAATCCTCGTGTATCTTTTTTCAATAATTCCAGATTATTTTTATATTTTCTCATAAATTCAACTTCAGAAACAGGAAATTTAATTTTTTTACTTACCATATTTAACAACACACTTATTTCACTAATATTTTCTTTTATAGGTGTTGCGGTTAATGGTATAATTTTTACATTTTTGTTTGATACACAATTACTTAAATGCTTTGCTAAATAATTAAATTGTTTTTTATAACGCATATACGTTTGTATAGGATTTGCAATATTATGAGCCTCATCAATAATAACAACACTATTTTGAAATCCAATAGTTCTGGCATAAGTTGATGCTTCAACTAAATTTAATAAAATAACTTGTACACTTTGTTTATTTGTTTTCATAGTAAATCCATATCTTGCTTTTCTGTTTTTATCACCATATTTTACACTTTTTGAAAAACGCGATAAATATTTTTTTATTTTTGTTATTTTATCAAACAATTTTAATTCATTTTCAAACCCTTCCAACTGTTTTGGGTTACATACCAAAAATATTTGTTTTTTGTCAGTTTTGCAATGCCAATTATTTAGATATCCTTCAATAATATGCCACATTGTCATCGTTTTCCCTGAGCCAACACTATGCCATATTAAACAAGAATATGGAGTTCTTGGGTCAACATAAGCAGATACAAACTTTTGATATTTAAATAACTTTAATTTATCTTTATTGTCAATTGATCCACATTTTGATTGTATTTTTTCAATATTTTGGTTTTTTAAAACAGGCATTCTAAAATCATATCTTTCTTTGTGTCCCATAAACATTTTCGGAACTGTTTTGGAAAAATTCTTGTTTGTAACATTTACAAATGGTGATTCATCTCTTGCAAATGATTTATTTTTCCCAGCATAATAACTTCTACTTTCTTTGCTCATATATATATTATAATAATATTTTTTAGTTAAAGAATTATTTGTAATTACTATTAATGTATACAATTATCTTGGATACTGAAACATCGGGACTTACAGGTAAGGATAGGGTGATTGAATTTGGAATCATTGTATGTGATCATAATATGAATGTTGTTTATAAAAATTCAGATTATTGTTTTATTCCATTCAAGTTGAGTAAAAGTGTGAGTGAATACAATGGAATTACAAACAATAATGTTGAAACCGCAAAAAAAATCAAAGAAACAGACACGTATTTAATGTTTGATAAATACAACATACCAGATAATATTGTTGTAATTCATAATTCTTGGTTTGATATGTATATGTTGTATTTATCACATATTCAAATTAATTGTAAAGTAATTGATACGTTAAATTGCGCAAGATGTTTATACCCAGAAAGCGAATCTTATAAACTAGAACATTTGCTAAATAAATACGTTCACCACGATGATAAAAAAGTAGTTCAAAAACATAGAGCAATTGACGATTGTTATGAACTGTTAAAATTATACAAATGTATGCTTCGTGAATATGACGAAGAAAGTTTGATTCGTTTTTCAATGAAAAGAATAGTTCCGTTTGGAAAGCATAAAGGTAAACTTTGGAAAAATTTAGACACAAATTATCTTCAATGGGCTCATAATAAATTTCTTGATCCAAATTCACCTGACCAACTTTATGTTAAAACATTGTTAAAATTACCAATGTGTGAACAACAAAAGAAATTAGCAACTTATTTGAAATTAATTTAACATTTATAATATAATGACAAAAAACTTTCGCTCCATAAATAAATTTAAAATACATGAAGTAGAACCTGATGGAAATTGTTTGTTTAGAGCAATAACTCAAAGTTTATTTAACATTTGGTATGGCAATACATTAGATAAAGAAACCGAAGATTTTTATGCAAATGCATTGCGTTTACTTGCTTTAGATGAAATATGCAAAAATAATGGAAATAACAAACCTTATAAAGATGCTCCTTTTACATATAAACAATTCATTTTAATGGAACTTCAAAATGATTATAATATTAACCAAACTCACGCATTTGAAAAATATTGCAAATGTCAAAAACAAATGATTCATAAAAAGCATTGCGTTCCTAAAAACGTTTTTCAATGGGGTGGATTTTGCGAAATTTATGCACTTTCAAAAGTTCTTAAACGAAAAATAATAGTTTGTGTAAGAAATGATTTACAACAATATAATCATGAATTTAATTCAATAAAAAACAAAGGAAAAAATCCTATTTTTATTTTACACGTAAATGACAATCATTATGATGCTTTGTTAGTATAAATATTTAAGTAACGTCGAATAATTATAATTTATATAACCAATTTTATTTTTTACAATATAGTTAAAACAATGATACATATGTTCATTATATAAATGTTTGTTTAATGGAATAATTTTAGAAATTAAATTGACAAAACACGCTTCATCTGAAAAAGACGAATAATAACTTCCAATAATAAATTGCGCCTTTGATAAAATAACAAAATCATCTAAAGCACTTTGAATACCATCTTTTGTTTCCCTGTTAAAGTTTTTGGTATAAGATGAATAAATATGCTTATTTGGAAAATAAGAAATAAACGTATTTATAACATGTTCATCATTTGAAATAATATAAATCGGTAATTCATCATCTATTTTTTTTGTTAAAGCAATAAATTCTTCAATTGGCGAATTCTTTGGAAAATTACACGAAGAGTGCATTTCAACATCTTTATTATCCATTTCTTTTATTGTTCTAATATGAATACAACCAAATATATTGGGCAAATATGACAAATCATTTGTTTTAAATTGTATTTTATTATATAGTTTATATTTGGCTTGTAAAAATTCATCGCAATTCATAGCAGGATGTTTGAATTCATGCCCCCCTGATAAAATAATATAATTTACATCACCAGGGTTCAATATTTTATCCATAATATTTTGACTATGAACATTATTTCCATAATAAACATATTTAGATTTTGATATTTCATCTTCGTCTATCAGTTTAAATGGATGTATTTTAAAAATATCATCAAAACAAACATTACAATCATATTGCTTTTTCCATATAATATAATGTTCAAGTTTCATATACTTAGACAATATATAAGATGACGCAATCATACGTAATCTATTTGCAAAACCTTGACTGGGAATAACAACAATAGCTTTCATATTATAAGAATAAATATAAGAAAAAAAATCATATACGAATATAAACATGTATCTTCTTTTAATATTATTTGTTTTGTTTTCATTTTGTATTATTTTTATTTATTTAAATTTTCTTATATCAAATGAAGACCCACTGAAGAAATATTATTATATTCAAAATAATAAAGTATTTGCTCAACAAGATTTACCAGAATTTACAGATCTTGGTGTTATATCTGTACATAATGAAGGGTTATATAGAATACAAAACAAAGACAATAATGAAATTTTTGAATCCAATAATATGTCTTGGAGAAAACATAGACTTATTGGTAAATATTTTCATCATTCAAATAATCCAAATTGTGAAGTCTATAAATCATCACCTTTAACATTTGGATTAAGAACCATAAAACCTATCCAAATGAATGAAGAAATAACCGCTGATTATTACCCTTTACAAAGATTCTACGAATAAATTTAAATAAATCAAAACACTTTCTATTATAATGACTATTATTCTTGGTATAGACCCCGCAACAAGTTGTGGTTGGTGTATTGGTGTATTAGAAAATAGTTGTTTAGAAATTATAGATTGTGGATTTATTGAAATAAACAAAAGTGAATATACTGGTGACATGTGTTTAAATATGCAAAGTAATGTAAAGCAACTATTTGATAAATACAATGTTGACGAAATGGTAATTGAAGATTATGTTTTTAGTGGAAGAAAATGCCAAGGTGCTCATTTGAATTTATATATACGAGGTTGCTTACATATGTTATGTAGAAGTTATAAAAAACCTTATACAATAGCATCAATATCAAATTGGAAATCTATAATTGCTGGAAAAAGTATGCCTTCACTTGAAATGAAAAAGTTTTATGGAAAAGAATTAGCAAATAAAATATTTATTCAAGAAGCGTTATGGATAAGATATAATATAAGATTTCCAAACCATTGTATAAGTCAAAAAACAAATAAACCTATACAACTTAAATATGATATGGTTGATGCAGTCGGAATAACAATTGCTCATGTTTATTCAAAATATAACGTAAAAAATATACAATTTAAAAAAACATTTCCAGAAGATATACCAAAGATGAATAAACCAAAGCAATATAATTATGACATTTTATAACGTCGGATAATCTTATTAATTTTGTTATTTAAAAATTAATATTGAATTCCCATAATGTCATTTGACAAAAAAAGGAATTGTTACAGTGCAGGTATATTACCTTACACTATAAGAAATAATGAAATTTATTACTTATTAGGAAGAGATTGGAGAGATGAAGGATGGAGCGATTTTGGAGGAAAAGTTGAAGACAAAGATAATAATGATACTTTAAATACAGCCATAAGAGAATTTTATGAAGAAACTATGGGTTGTGTTTTATCAGAAAACGAAATCAAATCTAAATTAAAAAATAATATACCCAAAAATATTAAAAGTGTTACATTAAATGGTTCTCCTTATTATATGTACTTTATATATATAAATGACGAAAATTATCAAAAATATTTTAAAAAAATATATGATTTTCTAGTATATTCTCATATCTCAGAAACAAAATATATAGAAAAGTGTGAACTTGTATGGATACACTCTTCTGAATTGTATATTTTTAATAAAAATTTGAAAATGAGAAATATTTTTAAACGAACCATAAATCGCTTTCAAGATCATATACAAAATATTGAAAAAGAAATTTTAAAAGAATACGCGTTAAAACTATAAGGTTCTAATCTTATATTCATATTAGAATGACAGGTCCACGCATATCAATTGTACCTGAAAATGCAGAAAAAACAATATCTTTGAATCCAAATGTTGGAATTAATGATATAAAAATTCAAAATAATAAAAGAAAATCTGTAAAACCTACATTTAACCAAGTTTTTGAACACAGTGATGATGAAGATTCTATTCATTTTGGAAAATCTAAAAAAAATACCGAATTTCCTAATGCAAACGAATATGATGAAAGTGAAGACCTTAGTGATGTAAGTAGCGTAAAAGACCAAGAAGGTAATGATCCTTTTTTATCAAACATATCAAACCCAATGAAAACAAGATACATAGATGAAAACGAAAACAACAATGAATATAATAACGAACATATTCAAAACAACTTCAACGAACAATCTTCTGTAAGAGATGAACAAGAACAAGTTGAATATGAAAACCAAAAAAACTTTTACGAAGATGACAAAAAAAGAATTATGCAAGAAAAACAAGAACTACTTTATAAATTTCATAGACTTGAAAGTAAAGGTATACGAAGTTCCAGAAAATTTACAATGGAATCAGACTTAGAATCTATGAAAATTGAATATAGCAAACTTACAAGACAAATTGAAGTTGAACAAAGTATTAAATTTCAACGACGAGCACTAATGGCTATTGTAAGTGGTATGGAATTTTTAAATAAAAGATATGACCCATTTGACGTAAAATTAGATGGATGGAGTGAATCAATTATGGAAAGCGTCGAAGATTACGATAGCATTTTCGAAAGATTACATGAAAAATATAAATCAAAAAGCGAAATGGCACCAGAAATTGAATTAATGTTAAGTCTAGCAGGAAGTGCATTCATGTTTCACTTGACAAAAACATTATTTAAATCAGCAATGCCAAATATGGCTGATATTGCAAAACAAAATCCAGAACTTATGCAAAATGTTGCTCAAGCAATGATGCAAAATATGGCTTCACAAAGAAAAGGTGTTTCAGAACCTATGAAAGAAGGCGCACCTCCCGATAATTTAGGACCCCCCGCCCCTGTAAACCCAAGACGCGAAATGAAAGGACCTTCCATACAACCTCCCCTAGGTGGTATGGGTGGTATGGGTGGTATGGGTGGTGTAGGAGGACTAGGTGATATGATGCAACAACTAGGACCTTTAGGAGGTATGATGCAAGATATGCTTGGAAACTTAGGCGGACCTCCACCTATTAATAACTATCAAAATACACCACCTATGCCAGAAATGACAAGAGAAAATCAATTTGAAGAAACAAAAAGCGAAGATATGTATTCTGAAGTCACTTCAGTTTCAAGTATTGATTTTGGAAATCCTAGAAAAACAAAAGATATTCTTATTTCAGGAGAAAATACAAAAAGAAAACGTGGACGACGAGGAAAAAACGAAGTTACTTTAAACATTTAAAATAATAAAAAAAAATATCTTATGTATATTATTAGATGACACTTACTTTTAGTTCCTTGGAAGAAGCATGGGGTGGTAAAACTATAAATTGTGGACATAAAAAAAGAACACCAGGACACGTATTAAGTAACGTCAGTAAAAAAACAGAAAAATCAGTACATTCAACTACATTTACAACACAAAATAATAATGATTATAATAACAACATTACTTCTTCAGATAAATATGAAAATATTTATTGTAATACTATTATTAATCACGTCCAAGGTTGTCCTTATTGTCAAGAAAGATTAAAACAAATTTTCAAATACCCAGAACAAAAAGCAAATGAAATTAAATTATCACCAAACACTTTAAACAGAAATAATGACAATTTAGCATACATCCCTTTTGGTCTCGAACCTGAAGTTTTTAACATTTTACTTTTTTCACTTATATTAATTGCACTAATATTTTTAGTTGATAAAAAAGGTATTCGGTCATTGAAATTTTGATTCTAAAAGAATAAATTCTATTTAATTAAAAATGCTTTATTTGTCTTTATTTTCATTATTTCAATTGTTTTTCTATACCGCTCATAATTCCATTTTCTATTATAATACGTATTTTACAATTGATACTTCATTTATTATATCAATTTTAAATTACATATTTTTCTTTACATATTATCCAAAACAAATATCTTTTTTTACTTTTTCTCTTTTTGTACTTTTTCAAACCTTTATTTTACAATATTACAACATACTTTCAGCATGCATTGCTTCGCTTTATTTTATAAATTTTAAATATTGTTTTCAACTTTTCATTTCTTTTTGGGTACTTTATTTTTGGATGTTTTTAATAATGTTGGTTTAAACATTTACTGTTTGAGTATTTATTATATTTCCTTGTATTTTATTATTTTCATACTTCCAATGCATTTGAATATAATAAAGTTCAACTCCGTTTTCTTTTGCAATTTTTACATTTTCTTTATAAATAGTATCCAATTCTGATATTACAAACATATTTGCATCTGAACGTTGAACAACATAAACCATAATTGTTCTTTTGTTAGTATTTTGTTTTATGTTGGTCAATTCCAATATGTGTTTGTTTGCTCTTTCAGATTTAGGAATGGGAACTTTTGAAGGTTTAATATATCCATCTGGAAATATTGCAATTTTTTCTTTCGGATGCTTATCAACAAATGAATTATTTTTTATCATTTTCTTTTTTGTTTGTTTATTTACGTTATGATAATCTGCAACAGGAACTGATTTAACTTCTAAGATAAATTCAATATCATTATCATCAACACCACAGAAATCAAAACGTGAATTTTCAAATGTAACTTGACTTTTGTAATTTTTTACTTTCAAAAAATCAAATAAATTTTCCTTCAAACAATGTTCAACAATTGTTTCTGCAATATGAGGATGGGTACAAACTAAAGAATTGTATAATTCACCTTCCCACATTTCAGAAACCAATGAAAACATAATTTTATGACTGCTTTTTGTATTTTTTGAACTTAATTCAGTCACAAAGACTTGCTTTTCAGCATCAACCAAACCTGAACACCCCAAAGATGGAGAATGGGCTAAATATTCTTCTTCGTTTATAATAATATCAGCCATATATGGCGACTTGCAAATTTTACTTGGCCTTTTTGTAACAATCGCGGGAATAATATTTTCAAAATTCATTTAATAACTTACTTATGTTAACCTTTAACTGTATTTTTAATGCTTATAAACACTTTTCACGCTTAAACGTTAAATATTTATGATGTTATATATAAGCAATCGTTATGAATTGGATTTGCTCACCTTTTGTTTTGTGTTATTATTCTTTTTGTATTTATATTATTCCATGTTTTCAATTTTATTTATATAAATTATGTTGTTGTATTTATTTGTTTAAATGTTGTTGTTTATACGACGACTCGGAATTTAACGAAAATGCATTAGGTGAATTTTTTGAAAAAGATAAAAACAATATTATTTGGAAACGGTGTTATGATAACAAAGATTGTAAATTCATTTCAAATAATGTGAACCCATGCGATGTAATACAAGGTGGTGTAGGAAATTGTTGGTTAATAAGTGCAATTTCATGTTTAGCAGAGTTTCATGGTCCAATTCATAATTTATTTGAAAATCGTGGCATATCAGTTTATGGAAAATATACAGTAAACTTGTATAATAAATCAACAAACAAATGGGAAAAAATCACTGTCGATGATAAAATCCCATATTCAAAATCAACAAATAAACCATTTTTTGCTCAAAGTTGTGAAAATGAAATATGGGTATGTATTCTAGAAAAAGCATTTGCTAAATTTGTCGGAAATTATTCAATGTTAAAAGGTGGAAATGTTGCTTGGGCTTTACAAGCAATGACCGGTGATAATGTATTTAAATTTACTCAAAACTTAGAAACAAGAACTTGGACAAAACAAAATATAATAAACATAAGTAAAGATACCAAACCAAGTAGTTTACGTTTTGTAAATTCAAATGAAAAGTATGATACAAATCAAATGTTTGAAATATTCAAAGAATATGATTATCACGATTCTATGTTAGCCGCTTATATTGTAAACAATAACGAATGGAAAAAATCAAATGGTATAATCGCAGGACATGCATATTCCATATTACAAGTTGTTGAAATATATAATTTTAAATTATTGCAATTGCGAAACCCTTGGGGTAAATTCGAATGGAACGGCGATTGGTCCGATCAAAGTAAACTATGGAAAATTCACCCTTATGTCACAAGAAATATAAAAAATGAAAATAAAAATGATGGAGTTTTTTGGATGAATTGGCACGATTTTCAAAGCATATTTACAGATGTAGACATTTGCCATCGATCAACTGGTATTCACGATCTTGTTTTAGATATTCACGAAGAATGTGATCTTGTCGGACCAATAATTGGATGTACTAAAGGATGCTTCAATTTTTGGTGTTGCTGTAAAGGTTGTAAAGCAATATATTACCCAACAACTAGTAAAAAAGAAACTTTGCATATTAAAAAAAATTCTTATTGCGTTTTATTATGAATATTTTGAATAATGTTCAAAAAAACAATTTTGTATATATCTCCGAGTTTTTGGAGTAAAACTTCTACTTAACTTCCCCCATAAATCATCAAACAAATTATCCGTCCATTTTATATTTGGAAATTGGTTCTTTAAATCAATAAACGCTTTTTCTTCCGGTAAATTATATACATTATTAATATCTTCTTGAGAAGAAGGACCACTAATTTTCATATATATTATATATTATTTATTCTATTTTCTTTCATAATCATTTAAACATTTTGTTTTATATATAAATCATTATGAAAAAAAGTATTTGTATTTTATTTATTTTTTCTTTACTTCATTTTTTTGTATTTTTATATTTTCATAGACCAATCATCCCATTTCAACTTATAAACCCATCATTCACTTGGCGTTCATATGAAATTTCACAAAAATATACACAAAATAATAAAACAAATTTTATAAAACATTTGCAAACAAAATTAAAAAATGAAAGTTATCTTTTTTTGAAAAACGATTTCCCTTACCATGTAAATGCCCAACATTATGTTTTATGGTTAAAAAATGAAAATGTAAATATATCTAAAATTATTCAACAACGCTTTTCAAACAAAAATATAAAATATTTTCAAAATTATCATTTTTTAAAAAGTATCCCAGAAATTAAACATTACCAAATATTTGTTTCAAATTAACTATTGTCCACCAATAAACGCTCGTAGCCATTTGCTACAATATTATTCATATTTTTTCTTACTTTATTTTTTAACTTTCCACTATTTTCAAAAGCATTATTTATTTCTCTTTTCGAAAATACTTGAATATATTTATTATTTTGTATTTTTAAAACTTGAGGTATTCTTCCAACTCTTGTCCACCTTCTTCCAAAAGCCTCACTCATCGCTACATTTGTTTTCACCACACAATGATTGCAGTTTGTTTGAATACCATTTGCTTGTGGTACATGGGCTACAATCATTTTTTTACAATTCATATAACTTAACGTTTTTTTCAAATCATCACACAAAGGACCAGTTTGTTTTCCATTTATTTTTAAACTTCGAGAATACATTTTATAATACAAAATTCCCTTTTTTAATGGGTTTTTTTTATCACCAAATATATATTGAAACTTTTCTAATTCTTTTTCCCCTAATTTATTGTTTAAATAACACCACATATACATATTCATATGTTCTAAATTACCTTTCAAATTTGTTGCAATGTCAAAGTTCAACCCACCATGCATATATAAATTATTTCCTATTTTCAAAATCGCAGGATATTTACTATATAATTTTGAATATTTACTTCCTGGCTTCCACATTTTACTTCTGTGAATATTTGGATAATTATTGTATGTATTTTCCCAATTGTAATTTTCCAAATCTTCTCTATTTTCCAATGCACTTTTGTTTATTGGTTTCACATTTGTTGTCATCGCAAATTCATTATTTGTTTCATTTGGATCAAAATTTGTTCTTCCAAGAGGTGATACATATGATTTACTTCCTGTTGTATTCATTATCTCATGATTCCCAACTAATGTAATAACCCGTCCTTTTGTTACTTTTGCTTGCTCGTCTAAATCCCACAAATATCTTAATATTTTTTGTTCAGATTTTTCATTTGTTTTTGTTGTTAAACTTCCATTATTTGAATTATCTAAAGCCCTATATCTGTCTGTACAATCACCCAATTGAACAACATAAGTTGAACCACCAACCCATTTTCCATTTTCATCAATTACCTTCGCCGCTTCCAATGAATATGTCAACGCTCTCCAATCCCCATGTATATCACCAATTGCTATCACTTTTGTTTTATTTGGATAAACACATCTTGGAAATACATCTAAATATTCTTCTTTCACATCATTTCTTATTTCATTTAATTTATCATCATATCCATTTATAAAATCTTCCGATATTAACGTATGAGACTTAAATTTCGGATCCCATTCATACAAATAAACTGGACATTTGTATATCTTCTTATAAGTCGAATCATAATCTAAATACCTATACCCTTGATTATATGTTTTATATTTATATCTTCCTCCTATTGCCTTTTGTATTTTACTTGCAGCAATACGCCTCACTTTGTCACTCAACATACTAGAAAATCTTTGGGATAAAATTCTTTTTTTTACATCTTGTATTTCAAATAAACTTTGATATGTTATCCCTTTTTTTGATTTTGAACTCATGGTTTTATATAATATATAACAGTAAAAAAACAATTAGAGGGGTGTTTTAGGGTGTATAGTGGTGGGTTATACGAGACGATACCGCGTAGTTGGTATTGGGAGTCATTGGAGAAGATAGAAAAAGAAAAAGCGGAAAGATTAATACAAATGGCTTGTGAATCAAAAT
>Ga0163109_10000619_pt1 | contig 28327 bp, 26 predicted proteins | sample CRUFie1St13metaG_FD_108704 | JGI IMG/M metagenome (GOLD analysis project Ga0163109, IMG submission 108704) | Marine microbial communities from the Costa Rica Dome - CRUD Field 142mm St13 metaG | ecosystem: Environmental > Aquatic > Marine > Oceanic > Photic zone | place: Costa Rica: the Eastern...
AGGAAAGCTTCCCGTTCTCTGATTTGGTAGGACATAAGGCCAACGTATTCATCTTCCCGAACCTTGCTGCCGGAAACATTGCCTACAAGATGTTGCAGAGTTTTGGTGCTGCCGAGGCCATCGGTCCGTTGTTGATCGGTACCAAGCGCAGTGCGCACGTGTTGCAGCTCGGTGCATCGGTCCGTGAGATTGTGAACATGGCTACCTTGGCAGCGGTGGATGCGCGCACGCGAAAATCCTAAAGTTTAGCGGTAAAGTAATGGGCGCGACGGCGCCGCATCATTTTCTAGTGGCGCCACCTGCAAATTGAGCAGGTAGTGACCGTCTTGGACATGGTCCGGAATGTGCAGCAACTCCGAAATGGTTCGGTGCAAGCTCTGTTCAGGCTGTGGTCCCCAAAATGCGCGATGACAAGCTAATGCCCCGCCATCTTCCTCCTTATCTACACTAGGTTGATCGATGAGTACATGGTCCACTCCTTGCTCGCGAAGGAATGTGCCTATGCCTGCATCGAGGTACGGCCAATCTGTATTGCTATAGGCCCGTGTAGCCGCACTATCCGGCTCGATTTCGGTACGCACGATCACAGATTTCACCGTGCCCTCGGCAACGGCTTCCCAACGCGCTTTGAAATCCTCTAATGTAATTACGCCATCACTAGGTGCCACCGTGAGCATAAGAGCTTTGGTGAAGTAATCTTTGAAATGCTGGTGAACGCTGTGGCGTTCGTGCAGAATATGACCGGCGGTCTCGGTGTGTGTACAGTGTGCATGAGGGTTGAAACCCACATTGAAGAAGTTTACGGCACCCCCTTTGGCAACGCTTCCTACCCAATCCCCCAATCGAACGGGTTCAAACGTGGGCGGATCGATGTACCAGGCACGTGGGATATCGCCCACCGGCAAACTGAGGTCTGCTACAAATTCGAAATCTAGTGGACTGTTTTTCATCTTTGACAATATAGGTCAATCCAAAAATAATTGGGCAATAATTCTATCGCTCTCCATCCAACGCTCTATGGGGATAGTAAATCCGGTCTCTTGTGTGACCAATTCTCCTTGTGCCACCGCTCGAGCCACTTCTTGCTCCAAATCGAATTGCTTCGCCTGACCCAGCTCTGCTGGAAAATCTTCTTCCCAGCGGAATCCACCGGCTGTACGAAGACGCACAATCAATCGCTCGTGCAAAATATCTTGAGGGGAGAGGAGCTCTTCCGTAGGCTTGGTGCCTTTTGCATACAACGTATTATTGGAGATATTCCACCATCGGCGCGTACCATCAAAGGAATGTGCCCCAGGTCCTATACCGAGGTAAGGGCCTCCAGTCCAATAGTGGCTATTGTGCTGGCTGTGCATCCCGGGCTGCGCAAAATTCGACAGCTCGTAATGTGCATACCCGTGGGTAGTGGCCCATTGATGTAAGACCGCGAACTGTTTAACGATAATTGCATCGGCCGGAGGGGAGACCTTACCTGTTTTTACCTGATGATGAAGCACTGTTTTTTCTTCGACAGTCAAGGCATAACAGCTCAAGTGTGGCGGACGGAAGGAAGCGAGTGTATGGAGTTGCTCTTTCCAACTATCCACAGTGCTGCCCGGTATGCCGTACATAAGGTCGACCGTATAATTCTCGAAAGGACTTTCAGAAATCCACTGCAAGCACTGCAGGCTATGTTTTGCGTGGTGCGCACGATTCATCATGGTTAATTCCCTATCGTCAAAGCTCTGCAAGCCCACGCTCAACCTATTAATGCCGATGCGGTGCCACTGTGCTAGTCGTTCTGGGGTGATATCGTCAGGGTTTGCCTCCAGGGTAACCTCCGCATCTGCTCTAAACCGATATAGCTCTGTAGCCTTATTGATTAAGCTTTCCAATAATCCAGTCGCCAAAATACTTGGGGTACCGCCTCCAAAATAGAGGCTACTGTATTCAAAGTCCGACCATGCATTTTGCTGTTCAGCTAATTCCTCTAACATCCGTGCCAACACTTCATTTTCGTTTGAAAGCACGGTAGAGAAGTGGAAATCGCAATAGTGACAAGCCTGCTTGCAGAAAGGAATGTGCAGGTACAAGGTGGTGTTTTTCATCAGGCCTTTGGGAGGATGATTTTAAATGTCGTACCAACTTGAGCACTGCTTTCCAGTAACAGAACCTTTCCCTCGTGGTAATCCTCAATAATACGCTTTGCCAGGCTCAGACCTAGACCCCAGCCACGACTTTTAGTGGTGAACCCTGGATGGAAAATCTTGCGCTGGTCGTTGGTGGGAATACCCTTCCCGTTGTCGCTGATGAATAGGTGAATTTCGGAAGCAGTAATTTCCTTACGGACGCGGATTTCGCCCTCGCCCTCAAGAGCATCGGCGGCATTTTTGATCATATTCTCTAATACCCAACTTATGAGTTGCCCATTGTGCCGCACATTACTTTCTTCACCTAGCTTGGTCGTAAGGCTGATCTTTTTGCCCATTCTTGTGCCGAGGTAATCGGCCGTACGGGAGATGGTTTTATTGAGGTTGAGGTCCGTGCGATCCGGTTGTGAACCAATTTTACTGAATCTATCGGTGATTTCTGTTAATCGGTCAATATCCTTCTCCATTTCTCCAAAGGCAACTTCCTTGGGATATTGTTCCTTGAGATAGGCGATCCAACCCATCAGGGCGCTGAGTGGCGTGCCTATCTGGTGAGCAGTTTCCTTCGCCATACCAGTCCATACCTTGTTTTGTTCACTACGGCGCGCATTGGAAAAGGCCATATAACTGATGAGCATGTATATGCCAATCACTACTAGAAGAATAAGCGGGTACAGGCGGAGTTTGGTGAGCAGGTTGGAGCCCTTATAATATAGATAGTTGGTATGCCCATCGGCGAATTGATTTTCGAGTACTTGGCCAGAGGTTTTAAACTCGTCCAATTTTCTCAACAAGTACTTTTCTGGATTTGATTCTGGTACACTCAGATTTCGGTGGGCGATGATATTATCCTCGCTGTCGGTTAAAATTACCGGAATGGTTGTGTTGTCCTGAATGATTTGTGTGAAAAAGCTCAAGTTCGAATCGTCTTCGGCAAAAAAAACTTCCTCTACAGCTTGGGCCCACAACTTTATTTTACGCTCCTCTTCATTTCGCAATTCTCCTAAGAAAGATTCAGTGTATAACAGCGAGGCAAGCCCGATGATGGATCCAAAGGATATGATGGCAATTTTCCACCAAATTTTACGTGTATATACATCACTGTTCATGACTGCTAAACTATGGTTTCTTTGCTACATTTGTCCTCTATGTCGAATGCTTTAGTCATCATACCTACGTACAATGAAATCGAAAACATCAGTAAGATGTTGGATGAGGTTATGAATCTAAACGAAGGCTTTGATGTTTTAATTGTAGACGATGGTTCTCCAGACGGTACCGCTCAGGTTGTACGTGAGCAGATGGACGCCTTTGGCAGACGCATTCACCTTGAGGAGCGTTCAGGGAAACTAGGATTGGGTACGGCCTACATTCATGGCTTTAAGTGGGCTTTGGCTCGGGGTTACGAGTATATTTTTGAGATGGACTGTGATTTCTCTCATGATCCGAACGACTTGGCGCGATTGAAAAAGGCCTGTGAGGATGGGGCAGATTTGTCCATAGGTTCGCGGTATGTCAAAGGCGTGAATGTGGTGAATTGGCCCATTAGTAGAGTTTTGCTCAGTTACTTTGCATCTGTCTATGTTCGTTTTATTACGGGCATGCCCATACAAGATGCGACCGCCGGTTTTAAATGTTATAAGCGTGCTACACTTGAAGGTATAAATCTTGATAAAATACATTTCGTCGGATATGCCTTCCAGATAGAGATGAAATTCAAGGTTTGGCAGCGAAAGATGTCTGTCGTTGAGGTGCCGGTAATCTTTACTGACCGCACGGAAGGACAATCAAAAATGTCTAGCGGTATTATCAAAGAAGCCATTTTTGGTGTAATAAAACTCAAGCTCTGGAGCTTATTCCAAAAGAATAAATAATTTCTACTATAGAGTTATGTTGAAATCCTACCTCATTAAAAATGCACGAATGGTCAATGAGGGAGAAATCCTGGAAGGAGATCTCCTCCTTGAAAATGGTCGCATTGTTAGGATTGATACGAGTATAGGCCCTAAAAATGCAAATGTTAAAGTTATAGATGCAGAAGGTAAGTTTTTGATCCCAGGGGTGATCGATGATCAGGTTCACTTCCGAGAGCCTGGACTGACACACAAGGGAGATATCGCTTCAGAGAGTGCGGCAGCTGTGGCAGGAGGAATTACCTCTTACATGGAACAGCCCAATACCAAACCTGCAGCGACGACTATTGAGGAGCTAGAGAAAAAATACAGCCGTGCTGCTGAGGTGAGCTTAGCGAATTACAGTTTTAACATGGGAGCGACCAACGATAACCTCGAGGAGCTTAAGCGTGTTTCAAAAACAGATGTATCTGGGATTAAAATTTTCATGGGATCTTCGACGGGAAATATGTTGGTGGATGCTCAGAATACATTAGAGGGGATATTCCAATTGGACCATCAACTCATCACGCATTGCGAGGACGAAGCGACAATCAAAGCAAATCTCGAAGCCGCTAAAGCACAGTACGGAGAGGATATTCCGATGAGCATGCATCCGAAGATTCGCAGCGAAAACGCTTGTTTACTTAGCTCAACCACTGCGGTAGAGATGGCCAAGAAATACAACAGTCGTTTGCACGTGTTCCACATCTCTACAGGGGTGGAGACGAAGTTATTTTCTAACAAAAAGCCATTGGCAGATAAGCATATTACGGCTGAGGTTTGTGTCCATCACTTGTGGTTCGACGATAGTCAGTACGAGAAGAAAGGTAGCTTGATCAAATGGAACCCAGCGGTGAAGACGGCTGAGGACCGAGATCTCTTGTGGAAGGCCTTGCTCGATGACCGCATCGATGTCATTGCCACGGATCACGCGCCGCACACCATGAACGAGAAAGCGAATAAATACTTGAATGCCCCTTCTGGAGGTCCATTGGTACAGCACGCGCTACCAGCTATGATGCAGAAGGTAAACGATGGAGTGATGAACATGGAGACCTTAGTTCAGAAAATGTGTCACAATCCAGCGATATTGTTCCGAGTAAAAGATCGTGGTTTTTTACGTGAAGGCTATTATGCAGATTTAGTTTTAGTTGATCCGAATCGTCCATGGAGCGTGAACAAGGACAATATTTTATACAAATGTGGTTGGTCTCCTTTCGAAGGTACGTTATTTAAAAGCCGTGTGACGCATACGTTTGTAGGTGGACACCTAGTTTACAGAGATGGATATATCGACGGATCTGTGAAGGGATCGCGCTTAAAATTCAGTAGATAAATGAAAGCTTGGAAGTTGTTTGCGGGACTTTGGATGTTGGCAGGACTTAATTCTTGCTGCAGATCTGAAGTGCAGATACCTTCGACAGTACTTTCTTCGAAGTCTATGATTCCTATTATGGTTGACGTACATGTGGTTGAAGGTGCGCGTAACGGTGCATTGATCCTAGGCGATACTAATGGCATCGAAGATTACTATGCGAAGATTTACGAGAAGCACCAAATCACTGAACAACAGTTCAAAGAGAGCTTCGCCTTTTATAGTTCACATCCCAATCTTTTTATTCCTATTTACGAGGCCGTGTTGGATTCTTTAAAGATTAACGGCGAACTCTTGGGACGTAGAGGTGTTGAAGCTGATTATGACTAAGTCTCTATTTACTTTGCTTTTCCTTTGTTTTTTAAGCGCTCCTTCATGCGCTCAAGAACGCGGTATAAAACTTTGGGTGAGCGGAGCGGAGACCTATCCCACCACATTGGCCTACGATATCATCGATCTTTCCGGAACCCGTATTATAGCTGATTTTGCACCCTTAAAGGATGCTAATACTCCTGTGATTATCCCTGTGGAATTGAAGGATAAGTTTGGAGTGGTTATTTATGAAGATGCCAACCAAAACGAAAAGTTGGACATGGGAATCTTTGGTCAACCCACCGAACGCTACGGTTTTAGTAACGGAGCTTGGAAGTTCTTGGGTCGTCCTGAACATGAGGAAACATTGTTGTCTCCTTCAGGAAATTGGACCGAGCTGCGCATAACCTTAAAAAGCGTGATGGACTATTAAAGTTCGCTTAGGAACGCTTCAATCATCTCTGAAAATGGCTCGCGTGCTTCGGCGTGCACCCAATGACCGGCATTAGCAATGGTCTTGATCTCAGCTTGGGGAAATATATCGTGGATGTGGTTGTGATCGGCCTGCTCAATATACCCGCTGATGCCTCCGGCGACGAATAACGTAGGTTGGTCGTAATACCCAAATTCGAGGGGTTCACCTACGAAGGCGATTTGGGCTTCTAAGGCGTCGAGATTAAATCTAAATGCGAAGGAATTCTTGTCGGTGCGGTACATGCTCTTCAAGAAGAACTGTCGAATACCAGCATTGGTCACCATTGGGGCGAGTTGTATCTCAGCATGAGAACGCTTTTCGATTGTTGTGAAATCGATGGATTTCATGGCGTCGATGTAGCCTTGATGGTGCACCGGGTAAGCCTTTGGGGCGATATCTACCACGATGAGTGCCCGAACGCGAGCAGGTCGAGATACGGCAAAATGCATGGCAGTTTTTCCACCCATGCTGTGTCCCAAGAGCACGGCACTTTCAATATTGTGCTGGTCTAAATAGGCTTCAAGGTCCGCGGCCATCACATCGTAATTGTGCTCGGCCATATGTGGGCTGCGCCCGTGATTTCGTGCATCTACAGCATGTACCTGCCAACCGAAATTGGCCCAATGCTTGGCGTGTGTGGCCCAATTATCTCCCATGCCGAACAACCCGTGTAAGATGATTATGGGCGCTCCTGTGCCGTAGATTTTTGAAAACAAGGGGGTTACTTCCATGCCGTCGGGTTCAAGCAATTCAGATATTGTTGAATGGTATTGTGCAATCCTAAATAAAGCGCATCAGAGATCAAGGCATGACCTATGCTCACCTCATCGAGATGACCGTGCAATTGTTGCCCGAAATAAGCCAAATTCTCTAAGCTTAGATCATGACCGGCATTTACGCCCAGGCCTATATTCTTAGCGAAGACTGCGCTATCCAAAAAGGCCGCCACAGCTGCCTCACGATTCTTTGAATAGTGCATTGCATAGGATTCTGTATATAGTTCTATGCGGTCCGTACCGATAGCTTTGGCAGCCTCAATAAACGTTCTATTGGTTTCAATGAAAATCGAAGTTCTAATACCCGCGAGCTTAAAAGTTTGGATAACCTCCGCGAGCAACTCTTTATGAGAAATGGTATCCCAGCCGGCGTTGGAGGTCAGTACTCCAGGTGGATCCGGAACAAGTGTTACTTGAGCAGGTTTGTTTTCTAATACAAGGTCGATGAATTCTTTATTGGGATACCCTTCGATGTTGAATTCGGTAGTAACCGCCGGGGCCAATTCCACCACATCGCTATAACGAATATGACGTTGGTCCGGTCGGGGGTGCACGGTGATGCCTTCCGCACCAAATCGTTCACAATCTAATGCCACCTGCAACACGCTGGGTACATCACCCCCTCGTGCATTGCGCAAAGTCGCGACTTTATTGATGTTGACGCTCAGTTTTGTGTGATTGTTCATGGGTGCAAAACTAAAGAAAAGACCTATGTTTGTGTAAGAATGTTACAAGAATCAATACATACCGAACCCATTAGTCCGCTGCGCCCTTCAGACAGCATTGTTGAGGCATTAGACCAAATGGAAGAATGGAAACTTACTCACCTACCTTTGGTGGACGCTTCAGGGATGTACTTGGGCTTAATAAGTGAGGATGCATTATTAGCGGCATCGGACGATCGTGACCAGGTAGAAACCGCACTTAACCCGGCCTTTGCTCCTAGTGTATTGCCTAAGTCCCATGCATTTGTCGTCTTGGATGTGTGCACGCGTGACCGCATCACGATCATACCTGTTGTCACCCAAGAAGGTATGTACGAGGGTGCACATTTACTAACCGATGTCTTAGAATTTTTCCGTGCTACACCGGCTTTATCCCAGCCTGGGGCCGTATTGGTGCTCTTCGCACCCCTTTCTACTTACAGTTTGGCAGAAATAGCCAGTGTAGTGGAGCAAAACGACGCCAAGGTTTTGGCGACCTGGTTGACGCAGGGCAATACAGCATCAGATATTGAAATCACACTTAAAATTAATGTGGAACATAGCGGTCCTATTGCTCATTCCCTGCAGCGTTACGGCTACGAAATAGGCGGTATCTTTGGGGATAAGAACTTTGATGAAGATTACCAAGAACGGTATGACCATCTTATGAATTATTTGAAGTACTGATGAGAATTGCATTATTCGGTCGCACCCCCAAGCCCGCTAACCTTCCTTATGTAGAAGTGGTATTAGAGAAGCTCGTGGAAGAAGGAGTAGAGTTCTCTGTATATCATACGATGCGACAAGCGTGTGAAGAAATTATCAAGGAGGAGTTCAAGGAGGTCCAATTCTCTACCTATGCAAACGAAGAAGAATTGGCTCAGTTTGATCCTCATTTTCTCATCTCACTAGGTGGTGATGGTACGATCCTCGAAGCTACGGTACTTATTCAAAGTAAAGACATCCCTATCCTCGGTATCAATATGGGCCGATTGGGATTCTTGGCGAATGTGGCCAAAAGCAATATCATCACCTCCTTAGACGCATTGTTCACGGGTAGATTTCAGCTCGACTTCCGCAGCCTTCTTCAGGCACGTAGCTCATCCACCCATGTGATGAAGCCGAACTTCGCACTAAATGAAATTACCATTGCCCGAAAGGAAACCACCAGCATGATTACGGTGCATACGTACTTAAATGGGGCTTATTTGAATAGCTATTGGGCCGATGGTCTGATCATCAGCACACCTACCGGCTCTACCGGCTATAGCTTGAGTTGTGGAGGCCCGATTATTATGCCGAATAGTGAAAACTTTGTACTTACGCCCATCGCGCCGCACAATTTAACCATGCGTCCCTTCGTTATTTCCGACAATAACACCTTGCGCCTGCGCGTAGATAGTCGAGAAAATGAGTTTTTAGCATCATTGGACAGTCGTATGCACAGCTTCGATACAGAAACTGAACTCTTCGTGCAAAAGGCAGATTTTCGAATCGCCTTAGTGCAAACTGAATTGCAAGATTTCCCATCAACGCTTCGAAATAAGCTAAGCTGGGGATTGGACCATAGAAACTAAATGAAATTACATAATCTATTCCTTGTGGCTTTTATTGGCTTTAGCACTTCTATGCAGGGCCAATTTTATGAGCTCGGTCTCGGCGGATCAGGTACGCTGTTCTACGGCGATGTGGGTGCAGTCGGCACAGCTGCTCAAGGTGCGTACGGATTTACCCCGAACCAACCGGCCAGTCAAATCACGCTTCGTCGCCAATTCAATTGGCACTGGTCCACCCGAGTGAATTATACCCGTGGCTATCTCAGTGGCATGGATGCTTGGGCAAAAGATGATTGGAAGCAGAATCGAGACCTTGCTTTTCGTACTGAGATCTCGGAGATTTCCTATATGACCGAATTTAATTATTGGCCCTACGGTACGGGTACAAAATTCAATCAATCGTTCTATCTCTTAGTGGGTCTCGGGCTCACTCATTATAATCCGCAAGGTGAGTTTGAGGGGCACTGGCACGACTTGCGGCCGCTGGGGACAGAAGGACAACAATCCGATCTGAACGACCAACTATTCTACGGAAATACCACTATTACTGTGCCCATGGGCTTTGGATACCGCCGCAGTTTGGCGCGTGATTGGAGCATGACCGCTGAGGTGGGGTGGCGATCGTACCGGTCCGATTATTTAGATGATACTAGTGGCGACTATGTCGATGCTCAAGATTTAACAGAGGCGCGAAGTGAATTGGCTGCTTATTTTTCAAATCCTGGAAATGTACCTTATCAAAGTGGACTAGCTAGAGGCAATGCTCAATCAAAGGATTGGGCTATTTTTGCCGGAATAACCATTTTTTATAATCTAAGCCCTAGAGATGAGCGCTGCACTGGATTCTAAAGTTTTTCGAAATAATCGCTTGAAAGCTGGCCTCAATCCGGATTGTATCCCGCAACACATTGCGGTAATCATGGACGGTAATGGTCGTTGGGCTAAAGAACAAGGTTTCATGACCCGAGTACGTGGCCATGAGGTAGGCGTCGAAGCGTTACGAAAGATCACCACAGCCTCAGCAGAATTGGGATTAGGTTTTCTGACTGTATATGCATTTTCCACTGAAAATTGGAATCGCCCTAAAGCTGAAGTCGATGCATTGATGAATATTTTGATGACGGCTTTGGAGAAAGAATTACCCACGTTAATGGATAATAATGTGCGTCTCAATGCGATTGGAAACGTTGAATCCTTGCCTGAAAAAGCAAATAAAAAGTTAATGTCAGTTATTAAGGCTACATCCAAGAATGATGGGTTAACTTTGACGCTTGCTTTGAGTTACGGCTCTCAGGATGAAATGGTGCAAGCGGTTCGCAAAATTGCCACTGACGTGGCCAATGGGGCATTAGCCCCAGAGGATATTTCAGAAGCGCATATTGAGAATTCACTCTTCACTGCTGGCATGCCCAGTCCGGATCTGATGATTCGCACTAGCGGAGAGCAGCGCATCAGCAATTATTTGCTATGGCAGTTGGCCTATGCAGAGTTGTACTTTACCCCCATCCTTTGGCCGGACTTTGATGCACAGGGTTTATACGACGCCATTGCTGCGTACCAACAAAGAGAGCGCAGATTTGGTCAGACCTCTGAACAAATAACGGACAAGTAACAGCATGAAGCGTACCCTTTGGGCCTTATTACTAGTGTGTTCAGCACTGATTTCTCGTGGACAAATCGTCACTACGAGCGATTTTAATCTTATACCAGGCATTGATTATGAGGTAGGCGGTATTACCGTCAGCGGGACCAAGGATTTGGATCCTAATGTTGTGATCATGTTGACTAACATTCGCGTGGGTGATCAGATTCAGTTCCCGGACCCAGCGATTTCTGAGGCCATTCGAACGTTATGGCGTCAGCAGCTTTTTGAAGATATTACCTTTCGCGTGACCAATAAAACAGGTAACAAGGTATTCTTGGACATCTACCTGAAGGAATTACCAAAACTTAGTAAGTACTATATAGTAGGGGTGAAGAAGTCATGGAAAGACGACTTACGTGAAGAATTGGGTCTACGTGCCGGAAAAGTTGTAAATGACAACTTACTGGTTATGAGCAACAATAAAATTGAGCAATACTTCCGCGAAAAAGGTTACCTCAATGCCAGTGTAGATATCGTACAAGATGTAGATACAAACTTCAACCATGCGGTCATCCTTGGTTTTCGAGTAAACCCAGGAGAGCGTGTTAAAATCGACGAAATAGTCTTCCATGGTAACGAAGCTGTCAGTGACAAGGTGCTCCTTAAAGCGATGAAAAACACCAAGATGAAAGGCAAAGCCATTTTTAAGGTTTCAAAGCTCCGCAAGAAAGAATACCGCGAAGACCTTAAGGCCATCGTGACGAAATATAATAGCCTGGGATACCGTGACGCTCGCATTGTATCGGATACTTCTTATGCACTCGACAGCGAGCTTGTCATGGTTGAAATCACGGTAGAAGAGGGACGTAAGTTCTACTTTGGGGACATCACATTTGTTGGAAACACGAAATATGATACACCTATCCTTGAGAGTATCTTGAAAATAAATAGAGGTGATATCTATGACAGTCAGCATTTGAACGAACGCGTAAGCTTTGATCCAAACGGTAATGATGTGGCGTCAATTTACTTGAATAATGGCTACCTGTTCTCACAAGTGCTGCCTATTGAAAAGAACGTACAAAACGACACTATCGATATCGAAATAAGAATTCAGGAAGGTCGTCAAGCCACCATCCGCAAGGTGAGTATTACTGGGAACGAGCGTACAAATGATCACGTAATTTATCGTGAGGTTCGTACGAAGCCTGGAGACTTGTTTTCTAAAGCGATGATACAGCGTACCATCCGTGAATTGGCCCAGTTAGGTTATTTTGACCAAACCGCCATTGGTGTGAATCCAGTGCCAGACCCGCAGACAGGGACTGTAGATCTAGAATATACCGTGGTTGAGCGCTCGACCTCTCAGTTAGAATTACAAGGGGGATGGGGTGCTGGCCGAGTGGTGGGAACCTTTGGTTTGAATTTCAATAATTTCTCAGCACGTAACATCAACAACAAACGCTCTTGGCAACCGTTGCCGACGGGTGATGGACAAAGCATCAACCTGCGTGCGCAGTCGAACGGTTTGTACTTTCAGAGCTACAACGCCTCGTTCACCGAACCATGGTTGGGTGGTAGAAAGCCAAATAGCTTTACAGCCACCATTTACCACAACGTTCAAAGTAATGGAGTGCGCGCGAACGACCCCAACCGTCAGAGCCTGTACATCACAGGGGTGAACTTCGGACTTGGACAGCGCTTAAAATGGCCAGATGATTACTTCACCCTATACCAAGGATTGGAATTCCGTCGTTTTAATTTGGACAACTTCCCTACTGGGTTCTTGAACTACAACAAGGGTATCTCGAACAACGTGAACTATAAGTTTACTTTGGGCCGCAACAACACCGACGTGCCTATTTTCCCAACGCGCGGTTCACAGTTGAGCTTTGCAGCGGAATTGACTCCTCCATTCAGCATGTTCAATAAGGATATTGATTATAAGAGCTTGAGCAGCGAGGAGCGCTTCAGATTGGTTGAGTACCACAAGTGGAAGTTGAATGCGGATTGGTTTGCGCCGATCACTTCGAAATTTGTTATTCGCACTCACGGTGAGTTTGGATACCTTGGCTCATACAATAAAGATTTGGGCTTACCACCGTTCGAACGATTCTATGTAGGGGGTGATGGTTTGGCCAATTTTGTGATTGATGGCCGCGAGATCATCGGTCTACGCGGTTACCAAAACAACTCAATTACCCCAGCAGGAGGTGGTGCGCTGTACAATAAATACATCCTAGAATTCCGATACATTCTTGCCAATAACCCTTCTGCTCAGGTTTTCCCATTGGCGTTTTTAGAAGGAGGGAACAACTACGACAATTTCTGGGACTACCGTGCGTTTAACTTGAAGCGCAGTGCCGGAGTTGGTCTGCGCATCTTCATGCCTATGTTTGGTTTGATGGGAGTGGACGTCGCCTATGGCTTTGATCCTATGCCGAATGGTGCTGCAGCCAGCGGATGGCAAACGCACTTTATCATTGGCCAACAGTTCTAATTCAACTAACTTCACCGCAATGAAGCTTCGTCTTTTCCATATCATCGTCGCCGCCCTGCTGAGCGTGCCTACCATGGCACAACGTTATGGCGTCGTAGATACGGAATATATCCTCGCAAATATGCCGGAATACGAGCAGGCCAAAAGTCAGCTCAACAAGCTCAGTGAGCAATGGGCAGGGGAGGTGAGTGCGCTTCAAAGTGAATTGCAAAGTTTGAAGGATGCCCTGGCAGCAGAGCGCATTTTGTTGTCGCCGGATAAATTGGCCCAACGTGAAAAAGCCATTCAAGACAAAGAAGCTGAAGTCATTGCCCTTCAACAACAATATTTCGGACCGGCAGGTGATCTTTTTACCAAGCGTGCCCAGCTTGTCCAACCCATTCAAGACAAAGTTTTCGGAGCCGTCCGGGCATTGGCGAACAAAAGGAAATTAGACCTAATTTTGGACAAAAGCGTGGATAGTGGCGTTCTCTATGTGAATAAGGAGAAAGACTACAGTGACGAAGTTTTGAATAGTTTAAAGCGATAAATTAAGAAACAATGAAAAGAGTAATACTCGTATTTGCCTTGACTCTCGGCCTTGCTGGAACCGCTACGGCGCAGCAAAAAGTAGGTCACATTAATGTAGATGAGTTGTTGGCCGTTATGCCAGAAACAAGCACGGCTGAAGCTGAGATTCAAAAATATGCGGAGCAGTTGGAAGGCGATCTTGCTGAAATGCAGCAAGAGTACACCACTAAATTGCAGAACGCTCAGGCAAATCAAGACACTTGGACTCAGTTACGTCTTCAAAAAGAAGGAGAAGAGTTGCAGGCGATGGAGCAACGCATGATGGCGTTCAACCAAAGTGCCCAACAAGAGTTACAACGCAAGCAAATGGATTTGATGCTTCCAATTATTGAGAAAGCTCAAAACGCAGTAAATAAGGTAGCAGAAGATAATGGCTTCGCCTACATCTTGGATGCATCTCCATCAAAAGCAATCGTGATATACTTAGACGGTGGCGACGATGTAATGGCGTTAGTTAAATCAGAGTTGGGCATTAAATAATACTCGACGCAATAAAATCTTAGGACCCCTGCAGCAATGAGCGGTAGGGGTTTTTTTATGTCGTATTTTGGCTCCGATGAAAGGCATTCAGAAAATAGGATTGTTTGATAGTGGTTTGGGCGGGTTGACCGTACTCCAAGCTCTAGAACAGCGCTTGCCTAGTGTGTCTAAAATCTATTACGGTGATACGCTCCATCTGCCCTATGGAGACAAGAGTGATTCGGCCATCATTTCCTACAGCACCAAAATTGTTTCCTTCCTTACCTCGGAGGGTTGTGATCTTATCGTTATTGCATGTAATAGTGCGAGCGCCGCGGCGGGGAAGGTGCTTGAGGCGCAGTTCCCGGAGCTGGTGTTCATCAATGTCATCGATCCGGTCGTAGCGGCGCTCGCATCCGGACCGCATGAGAAGGTGGGGTTGTTGGGGACGCGTGCTACGATAAGGAGTGGTGCCTACCCGAGAAAATTGGCCACACTAAATCCATCGGTAGAGTTGTGCGCGTTAGCCACTCCTTTGTTGGTGCCTTTGATTGAAGATGGGTTCTTGGGTACGGGAATTGAAACCCAAGTCGTGAAACATTATTTGGACGACAAGGTGTTGAACGGAGTGCAGGCTTTGGTGCCGGGTTGTACGCATTATCCGTTATTGGAACAGGCGGCAGCGACCTTGTTGGAAGGAGTAGATTGGATAGATGCCCCCGCTTTGGTAGCGGATGCCGTGGCAACCGAATGCGAGGCTTCGTCGGCGGGTGCTAAGGTGGATACGACCTTCTATTTAAGCGATAAGACGCTGAGTTTTATGGAATTGGCTACCAACACATTTGGGATAAAAGCCCAATGGAATACAAAGGTGCTGGATTAGCGCCCTTCTCCCCATTTATACATCCAGGAACTGATTGTGGAGATCAAAAAGCTGAATAGGATTGCGGTCCAAGTGCTGCTTACGTGCATGCCGTCGACCCATTGATCCGCGACGCCGATGATGATGGCGTTGATGATCAAAAGGAACAATCCCAAGGAGAGGAAAGTCAGCGGAATGGTGATGATGATCAACAATGGTTTTAGGGTAGCGTTTAGAATTCCGAGTACAATGGCCACACCTATGGCTGTGGTGAAGGAGTCGATGGTGACGCCGGGCAGCAACCAATCGGCTACGAAAACGGCCAAGGAGCTCACAACTAGTCGGGTCAGTAAACCGGGTTTTTGATTCATCTGCGGTATATTCACTGCTCGAAAATTACACATTATGAATCGAAATTTCACCCTCCTTGTAGCTTCAGTTTTTGCCGTTGGCGCGTTGACGAATTGTCAAAATACCATTGAGGCTCCGGCGTCTATTGCTGAGACTGTTTTTTACGGAGATACCAGCGTGCGCGCTGAATTGTTTGATGATCCACATAGCTATTCGGAAGAGGAGTCTAAGGTGGTGCATTTGAGCTGGGATGCGGTGGTCGATTTTGAGAATGAAGTAATTACAGCGACGGCTACTTGGACCATAGACGAACAGCACGGCCCTGAGATCATTTTTGACGTGAAGGACCTCAATATTTTAAAGGTTGCCCTCGACGGTCAGGAGCCTGTTTGGGATTTGGAATACGACGACGAGCTCTTGGGGTCGGCACTTGTGGTGTACGATCTAGGCCCAGATTCCAAAGAGGTTGCCATTACCTATGAGACTTCGTCCGAATCCGATGCGCTACAATGGTATCCGGCGGAGCTGACCCAAGGAAAGCGCATGCCGTTCTTGTTTACTCAGAGTCAAGCTATTTTGGCCCGTACTTGGGTGCCTTGTCAGGACCGTCCAGGGGTGAGATTTACCTACGATGCAAAGGTTACGGTGCCAAAGGGCATGCTGGCGTTGATGAGCGCGTCGAATCCCACACAGAAAGCTGAGGATGGGGTGTATGAGTTTTCAATGCCACAGCCTATTCCTAGCTACCTTTTGGCCTTGGGTGCGGGTGATTTGGCCTTTATCGAACTAGGCGAGCGCTCAGGAGTATATGCGGAGCCAGAAATGGTGCGCAATGCGGCCTTTGAGTTCAGCCAAACTGAAGATATGATCTCACGTGCGGAGTACCTCTATGGTCCCTATTACTGGGGGCGCTACGATATGTTGATTTTGCCGCCGTCGTTCCCGTTTGGCGGGATGGAGAATCCACGCTTGACCTTTTTGACGCCTACCGTAATTGTCGGCGATATGAGCTTGACTAGCTTGATTGCTCATGAGTTGGCACACAGCTGGAGCGGTAATTTGGTGACCAATGCGACTTGGAACGATTTCTGGCTAAACGAAGGGTTTACGGTATATTTCGAAATGCGCATCATGGATGCTGTCTATGGGCCGGACTTTGCGGATATGTTGAAGGCCTTGAGTTACGATGATTTGCAACGCGAGCTTGCAGTGATGCTAGAGGAGGATCCTGATGCGACAAGGCTGAAGCAAAATCTTGAAGGACGCAATCCGGACGATGCAGTGACGGCCATTGCCTATGATAAAGGGTTCCATTTCTTGAAACTCTGTGAGCAAACGGTCGGTCGTGAGCGTTGGGACTCCTTCCTTAAGGGGTATTTCGATAGGTACAAGTTCAAGACGCGTGTTACCGAGGAGTTCTTGCATGAATTGGCGGGGTTGATGACTGAGGAAGAGTGGAATGCCGTGGGCGTGGAAGAATGGGTGTATGGCAAGGGATTGCCGACAAACTGTCCATTCCCAGCCTCAAACAGATTCTATATCGTCGACGAGGCCGTAAAGATGTTGCTTGGGGTGAGTCCCGAAGATTCGAATGCAAGATCAATAGCCTACCTCGAGCAGGATGTGACGATTCGATGGACTACTCACGAATGGTTGCGCTATATCAGGGGCTTGGAAGCCGGTGGTGCTGCCGTAGGTCATTATAGATTGGCCGATGCGAATTACGGATTTACCGGAAGTCCAAACCCAGAGATTGTGGCGGCGTGGTATACGGCCATTTTGAAGACAGATTTTGAAGGTTTTGACCCGAAGGTGTATGAAGAGAATGTAGAGTCCTTCTTGACCACTGTGGGCCGTCGCAAGTTCATTATTCCGATGTATTTGAGTATGCTCGAGGGCAATGAAAAGCGTAAGGCCTGGGCGAAAGAGATCTATGAGAAGGCACGCCCGTCGTATCACCCATTATCACAACAATCGTTGGATCAGCTCTTTGCCGAGCACGAGTAATGGAACACCCTATTTACGCCGCCTTGTTGCCTTTGGCAGAACCTCATAGGGTCGAGGACTTTTCGGGCTATTTCCAAAACTATCCCGGCGGATATGGGGAAGGCGATGTGTTTATCGCCGTCATGGTGCCGAACCGTCGGTTGGTGGCGAAGGAATATGCCTTGCAATGGGACGAGGATATTTTAGCCTCTGGTTTAGCCCACGATTGTCATGAGGTACGACATACGGCGCTCTTTGCGCTGATGAGAAGGTTTGGAGCGGAGCGAAAACGCAGAGGCTATTGGCATGATTTCCTAAGAGATCAATACCAGGGTATTAATAATTGGGACCTGGTCGATACCTGCGCCTACAAGATCTTTGGACGTATGGCATTTGAAAGTGGGGATTATAGCAGTTTAGAGGCATTCTTGGCCAGTGAAAATATGTGGCATAAACGCACTGCGGTAGTCTCAACCTTGCATATGATTAACCACGGCAGATTTGATGAGGCATTGGCCTATTGTCAAGTGGCCGCGGAGGATGCGCCCGATATCCTTCAAAAGGGAATAGGCTGGGTGCTGAAATGCATTTGGCAAAAGGATGCTGCGGTGGCCGAGGTACATTTGGAAATGGGCTACCTCAGTGGACTGTACTCGCGATTAGTGGTCAGAATAGGTCTAGAAAAGGCCGATAAAAACTTTAGAAAAGCATTCTTGGCGATGCGCTAAGGCTATCTTCCGGCCATACTAAGTCGAAGGTCCCCGACGATGGGGTCTCTTGGAACGGGTTCTTTTCTTCCTTCGGAGTAGGCTTGAAGAGGTTAAGCAAATCTTGCTTTTCCTGCTTAAGAGTCTCCTTGAAGCTTTGAGAAATGCGCGCCTTATCTAAGCTGATGCAAACATCGTCGAGGTTACATCCGACAATCAAGCGGATATAAGGCTGGTTTTCGTTTTCCGCTTCTGAGATCCAATTCCCTAAATCGCGGTTGGAGTTTTTACCTCGAAGGGCCAAATCTTTTAGTCCCAGTCGAACGCTGTATCGGATATCATCGGTCTCCAAATTTTGCCATCCGTTCACCCATAAATTCAGGGCACTGTTCTCCACCTTGGTCTCAGGCAATTGCAGGGTATCGCCGTGTACTCGGAATTCAGAGTTCAAATAAGGGAAATCAATGCGCTGGAGCTCGCCTTGATCTATGAAGGCACTGAGTTCCTGTAATGGAGCGTAGTTCTGCAGGGTACCGTTGCGTATTTCCCCTCGCCCTTCAACCAATGTTTTGGCGGCAATTTGTTCCCATTTCTCGTCGAAGGTCAGAGAAATAGTGGCTTCTACATTCACTTCCCCAAGAAGATTAGAGGCATCGAGGTCTTCAATGTCAAAGCTGTTGAAGCTGGCCAACAATTGGTCCAGCTGTATACCGTCGGCCTTCGCATCTGCTTTGAACACATTGTCGGTTTTGCTTTCATATAGGGTCCAATTCCCTGCTAGGGTGCCATCACACCCTTCAATACTCATGTCCTTGCCATACATCCAAGCACCTCGATTGAACACCTTCCCGCGCAAGTTTGAGCCGTTAAAATCTCCCAGGTTCACGTGGTCGATGAACAGCCCCACACTGTAATCAAAGGTCGTTTCTTCATCTGCGTCCTCTGGGGAATCCTCAAATTCCCAAAACAGTAGGGGATCGATATCGATAGTCGGACTTTCCAGGCGAAACTCGACCATGGGGTACCCATTGGGCTCGAGGGCGTGGTAAATCATTCCTTGAACAACAGCGGTATTCTCTTCGCTTTTCAAAAAACAGCGCTCGACCGCAACGTGTCGGCCATCCGCACTGAGCTCAGCCTCCACTTTGTCAAATACGATATTACTCTGTGCCAATCCGAAGGAGCCTTCGGTCAGCTGAATCTTGCCTTCAAAGAGTGGATTGCCGTATGGGGTAAGATCGTCCCATGAGCGGAACGCTTGCTTGATCACGAGGTCTTGCCCTTGCCAAAAGCCCATGGGGTCTACCAGAATATCAGTTTCGACAAAATCAAAGAGCTCACTCAGGTTTGATCCACCTCGAAGCTCAGTGATGAGCTGAGGTCTCGAGCCCGAAATGGAGAGCGATCCGCTGATTTCACCTGTCTTTGTCTTCACGTTGAGGGTCCCAATCTGTAAATCCGGCAACGCACCCCACATCCATCTTCCTGTGCACGATACCGATGGGACGGCGATTCCATTATACACCATGGAAGAGCCGTCCGTAGAAAAATCTACTGCCCAATCTTCATAGGTGCCCTCCCAAGTCCACGAAGCGCGCAAGGCTTTGATATCCAATTCTTCTGGTAATTCGAACAAGGGGGCATAGACCAAGGCATCTGGAATATCCATTTGGGTAGCACTGATACGCCCTCCCTCTTGGTGGAGGAGGAGGGAAACAGGGAAGGTATGCAGTTTAAGGTTTTCAGTCTCAATTCGCCATTGGTCATCACTGAAAAGAACATTTGCCGATCCCTTGAGGGGGGCATCGACTAGAAATTTGCTTCGATCGATGATAATATAAGTGTGTTTGAGGTGGGCTTGAAGATCGAAGATATTGGCATCCCCTATACTCCCGGAGGCAGATAAAGATTCTACGAAGGCCTCGTAGTAGGAATCCTCCTCGTAATCGTCGTAATGCAATTGTACCTTCTTAGCTTCCACATGTTGAAGATTTAATTCCGTGGATGCATTATCAGTACTGGTCAATAGGTCCCAATTATCTCCGCGTCTCTTATCGTGGCGCAAATGCACTTCACCGGAGCTGATAGCCAATTCCTCTATGGTGTAATCCCCTTGAATAACGTCGATCACGTTCATGCCAAGCCCAACTTCGGCCGCTCGAATCAATGGCGCTTCGCCTGAAAAAGGGTCTTCAATGAGGACATCGTGCAAGACGATGCGTACGCGAGGGAAGCCCGAGAATATATTGAGATCGATGGTACTGACAGAGACGGGCGTCTTGAGCTGGTCATTAATTTTTTCAACCCCACCCGCAATGATTTTATCTTGATTCGAATACAGATATCCGACACCCCCTGCCAGGACAAGGAATAGTACGAGCGCGAGGTAAACTAATATTTTCAGCGCGCTCTTCACAGGGATTATCTAGTTTTCAGAAAGTCAATTTCCTTAGTATCCAATAAGCGGTATTGGCCGCGGCTGAGGTTCTTTTTGGTCAATCCAGCAAAGGACACACGGTCCAATTTTTCAATGGTATAGCCCAAGGAATCAAATGCGCGGTGGACCAACCTGTTTTTACCACTATTCAAGCGAATGCCTATTTCTCGTTTATTGGCTTCGTTGGCATAGCGAATCTCTTCAATAAAGGCTATGCCGTCCTCAAGTTCCAACCCTTTTTGAATGGCGAGTAGATCTTTCTTGGCCAAGGCTTTGTCTAGGATAATGCTCAGAATTTGTACGGCACCTCTTGACGGGTGGGCAAGCTTTTTCGCGGTATCGGCATCGTTGGTGAACAGTAATACTCCGGTCATCGAACGATCCATCGTACCTACTGGATACAAGCGCTCACGTGTGGCATTGCCGATGAGTTCGTCAACACTCTTTTTGACGCGGTTGTCGTTTACGGTAGTGATAAACCCTTTGGGCTTGTTCAACAACAAATATTTCTTCTTTTCGCTTTTGATCAGGCTCCCGTTGAATTTCACTTTATCCGTAGGCTTAACCTTGTAGCCCATAGTGGTCACTACCTTGCCGTTGATTTCCACTAAACCTGCAGCGATCAAATCATCGGCCTCACGTCGGTTACAAATGCCGGCGGTGGACAGGAATCTGTTTAAGCGAATCTCATCATTCGATCCGACCAATTCCTCTGCGCTCTTGCGCTTGACACGCTTAAAATTTCCGGGACCTCTTTTGAAATCCTTTTTACCTTCGTTTTTAGAACGATTTGAATCTGAAAAACGTGGTGCACGGGGGCCTTCTGAGAACCGGTTGCGGCTTTCTGTTTTCTTGGGTCCTCTGGAGTTTGAGCGGCTATTACGCATTATGCGATAGTTTTTACAAAGGTATATGCTTAGGCCCTCTGCAATTCAAATGTCACAAAATTTCAGTTAACACCTAAAGGGAGTAGGATAGGGGTGTCCAATTCCGGTGAAAAACCCATCAACCATACCTCAACTTCCCTGCATTGGTGCTCGCTGAGCAGGGAGGCACCCAATAATAGTAGTCGTTGAATTTGTCGCGGATCGACCCAATTCCAAGCCTCCAGAGGCACACATTTTCTGTATTTGACCTCCACAACAAACAGCACGCCGTTTTTTTTTGGTGATTAAATCGGCCTGAGATCTACCCAAGCGAAAATCTTTCGCGACTAAATTATGCCCACTCGCTAGTAGCATTTTAGTGGCCAATTGTTCATATGTTTTGTAGGATGCCATGCCCAAGAAATTGGGCCCTAAAAAAAGAAAAGGCAAGAAATGTGGAGAACTAAAACTTATACACTTCTCAGGATAATGGGCCAATTATCCTTTCCATGCCCAATAATAGGGTGCTCATATACAGGTACGCCCTCGGCTTCAAAGTGTTTTCTTAAGGAATGTCGAACGTCGGGACCCCACGGAATGTGGTGGTCGCGTATATCAGAAAATACGCCAAGAACCACAGCCTGTAGGCCTTTGAAGGCCTCGCGTCGGCGAAGGGCAAGGAGCATTCGGTCCAAATGGTAGTGGTATTCGTCGAGGTCTTCCAACAGCAAAATGCAGCCCTTTAAGCTGGGTAAACTTGGGGTACCTAAGATGCTGTAAATAACACTTAGGTTGCCGGCAATGACTTGACCGTGTATCTCCTTAGGCAATGCACAATGGAGTGCATCTTCTTCACCCATCAACACCTTGAGTGTTGCTTCGATGGCGTCTTTTTTAGTCGTTTCAAAACTGATGGGCATGGGCGCATGTAGGGTAGTCAATCCTTGTTGTACCCCGTGACACAAAAAGGTGGTGAAATCTGAAAAGCCCACAAGCCATTTCGGTTTTTTCTGGAGTGCCGCCCAATCCACAGCATCCACAATCTCCGCACTTCCGTATCCGCCACGCACATTCCAAATGGCCTTGACTTCTGGATTATGTACTAGAGCATTGAAGTGCGCTATACGCTGCTCTTTAGTACCGGCTAGCTGGTGGTGTTGGCTTAATATACCCGGTTCGCAGTAGACCTTGAAGCCCGCGCCTTCTAAAATCGACTTTGCGCTTCCTATTATCTCGGGCAGAGCAAATCTGGCCGTAGCGCTAATGCCAATGGTATCTCCAAGGGTTAGGAAATGTGGTGTGGTTTGTTTCATTCCCCGAAAAATACCCAATAAATGCGCATTATCTTCGCGGTATCGTTTAAACGTTTTCAAAAAGGAATGAGTACGAACAAAAAAATCATGGTGACTGCGGCCTTGCCGTACGCCAATGGTCCTATACACATCGGGCACCTCGCGGGGTGTTACCTGCCTTCGGATATCTATGTTAGGTATCTGCGAATGCGAGGCCGTGATGTGAAGTTCGTCTGTGGATCCGATGAACACGGGGTGCCCATTACCATTAAAGCGAAAAAGGAGGGTGTCACTCCGCAGGATGTGGTGGACCGCTACAATGATATGATGAAAGGCGCCTTCGAAGAATTTGGAATAAGTTTTGACCACTACGGCCGCACCTCAAGTCCTCAACACCATAAAAACGCCCAAGAGTTCTTTAAAACCTTGATGGATAAGGGCGCCTTGGTCGCGAAGGAAACGCAGCAATACTTTGATACGGAAGCGGGCCAATTCCTTGCCGACCGTTACATCACTGGGACTTGTCCTAAATGTGGCCATGAAGAAGCCTACGGCGATCAATGTGAGAAATGTGGTACTTCGTTGTCGCCCACAGAACTTATCAATCCTAAGAGTGCCCTAAGCGGCGCCACCCCCGAGTTGCGCAACACCACGAACTGGTTCTTGCCTTTGGATGAACTCTCGGAGGACCTTCGTACATTCTTAGAGAGCCGCAAAGGCTGGAAGCCGAACGTAATGGGCCAATGCATGAGCTGGCTTAACGCAGGCGATGGTCTGCAGCCGCGTGCCATGACACGTGATTTGGATTGGGGGGTACCCGTTCCAGTCGAAGGTGCCGAAGGAAAAGTGATGTATGTTTGGTTTGATGCGCCCATTGGCTACATCAGCGCCACTCAAGAACTCCTGCCCAACGATTGGGAAGATTACTGGAAAGACGACAACGCTGAGATCGTACACTTTATCGGAAAAGACAATATCGTTTTCCACTGTATCATTTTCCCTGCTATGCTTCAGCAGCACGGTGAATATGCCTTGCCGACTCAAGTACCTGCTAACGAATTCCTCAACCTTGAGGGACGTAAGCTGAGCACATCAAAGAATTGGGCCGTTTGGCTACACGAATACCTTCAGGATTTCCCGGGCCAGCAAGATGTTTTGCGCTACGCCTTGACGGCAACGATGCCTGAGACCAAGGACAATGATTTTACTTGGACCGATTTCCAACAGCGCAACAACAGCGAACTAGTTGCAGGCCTTGGTAACTTCGTCAACCGAGTGATGGTCCTGACCCACAAATATTTTGAGGGCGTAGTCCAACAACCCAATATGTTGACCGATGCCGACCGTGAAGCGCTAGCTGCGATGACTCAATACGGCCGTCGCATCACCAACTCCATTGAAGCCTTTAAATTCCGTGAGGCCTTGAATGAAGCGATGAACGTCGCTCGTCTTGGAAACAAATACCTCCAAGAACAGGAACCTTGGAAGGTGTACAAGCAAGATCCTGAGCGCGCAGGTGTGGCACTTTTCGTTGCCACCCAAATCATGGGTGGCGCTGCCATAGTCTTCGAGCCATTCTTGCCTTCTACTGCGGCTAAACTGCGCAATATGCTCGGTTTATCCGAAGGATTCCGCTGGGAAGATGCCAACGAAGAAACCATTATTCTTGGCGGAACACAGCTGGGCGAAAGCACCTTATTGTTCTCAAAAATTGAGGACGAGCAGATGGAAGCACAGCGTCAAAAATTAGAAGCAGCCGCTGCAGCAAAGGCACCACAAACGACAACAGAAAGCATTAAGCATATGCCACAGAAAGAAGATATTTCATTTGACCAATTCATGGCTATGGACCTCCGCGTAGGTACCATCCTCGAAGCCGAGCGCGTCCCAAAATCGGACCGTCTCCTGAAATTCTTGGTAGATACCGGTCTCGATCAACGTACGATCGTGAGCGGTATCGCAGAACAATTTTCTCCGGAAGAGATGGTCGGTAAAAAGGTAACAGTCCTCATGAATCTGCCTCCGCGAAAAATTCGCGGCGTCGAAAGCCAAGGCATGCTGCTAATGGCAGAAGATGGCGACGGCAACCTCCGCTTGATGAGCCCAGAAGGCGGCGCAGACAGCGGCGCGGTGATCGGATAAATATTGGCCCCGTAGTATAATGGATATTATATGGGTTTCCGGAGCCTAGGATCCAGGTTCGATTCCTGGCGGGGTCACTTTAAAAACAGGCGCTTTTTGCGCCTGTCTCTCTTAATAACAAGTCCAGAAACTACGGAGCAAAACCCGCAGCCCTTGGGCGAGGACTTGCGAGATGTTGAATGGACTTGTGTTTGATTCCCTTCGGGGCTTCAAGACCCGCGCCACAGGCGCGGGTTTTTTATGCATTAACAGCTGTTGGCGAGTACAAATACTAGATATTTCGTTATTGGATTACCTCCGTCATTGGGTGAAAAAATGACTTTAAGTGTGATATTTTCTACGAGGCAAAACGATTGCATTTGCTCTTCTGTTTGGATGTATTCCACAAATGAGTGGTGATAATCACCACACTCATTTAGAACAAGATCCTTAAAGTTTTCGATGGACATATTAGGACTCCACTGCTGTTCCTCTTCTGTATATTTATGTAAGTCGACGATATCATAACTCATATCTAGTGCACGCCACGCTGAAGAAAAATCAGGTTTTTCAATATCACAGAAATCTCCGTCTCCTGAGATTCCTATTCCGCCATTATATCTTTGGAATAAAGAAAATGTACCAGGCTCTTTTGAAATAAACCTCAGTGTCAAATTTTGGCTGAAGGCGTCGTTTCGAAGCAAATTCATGGTTTGATCTAAATCAAAGAAGACCTTAACTGTATCTAAGTTTTCTCGTTCAGAAATCTCCGCAATTTTCAATCCGCTGTTTTGTTGAAAGAATGAAGAATGAATCTCAAATTCATCGAACAGGACATAATTTGATTTGGAATCAATAAACCTCGCGTTTTTAAACTGTCCATTCTCATCCACTTGGACATACCTTTTATTGGTTGTTTCGTCTAAATGAAAGTCAATATCTATAGGCGTGCTGTGCTCATCAGGTAAAATCACTTTGAATATGCTCGAGAATTCAAATTGCTTTTTAATGGCATCGAAGTAATACGGGATGCTTGGTGAATAACGTCTTGCCTCAAATTCATGAAAATCGTAGCCCGTATAATACAACTCACTAGAAAGAAGAAATCCTTCGATAGCCTTTCCTTCTGCGTTCAAGGTTAAAGCCCAGTGCTGCCGGTATCGATCTTTAACTATTAGTAGAAAATAATTTTCATCTGCGAGGATGACATCGGTATTCTTGATTTCACTGAATTCCTCAACCCTGACGAACCCACTCTTGTGTCGATTGAGATTCCTATCATCAATTTTTTCACCGATTAATTGCGCAATTTTTACCGAATCGTCCTCAGGTAAGTTTAACTGATTTATATCTCCGGCGATAAACTCATTCCAGCGAGATGAATATTGCGTTTTATCACCTCCAACTTCTTGTCCAAACAGGTTGAGATTTATTAATAGTAGTAAACAACAAGAGAGTATGTTTCGAAATGAAGTCAAGCGTATTCGTACTTTGTAAAGAATAAGAGTTGGCAAATTCTTAATCTATTACTTAAAGGTAAAGATAATTGCCTTCAGGCATGCAATTTGTAAGTAATGAGACGGTTGGCAGCTGTTTGAATCAGCCTGAATTAAAGCACTACAGATGAGTACACGAGTTAGAACAATTACACTTTTATTTTCTTTATCCCTGCTAGTTTCAAGTTGTATGAACTGGGCTGCGCGTGCAGTTGAAAAGCTGCCTGAGGTTACGGCACTTGGTAAATCCTATGAATATTCAGGCAAGGTCATTATCGTGGGTGCAGGTCCGTCGGGTTTGGCTGCGGCAAAAATCTTAGAGCGTAACCAGATTGACTACCTCATTCTCGAAGCCACAGATAGGTTTGGCGGCAGGCTGAAAAAAGATACGACGCTTGCAGATTTCCCAATAGATTTAGGTGCAGAGTGGATACATAGTAAACCGATTGTTTTAAATAAGATTAAAGGTGGAGCTGGAAATACGATAGAAGAAGATCTTGTCCCTTACCATCTCAACAGTGGTGCGAAATGGGACGGAGTTAAGATTAAAGAGGTGTCAAAAGCGGAATTGGATTTTAGGTACCGATTCCTGCCTGAGTCTAAATTCAAATCATCTACCTGGTATGATTTTGTAGAAGAAAATCTTGCTAAGTCAGTCAAATCCAAAATTCATTTTAACGCAGCGGTAACATCCATTGACTATTCAGAGGATGAGGTAATCGTCAAAACTGTTCATGGAAAAACCTACAAAGCAGACCGCGTCTTGGTAACTGTCTCAGTGGGTGTTTTAAAGTCAGAATCCATTGAATTTACTCCGGCTTTAGATGGCAAAAAGAAAAAAGCCATTGCAGCTATTAATTTTCGACCGGGTTTAAAGGTCGCTTTGAAATTTTCAGACACCTTCTATCATAATGCTATTGAGTGCACTTCAAATTCGGGCGAACGCGCTTATTATGATATTGCGTTTGGGAAAGAAACGGAATCACATATTCTTGGATTCTTATGCACCGGGGAAGAGAGTAAGGGATACATCGAATATTCTTCAGACGAAGCACTAGTGCAAGTGTTAATTGAAGAATTGGACCAGATGTATACAGGTCGTGCTACAGGACTTTTTACAGGTGAATACCGTATCGAGAGATGGAGTGAATATGAATATACTCGAGGCACATGGACACAAGCTTTTGAGGAGAACCCCAATCACCTAAGACATTTAAACAGGTCTTTGAATAATAAAGTATTCTTCGCGGGGGAGATAAATGATCCTTATCGGCAGATGGGGGTACCTGGTGCAATCTTATCCGGCTATTATTCGATCGATAGGGTGCTTTCTGCACCATAAACTGAGAGGGAGAGTACCAAATGAATAAGGCCCCCATTTCTGGAGGCCTTTGGAATACTTCGGTATAAACTTAAAGCTGTTTTACGTTTACAGCGTTCAATCCTTTCTTTCCTTCTGCCAATTCAAACTCTACCGCATCACCTTCAGAAATCTGGTGAACAAGACCTGTCACATGGACGAAGTACTCGGTGTTCGAATCGTTGTCTTTAATAAAGCCAAATCCTTTGTCAGTATTAAAGAACTTTACTGTTCCTTGATTCACAATTAGTTATTTATTTCATCTAAAGGTGCGACTAATATTTTTCTGCACCAATTTTTCGCCACACTTTCAACTTACCATCCACTTTTGAAGAATCAATGAAATGTACTGGAACCGGTGTATATATACTGGCAAAACACAAATTCAAATCTATTTATACACCCAAACACCCCATCTCGTATCTTTGGTGCCTTAAGGGCTATTAGCTCAGTTGGTTTAGAGCGCTGCCTTGACAGGGCAGAGGTCACTGGTTCGAATCCAGTATAGCCCAC
>Ga0163109_10000620_pt1 | contig 28312 bp, 25 predicted proteins | sample CRUFie1St13metaG_FD_108704 | JGI IMG/M metagenome (GOLD analysis project Ga0163109, IMG submission 108704) | Marine microbial communities from the Costa Rica Dome - CRUD Field 142mm St13 metaG | ecosystem: Environmental > Aquatic > Marine > Oceanic > Photic zone | place: Costa Rica: the Eastern...
ATCTTTGTTATTTATCATCCACTGAATCCCATTCAAGGAGTTCTGAGAGTTTGTTCCTCCACTATCGGTCAGAACCTTCACGTCTACAAGGAATGCGCCGGGGGCCGCTCCAATGTGGACGCGAGTTGAGTCTCCAGTGCCCAGAGCGATTCCTGCTACGTGGGTTCCGTGACCTTGGCCATCATCAGGGTCTTGAGAGCCATCCGGATTTGAGGCTTGAGACGTTGCATCATAGCCTGCGACCCACTTCTGATCATCGTATGAATTAGCGTCTAAATCTGGTGCATCATCCTCATCGTCGAAGTCGTTTAGCGAGCGATGTTCATTATCGACTCCGCTATCGAGTACTGCGATTACCACGCCTTCTCCATCATAACCTCTATCGTAGACAGTTCCTGAATAAACATCTGAGGGTTGGATTCTAGTGGCAGGATTAGCGCTTTGAAGTGTAGGATACATCACATTTTGCATCTCTATTACGACTACAGATTCAATTGCATGAATCTCCATGAGTGCGCTGACCGGGACATGATCGACCACTATCGAATCGAGAGAGTCCATTATCTGGAACCATGATCCCTCATGTTCCCATCCGTGACGTTTTAGGATTGTGACTAACTGGTCAACTTCTTCATCACCAGGGTGCCAAGCATAATCGACGACTACAGCGACCGTTTTTCTTCCGTCCATACCCATTATCGAGGTAGTGGACTGAGATTCTGCGCCACCGATTATAGCTTCTAGCCTGTCATCCATGCCATCAAAATTTGTGTCGGGGCCATAAGCGAACCACCAACCGTAATCCTCTGTTGCGTGTCTATCTCCTCGGAAAGGCATTCTTTCTTTGATTTCCTCACCCGGAACATCGTCTTGCACAGGTGACGCTGAGGCCAAAACAGACATATCCGCTATGAGGAATACTGTAGCGAGAAGTAGTGCTTTGATTCCTCTCATTGGTGTCAACCCGCCCTACGGGCGGATTACATCACACATGAACCTTGGGTGAAGCCGAGTCCCTTCGGGACTCAAGGCCAAGCAATATGCGAGGATTCGTCTACACATCGAATTCGCATTTTTTTCACTCGCAATTGCCCACCGCAAATTGGACAAGATGCACGTTCAGCGATTTCCTCCAGCCATGCTTGCCTGGTTTCTTTTTCGTCGCCTTCCTCACGAAGCCTTTTCACTAACTCGTCCACACCCACAAATGGATTTTCATCTGTAATTTCTTCAAGTTTTACCTCGCCCTCCCATTCAATATTTTTCTTCAAAATTGGAAGAGTTGCGTAAGCGAGAATAAATCCACCAAAGTGCGCTATGTGTGCAACATGGCTTGCTTGTGACAATCCATAAACTTGCCAAGCTTTGTAAATCTCAAAACCGAAGTAAAAAAGAGCAATGAATTGCACCGGCCATTTTCTAATTAGAATTATAGGAAAATATACCTCATCATCAGGCCAACCACACAAATAAGCCCCAAGAATTCCAAATGCTGCTCCTGAGGCTCCCAAAGCAGGAGAGGTCGAACCTCCATTTGCTAATGTCCATGCTACTGAACCGCCAACAAGGCCTACGAAGTAGGAGATTAACCATTTTCCTCTCCCCAACCTGTCCTCCAGAGGTATACCAACCAGTGCTATAATTATGATATTCCCTAGAACGTGGAGAGGCGTATTCCAGGAATGCATAAATCCGCTCGTAATCAGTGTATGGAAGTGGCCATTTTCTACCAGCGCAGGAACCATGACAACTCTCAGGTTTAATTCGTACCACCCAATCGTACCAATTCCGAGTATGAAACCCCACATCATTTGGACAATGTAGCCAAATAAAAGAGACAGCGTCATGGCCATTGCAATGGATGCTTTATGATACCATGACCAGGCTAATGGGGCGATAATTGCCACAACCCAAAGTGCGAACAATATCTCCTGCATGTACGAGCGGAGGAGGGGTCGGCTTGAAGGCACTGCGGTTCCTCGCTTGCGATAATGGGCGTAATTGACTTGTCAGATGCCACCGTCCTTCGCGGTCGTGCTAGGGTATTGGACAAGTGGTCAATATCGATTGACAGCGGTGAAGTCGTCTGTCTTTCAGGAGAGAATGGATGCGGGAAATCTACAGTAATTGAAACCGCTGCTGGGCTAATTCCACTTGAAAATGGCTCATCTACGATTTCTGGGCAATTGATACGTGATTCTGAAGGCAGACGTGGTCGCACAAATTTTGGTCTCTGTCTGCAAGAAGACTGCGTGATGGGTGATGAGTTGGTAGGCGAGAGAATACAGGATGCCGCCGGTTTCAATTTTGATGTCGCACCGTTGTTGAAATTATGGGGATTAGATCACAGAATACACGACAGAATAGCGATGTTATCTGGAGGTCAGAGGAGGAAAGTCGCCCTGTTAAGTGGATTAATCCCGGCCATGATATCCAGCGAACCAGTTGCTGTTTTACTAGATGAGGCTGACAGTGGCTTAGATGACGAATCAAAGAATGAACTTGTCAAGACAATAAGAAACCTAGCAGCAGGTGGGCACGCAATTTTGATGGCGAGTCACGATTCTAAAATCATAAATTCCGCAGATAGAATCGTGAAATTTCCTTTCGAAGAAAAAAGGAATTCAACTCAAGAGGGTAAATTTGAATGCTTGGTTACTACATCTGAGAGGACAACTCTAATCGGACACAGGCTTAACCTGAGGACCCTATGCGGTCTAGCAAATAATGGAATTGCTGGTTTACTCACTCTTGGAGCTTTAATTGCACTCTTCAATCCTCTAAATCTAGAGGGAAAAGAGGAAATGGGATTCATTATGGCTCCTGCTTTAGCAGCAGGATTGTGTGGCAATCCGATTAACAAATTGCTAATGGAAAATCGCTCGCACGCATGGTGGAGTACCAAATCACAAATTCTACCTAATTCGATTTTCCATTCGTTTATCTTGTACCTATTGCTTACTTTTGCAGCATCTGTTGTTACCAATAATCTCGATTGGATTGCAATACTCGCAGGCGGCTTATTGGGTGTAATTACCGAGGCCTGTATCGCCTTGATAACACAGTCTACATTGAAACTTTCTCGCCCAAATGCTGTAATGATTAGGCTGCTGACACCTGTGTTGATTCTCCCATGGGCTCTTGTGGTTGACACTCTAACAACATGAACATTGAATAAACATACTCCGTGGGATTGCTATGAACGTCAGAGGTGAGGTCATCATGCTAGTCGGCCTCTGCGGAGCCGGTTTTACTATGGTTCTTGCCTTACTATGGGTTCCATCGGTATCCAATGTAGCGTTTTCCTCGCCAGAATCACAGCGAATATTTTACTGGCATGTTCCAAGCGCTTGGGCTTCTATGGTAGCATATTCCATGCTATTTTTAGGTTCAACCGTTTGGTTTTTCAAAAGAAGAGATTGGGCATGGCGACTACACGTCGCTAGTAGCGAAGCAGCTCTTGCAACCGGTTTGATGGTTATATGGTCGGGTTGTATTTGGGGTTCGGCTGAATGGGGAGTTCCTTGGGATTGGACCGACGTGCGGCTAAACACATTCGCAATGTTAACTCTACTATCATTGTTCATTGTTCTGGGAAGGAGATCTCAACCAGACGGGGTAGAGACGAGAGACACATTCTGTACTTTTGGAATGTATGGATTTATTTTAGTCCCCTTTACTTACATATCTACTAGATTGTGGCAGATAAGGCATCCTGGTCCTGTGATGGCTACATCTAAGGGTACAATTGATTGGGACATGCGAATAGTATTGTATTGTGGAGCATTGTCTTTTCTAACAATAATTACTGGTTATATTATATCGGGAATGCGACTAGCCAAATTAGAGATGCGGCTTGAGTCGATACAAGCACACTACGATGAGGTGAATAAATGAACGACATGTCATATCTCACCATTGCCTATCTTGGAATGATAGGAGCGATTGCTCTTTGGACTTGGACTGTATTCTCTAGGTCCAATAAACTAGAGCGAAAAATAGCTGCCTTGGAGAGGATTTTAGAGATAGATTCCACAGAGAACTCTGAAGATGAAGATGTTGCTGTAGAGATTTCAGTCAATCCTGAAGTGTTGAGTGATGCATCTGACTAAACTTGGTGATAGAATGGACCTTGGTGGGGAATTCTGCTTAATCTGCGGAGCGGGCCCGCCATTGTTTACTGATAGGATGTGTGAAAAATGTACAAGAGACAGGGTGACATTAGCAAAAGTCCCAAAAAATGTTCCTTGGACTAAATGCGCACGTTGCGGAATTGTGGACTTTCAGGGCAAGTGGACAGATGTAGATGATGATGACTTGTGGCACGAGTTAGTGCAAAGAAACGTGGAATTTCATCATGATATTGAAGATCTTGAATTGGGCTTGATGGCCCAAGAAGTGGATGGAAGACACACATTGATTCACTTAGAAATTGAGGGAGTTATTGACAATTTACTCTACACTGAAAACCACACAATGCGTGCAAGAATGTCAAATGGCGTTTGTCTTACTTGCACCAGAAGAGCGGGTAATTATTTTGAGGCTACCGTGCAATTACGATCTAGCGCTCGGCGATTGTCAGAAGAGGAATTTAGTGTTCTTAGATTGACTCTTGACGACGTAATGAAAGAAATGCCTGAAGACCCCATGTTCTTCATTACAAAAGAAGGTCCGGTCACTGGGGGCTACGATGTGGTATTAGGGTCGAAAGCATTAGCGAGAGCCTGGGGCAGACATTTGATTACGCAACATGGAGGTCAGATAACCACCACCACATCGGTTGTAGGAAGAAAGGACGGCGTAGACCTTACGAGACTGACTTTGCTATACCGTAAACCTGGATACGAGTTAGGGGATGTAATCAAATGGCGTGGCGAACTATGGAGGCCTTCGACATGGACTGGTGAAGGTGCGATACTTGAGAAAATCGAGAGACGGGAGCGTACAGGAGCTACTTGGAGAGATTTAGAAAATGCAAATGTTGTAGCGAGATTAAACGAATTCATTTACGTCGAATCGATTAACGAAGACTCCTCTGTTGCAGAATTCTTAGACCCAAATGACTGGAAAATGACGGCGGTGCGATTACCATTCGAACATAAGCCCGGAAGGAAGCTTTTGTTGGCAAGGATTGATGGTGAATGGATAAGTCTACCGAGACTGGGAATGGATAGTGAGTGATATGGAGGAAGGCATAATTCGCTTGGCAGCCGCCTTGGACAAGGAAGACATGATCGGTTTTACTCGCTCTTTTGTAGATGATATCAGAAATGGTAGGGAATTGGTAAATCGAGAATTATTACCTTGGTTGGACGAACTAGATACAGGATGGAGCGGTGTACTGTGCCTTGGAATGGGTGGTTCAGCAGCAGGTGGAGATTTCTTGTCAGCACTGAGTGATGATGCCGGTTCAATCCCAATTAGGTGTCACCGGGGATATGATTTGCCAAACTGGTGGACTCCTGATTGGTTAGTTTTAGCAACATCATATTCAGGTAATACAGAGGAAACACTGGAAGCCTGCAATCAAGCTATACAGCAAGGTGCAACAATGGTGGTGATATCTAGCGGTGGTGAACTCGCTGGAATGTGCGAATTATCTGATAAAGTGCACCTAATTTCTTGTCCATCCGGACAACCTCCAAGATCCGCATTTGGACATATATTCTCCAGACAATTGTCTTTATTGGTCGAGATCGGAATTTTACAAACCGAGATATCTGAACAATCCTTACGTAGACTGCAAGATGCTGTAGATGACAATGATATCATAGAACATCCCGAAGGCGATGTTGCAAGTCTTGCGCTTAACTTGATGCAAAATCCAATAGCGATTTTAGGCCCTGAAGAACTAATGCCTGCCATGAATCGTTTCAAGAATCAACTGAATGAAAACTCATCAAGGTTTGCGAGAATTGGCGCATTTCCGGAGATGAATCACAACGAATCAGTTGCATGGGGAGGTGTGGGGGAAAACCAAGACCCTGATGCAAAGCAACAAGCGCTGATGATTTTATCCTGGGATGGCATCCACCCACGTGTACGTCACAGAATGGATTGGTTCGTTTCAAATTGTCCTACAGATTTGGCCTGGAAAATACACGGAGATGGAGAGAGTTTGCTTGAAAGCCTACTTCACATCTGTATAATGACCGATTGGCTAACAATTGCCTTGGGATTACTTCATGGTAAAAACCCCTCAGCGATTGAACCGATTATTTCGCTGAAAGAATTCTTATCTCAAATAGACTAGTACAACGGTCCTAGTACCATTCTTGGATCTGGATATTTTTCAAGGGCCCAATCTCTATCCCTTCTTGCTACAACTCCCGGCATATCATTACACTCCGGAGCTTCCCAAGATAATTGAAAATGGAGATGAGGGGGCCATCCGCCATTTACTGCTTTGTCGCCGACTGTCCCTATGACCTGGCCTTCTTCCACAGCCATACCTTGTTCTACCATCTCTAGCGATTCCATAGATAGATGCCCATATAATGCCCAAATCGGTTTACCATTTATCTCGTGTTGAATTATTATTGTTGGACCGTAGGAGCCATCTTCAGGGTTAATGCCCATCGAAAAAACAACTCCTGGTGAAAACGCATGCACTGGCTCACCTACGGGGGCACCGATATCTATGCCGACGTGTAAGTCCCTGTCTCCTCCCAATAATTCGTGCGTATACATACCGGGTCTAACCTCGTCATACCTTCCAATTTGATATGCAAAAGGGCACTCAAAATCCTCCTGCGGGCCCTTTGTGAAATCGAATACCCAATATTCATCGGGTAGAATAATGACTTCTGCCATATGTCAATCCAAATGGCTCTAATTCATCACTGTTCGCAAATAGATTTGAATTGTAGATACAAAACCAATGCTCATGGCAATTGGCTTGGAGGTTGCAATTCTCCCAGGCTTTGCTGTCGCACGCCGCATGGATTTGGAAGGTGACTGGAAAAGACATCTAATGCTCAGTCCTGCAATAGGGTTACTTGTTTGCCTAGGACTTTCAGGGATTTCATTTATTCTCGAATGGACACTTGAAGCCTTGACATATCTGATTGTATCAGTAAATATTCTAGCGATGCTAGCGATAAGAACTGAAGTAGAATCCGAGCAAACATTGGCTAAAATAGAACGCAGCCCATGGTTTTGGATTTTTACGGTTATTGCTTGCTTTATCGCGTTAACACCCCTTACCTACTCAAGACCGATGGGCGTAGATTGGATTGGATTCGCATCCCTTACCGATGCAGTGACCAAGTCGGGTGGTTTTATCCTCAGCGAACCGTCAATTGGCGAATGGATATATCCTCCCGCATTCCCAACATTTGCAGCATGGCTAGGTGGCTCTCCGAGCAATAGCGTTTTCATTTTGGGAACGATGTGTTTCTTCGCTCTCCTATTGGGAATAGCGGCTGTTGGGGAAAAAATTGGTTGTGGACATTGGACTATAATGGCTATGTTGCTTGCTCCTGCATTATTTGCGAAGAACCTAGACTCCGGCTACCCAACCGTTGCAAGCCAATTGGGAATAATCGTGCTATTGCTAATGTATGGAGAAAAGATAAGATGGGATTTGGTTGTAATTACAGCAATGTTTGTGGCTATGATTCATCCAACAGGATTAATTTATCTTAGCACATTAATAATCGCCCAACTAATCATATCGAAAGGAAAAGATTTCACCACAACCGACAGTTTTCAATTAGCAATTCTGTGCACCACAATAGTTCTTGTTTTAGTTGCCGTGTCACCCGCATTTGATGGCGATGCTGTATTCGCAGAGTATGGGTGGCAAGGAGGTGCTCCAATGGCAATATATGCAGGGCTATTACTTCCTCTAGGAATATGGTCAGCATGGACTCTACGCAGTGATAGCAAGGCGATGGTATTCGCACTTTGGTTCACATTGAATTGGGTACTATCAGCCATACACCTCTTTGAAGGCCTTACCGGGGTGACTATACTATCCATAATGTCTTACGCCTTATATTCAATGAGTATGCATGCATTCCACATTCCACTAGCTGGTTTGGTTGGAATGAGATTAGCAAAATTAGACGGTGGTTCGTCTTCTGATGGTGGACGGGCAATCATGATAGTTACGCTAATTATTTGCGGATTTGCGAGCAGTGCCCTTTCAGAGTTGGCACATCACGACGAATTACATGTGATTTCTGACGGGGATGAGGCGCTAATCAATTCACTAGGCAACCTCCCAGAAGGGTCGATTGTTTACGCTGAGAATGAACATTGGGGCCACATTTATTCTATTCCCGAACACATAGGAGTAACCGCTGTACCCACCCTAGGAATACTAAATCAAAAACACTCTATTCAGAACATTGCCACTACCGCAGTGATACATGACGACATTTCAAAACTACAAGAATTGGGAATCACTCATGCAATTGCCTCACCAAAAGGTGTGATGATGCAGTATATCCAAGCCTCAATTCATTGGGAAAAAATGTGGTCTAGCGGAGGCTCGACACTATACACTCTAGAGAATGATATGATGATTTCAAAGTTCTTGCCTGTTGAGGGTGAAAATATGAGAGTTGATCCGTGGTCTAGCCTGCGAGAGCGTGATCCGTTCAATTTAGGGGACAAAAAACTCTACTTGACAGAAGGCAGCCATAGCATCCCAGTAAACGAAAGTTCTGCATATGAGGTCTGCATAATGACTGAATTCATAGGTGATGTATCAGCAACTATCAACGGAAGAGAATTATCTGGTTCTGGATGGTACAATACTTGTTCGTATGCAGGAGGTGGTGGATTTTCCATCGATATATCGAGCGATACTGAATTTTGGATAAACCCACTAGGCGCTTCAGGAAGAGGTGATGTTCTTCTTGATACAACCGGAATTCGTGTCCATTGGGTTGAAATCATCTATCTTGCATAAAAAATGGGGAAAGACACTACAAGTAACACTTCTAGGAGTTATTGTGCCAAACCTGTTCATCATGCTCCCGACCCTTGACGAGGAGGGTGCACTGCCAACCATTTACTCAAGAATACCGTTGGAGGAATTGAAGGCAAAAGGTTACTCGTGCCGAGTGGTTGTAGTTGATGGAGGTTCGACAGACAATACGATGGAGATTGCAAGAGATCTGGGGTGTGAAATTATCCAACAGTGGGGAGAAGGCAAGGGCGCAGGAATGCGACAGGGTTTCAAAAAATTCTTGGAATATGATGACGATAAACTGGTTATGTTGGATTGTGATGGTACCTATCATCCAGAAGAAATTACCAAAATAATTGAATCTATTCCAAAAAATGGAATTTCTATTGGGGATAGATTGAATGGAAGCATAGAGAGTAATGCAATGACAAGTACAAACTGGATCGGAAATCACTTGCTGACATGGATTGCAGTGGCATTACATGGTAAGCCAATTAACGATTTATGTTCTGGATTTTGGGCATTTAGTAAGCAAGCAGTGAGCCGATTACAATTGAATAGCATGAGATTTGAAATTGAAGCAGAAATGTATACTTCTTGTGCATATTTGGGTATTCCAATAAGGTATATTCCAATTACATATTCAAAAAGAGTTGGTAAAGCAAAATTGGGAAGTATCAAAGATGGTACTTCAATTGCAAGGAAACTCATCATAAGGAGAATCTTCCCCACACCACATGAGGAGAAATGAGTAGCCGCTTTAGTGTTGCAATTTTGGGAGCCAGTGGCCTAGTGGGTCAGCGCCTTCAAGAACTGCTTCACAATCATCCATTTTTCACTGTAGTAGCGATTGCGGGCTCGCCTAAATCTGTTGGACTAATGTACGAAGAAATTGAATGGAGACTGGAGTCACAACGTCCAAATTATGACATTCTTATTTGTTCTATGAGCGATATTCCTGACGTAGACATCGCTTTTTCCGCCCTCCCCGACAAGGTTGCAGAGATTGTTGAACCATCTTTGGTTGCAAGAGGTATTCACGTTTTTTCTAACTCGAGCGCATACAGAAGAATTGCGGGCATCCCATTAGTCATTCCAGAAGTGAATCCAGAGGATATGCAATCCTATGATGGACATGCATGTGCCACAAACTGCACGGTAGTACCGGTTGTTACTCCTATAATTGGGTTGAAATCTCTCGGCCTAGTCTCTGTCACAATACACACCAGACAGGCTCTATCAGGCGCTGGATGGAGATTATTGTATGATGAAGAAGCCCTTGCTGGAAATGTCAATCCATTCATTCCCGGTGAGGAAGAAAAACTCATTGCTGAGTTAAATTATCTCCTCGGCACAGATATTCCGGTTGTCGCTTCCTGTAACAGAGTCCCAGAAAAGGATGGCCACTTTGTTTCATGCGGAGTCGAAGTCTCAAGAGAAACCACGGTTGAGGAGGTTCAAAAATTGATGAATATCCCAACACTTAATCTCCCGTCATCACCAATTGTTGTAAACAACATAATCGATTCGTCCCCGACAAGAGAAGAACACCTCTGGTTCTCTAATGGTATGGCAACGACTGTAGGAAATATTCGGGTCGATGGTAACATTATACGGTTTGATGCCCTCTCTCACAACACCGTAAGAGGTGCAGCAGGGGGTGTGATTTTACTTGCCGAGTTTGCTGTACAAGAATCCTACATCACCAAATAGTCAACCTCTACTCGCTGGTACGGTGGTTGCATGGGCGTCACAGCAATGATTCCGAATATGACATTCCAACAGTTAAAGGATGAGGCCGATTCACGCTGGCAGGAAATTTGGGACGTTAACGCTGCTCGCCTAGAAATTATGTTGCTATGTCCCCGTAAGGAAAGAAAATTACTCGAGCTTCACGGAGACATGATAGATCACGGTCAGCCGGTCATGGGAATCTTTCACCGCCCAAGAGCGGAAGCCGAACTAATCGCGCAACAGGGCTTTGACCCTAAATCTGCGTCTTTTCAATTCCTAAATATTGCAAATGCAGATATGGGACCATGGATGCAACAACTGATAACACAAGAAGGATGGTTACGCAGCACTGTAGAGATTGTTCCTGTTCCCTTCACATTGGATATACCTAACCAAAGGCCATTCGAAAAACACACAATTCTTTGCTTCAGGCACCCCAGTTTACCTCCTCTTGAGAAATATTTTCTCCCGTATCCACTACATGCATTGATTGGAAAGGCATTCGTTTCACTGCCCAGAAGACAGGCTGCTGAATTGGCAAGGCAACAGGCAGAAATTCTCGGAGTGGGCTTAGCGAAACCTGAACCAGAAATAGTAGAAGTACCTGTAGTCGAAAACAAAACAGTGGCCGAGCCATCTGATGTAAAATCAGATGAAGGAAGTGAACTAGAGAAGGCTTTTGTCGCTGATATGATTCCAGAGGAAGCTACACAAGTAGCGCTTCCAACCATTGAAGATGGCCAATCTACGCCCATTGATCAAAATGAAGAAAAACACAACCAGCCACCAAAAACCTCGGATGGCAGTGTTCCTTTGCCCACCGGTGATCCAGAAGTGGATGACACTCCTGCCATAGAAAGGGAATTCAGAGAATTGATTCAAGAATTACTTAATTCAGGTGTCGATCCATCGGATATGATGACTGACCCACGCCTTGAAGAGATTACTGAAAGAGCCTTGGCGCAGAACTTTGAGACATGGCCAGTATTTATGCAAATGGTTAGTTGAATGCGAGGATTCAAAGAGAAGTTAGGAGTGGGATAAATATGGCATTCTGTGTACAGTGCGGACAAATGCTCAACGACGGGACAAGATTCTGCAGATTTTGTGGAAATCAACAACCGGGTGAACAACTAATCGCTAGGCTAAGAATGGAGGCCGAATCTATTCGCGTGCACATGCAGCAAATGCGAGTTCAACAAATTCAGCAGGCAAATCTTAACCAGCAACAGAATCAACAACGTTGGTGATTAATTTGAAACTTCGCCATCTGGCGATTGCCCTATCCAAGCTACCACGCCATCCATGTAATAGCGTCGAATTGGAACAATATCAGACCGAGGGGGACCTCGCAGCACTTTGGTTGTCACAGATTGATTCAATCGATGGATTTGAAGGCAAGACTGTTATTGATTTAGGAGCAGGTAACGGAATATTAGGGCATGGTGCCCAATTATTGGGTGCTGATGTTACATTTGTTGAGTGTGATGAGGAGGCCGCTGCGCTTTGTAGCAATCTCGGACCCACCATCAAAGGCCGGGTCGGAATTGTCGAGTTACCAGAGGTTGATATCGTGATAACCAACCCACCATGGGGGGTTCAAACGCATGGTGCAGATCGTGTTTTCATAGAATCCGCCCTGAAGTCTGCACCGGTTGTTCACATGATGCATAGCGCCGCAGCAACTCATCTTCCGCAGGGAGATGTCATCCTCCAAGGTGAATTCAGAATGCCCGCTACTTACAAACATCACAATTCAAGGATGGGGGCTACAGAGATTAAATGCTGGCGTTTTACTAGATGAGAGAGGTTCAAAAGTAAACAGCCCCCGCCTCAACCATCCCCTTCCCGTCACCCGTAAGGTGAATCCCAAAATATGAGCGTGAAAATATGGAGACAATCGTAACTCCCGGAACTGTAGTTGGAACTGCAGACAAGAATAGACCTGGCAAAGGTATAGAAGAAAAAGATGGAAATCTGATTGCCCTGTTAACAGGTGTGGTCACTGAGATTGACGGAGAGATTAGTGTAAATACCTACAACGAAATGCTCAGAGTCCAAGTCGGCGATACCGTTATCGGAGAGATAGTGAAACTCAACGAGAAATCTGGCGAAATCAAAATTCTCAGCGTCGAAGGGAAATCCAACCGGTCTATCATGGCAGACCAAGAATACGCACAATTCCATGTAACGAAAATCACAGATAGATTCCTGCACAATACAGCGGATGGTCTCAGACGCAGAGATATTGTTAGGGCAAAGGTCATCGAGACTGGAAATGTCATACGAATTGACATGCGAGAAGACGATGAATGCGGTGTCTTGTGGGCTCTATGCCCCTCTTGTGGAGACACTTACGAAGCTGAACAAAACGGAGATTGGAATGTAGTTTGCAGAACAAATGGTGAAAGATCATTCCGAGCTCTAGCCGACGATTTCGGTGGCGAGGCCGGAAAAGCAGCACTCAACGGAGCAGGCAAACGCTGGGGCTCTGAAGCTGAAGCACGCTTCGCAAAAGGAAGCGCAGGACGTGCAACTTACATTCTTGAAGATGTCAGAGAGGACGGTAGAGAGCGTACATACTTCAGATTCGAAGGAGAAGGCGGACAAGGTGGAAGAGGTCGAGGACAAAAACCAGCACCTGGTTGTAGGTTATTCATTGGCGGCCTATCTAGAGATGCTGATGAAGATGAAGTTCGTAATATGTTCAAGAAGCACGGGAAAATAACCGATTTTGCATTGATGCGCGATGATGCTGGAAACCTCAGGGGATTCGGATTCATCACCTACGAATCAAAGCCAATGGCAGATGCTGCAATAGCCGAATTGGACGGTCAAAAAATCAAAGGAAGGAGAATCGGCGTCAGAGACGCAGATGCACCGAGAGATCAGAAGCCAAAGCGTGCAAAGCCACAAGGGGCCAGGTTGTATGTAGGTAATTTGCCATTCAAAGCTAGTGAAGATGATTTGAACTCTCTATTCAAGGAACACTGCGACAAGGTCCATGTACAGTGGGCTACTGACCGCTCAGGAAGAAAGAAAGCGTTTGCATTCGTGACAATCCAACCAGAATCTAAGGCTGATTCAGTGGTAAAGGAACTCAATGGAGTCGACTTCATGGGCCGTAATATCAAGGTCGATATCTCCAAACCACAAAGTAATGACAGGAAGGGAGACAAAGGTGGGAAATCACCACGAGAACTGAGGGCTCTTGCTGAAGAGGAAGAAGACGCCAAGAAAAAGAAGAAGCGTCGACGACCTAAGAAGGAATGAGGTGGTAATGTGAGTGAGTCGGAGGATGCCTCCTGGCTCGTTATTGACGGTTATGAAGATGAGCCGGCAGCATTTGGTGTCCCTCCATACATTGGTTTCCACGTGAGGTATATTTGTGGTGTATTGGAGAGCAGGGGAATCCAATACGAATACTGTCCAATCGATTCATACAGAATTAATACCCCGTCTCTAGAAAATAGACTTGGGATAGTGGTTTTAGCAGGAGCGGTTGTTCCGGGGAAATACCTCAGAGGAACTCCAATTTCATTGCGAGAAACAAAAGACATCATTTCTAATGCACCAGCGGAATTACCAATACTTTGTGGCGGTTGGGCAATCAGAGGTTGGCGGCAGCAGGGTTGGTCACCACTGCGACGTAACCTTTTCTTAGCACTGAAAGATACTGATGCGACGCTGAATCACTTTCTTTCAAACGGAGAATGGAGACACAAAAAGCGGGACGCTGAGCAGTGGACTACATGGGCACATGCAGGTGCACAATCAAAGGCAGTAACAAGCAATCCAGATTTACAAGGCCCCCTAACCTACGAAGTGGAGGTCTACCAAGGGTGTGTACGCTACAAACGTGGATGCAAATTTTGCATTGAGCCTAAGAAAGGTATTCCGATTTGGCGTGACCCTGAGGACATAATCCAAGAAGTTGCTATCGCCCATGATATGGGTGTCAAACATGTAAGACTAGGTGGAATGACAGACACCTACACCTACATGGCAGATGGCGTTGTTGAGATGGAATATCCGGTGCCTAACCCAGAACCAATAGCAAAACTATTGCATGGCTTGAGAGAAGACGAAAGGTTGGAAATACTCCATACTGATAACGGAAATCCTTCAATAATCGCCGAACACCTTGAAGAGGCCGAGGAAATTACGAAGACGTTAGTTGAGACACTATCAGATGGTGCTGTTTTGTCATTTGGATTGGAGTCAGCAGATCCTGCCGTGCATGAATCAAACTGGCTAAATTGTGATTCTGACCAATTAAAAACTGCCATCGGGCTGGTCAACAAATACGGCAAAGTACGTGGGGAGAGAGGATTGCCTAAACTGTTGCCCGGATTGAATTTCATTGCGGGACTGAGAGGAGAAACAAGCATCACTTATGAGATGAATTTGGAATTACTGAAAGAACTCAAAGCAGAGGGCTATATGATTCGGAGAGTTAACATCCGCCAGGTTGAGGGAGACGGTTTCCAAGAGGTCAATGAAGAAGATTTCAAGTCCTTCAAGACAACGGTAAGAAATGAGTTTGACGGGCCTTTGCTTGAAGAAATGCTACCCACAGGAACAATTCTAAACGATGTTTGGTGGGAATCTCACGAAGGTCGTACAAGACTTGCAAGGCACCTACAGCCAGAGGCCCGCTCAAGTGAAATTCACGGCAAGGCAGGAATTACCTTCGGGAGACAAATTGGTGCCTATCCAATTCTTATCGGCATGAACTACCTGGCTCCGCTAGAAACCTACAGCAACATCATGGTCACTGGTCATGGGGCGAGGTCGATAACAGGAGTTGAAACTGGTATTGATTGGAGAAAAGCAACTGAAAAGCAATTAGCAGCGATACCAGGTATTTCCGCAAAAGGTGCGTGGAATCTTATCGGTGCAAGAGTGAAGTCTATTTCCAAAAAGCGACCGATAGAAAACGTGGAGGATTGGTTTAACAAAGCAGGAATAAAAATTCCTGAAATCGTCGATATCAGGGAGATTCTGACCGATTACTCGCCAACCCAAGCGTAGGTTCGCATTCCTTCTTCTACGCCTTCATCACCGACTTCGACTAGAGCGAATTCGTCTTTTGGAGTGACAATAGATTCTTTTGCAAGACCCTTGTGCAACGCTTCATAAGTCACACGATCGATTGCAATTCTACCCTCAAGTCTCTCAAATAAGTTCCAACGACTTGCTATTTGCCTCCATGATGGTTGAACTTCAGCTTCAAACACCTTCGCTTTAGCCCCAGAACCATAGCCACACAAACCAAATGTGACATTATCCAAATTCGCATTTTCTTCATAGTCTGCTTCAAAGGTTGACATTAAAGCCAGGAAAATGGAACCAGTGTATTGATTTACAATAAGAGATGATGCTCTTTGTCCTTTTTCGATTCTGTCTTCAACGAATTGTTTGAATGATTCTGTTTTCGAGATTGAACGACGATATCCGTCCATTGCCTTCTCCCATTCTTCGATTGTGTCAAATTCACTTTCTTCTGGAACCGCACCGATTTCTTTTTCCACGTGTTGCCAGGATTCTAGGTGCTGTCTATCGTGACGGAATACGTCAGGGAACATACGCTTTGCCTGGAAGGCATAGGGCAGATGCATTATGATTCTAGCCCATTGTTCGGTTAAGACTTCATCTGTTTCTGGATTGAATCTGTCCTGTGAAATTGCTTTCTCACTGAAGTGTGTGAATGCCTGCTTAACCGCCTCGCGATAACACCTGTTTGAGAATTGACCATCGAATACCGGTTCGTCACGGTGAACTTTCACGTTTTCTTCGCCGTGAGCGAATATTCCTAATCGACGAACTGTTGACTCTGGAAGATGCTTTATCATCGCCTCAGCCATTCCGTCTCTGATAGTCGCTCCTGCCTCTGCTGCTAGTTGGAGAACGTGGTTGATCACGCTTTGAATAGACACTTCTCTCCTTGGTTTGAAGAAGTCGTGACCAGGTGTTGTGGAGACTCCCCATCGGTCTGGCACAACGATTAACCTAGGGTTGTGGCGGACCAAAAGTGCTCCTCCACCTGCTCCTTGTGTGTATTCTCCAGAGGATTCCAAGTCATATTTTGCATTGTCAGAAAATACAACAATGCCCATTCTGTCCTCCTCCTCGCCGCCTCTTGCAACCCAGTCCAAGGTATTGTGCAAAGCGTCAACTGCTCCAATACATGCAAATGTCATGTCCACTACGTCACATCCCCTGAAGCAGTCTTCTCCGAAGCGCTCTCCGTATCTGTGAGTTAGCATATCCACAATGTAAGTGGCAGTTGGCTTAGCGCCATCTAGTGCTGATTCTGTACCCAGGTATATACGACCTATTTTTCGTGGATCGATTCCATTTCTGTCTATTAATCTGCAAACTGCGTTCGCTCCCATAGTGGCAGTATCTTCATGAACGTCAGGAATAGCCATTGCAGCGAGCCCAAGTCCCTTGTTTAGCTTACCGTAATCGGCCCCTCGCATCTCTGCGAAGTCTTCCATATCCATATACAATCTAGGGAAATGAAGAGCCATATCGTCAATGCCAACTTTTGCGCTCATAAAATTACTACGCGAAACTTGTGTATATGAGTATATGTGTGTATTCGTACTGAAAAGTAGGTGTTGTAAACTACACCGTTTCAAGCGAGTGGTTTTTGGATATAATCCAAGCAAACCAAGTCATGGGAGTAATCGAATCAGCCAGAAAATTGTCCAAAAAGTGCGATTCTCTGACAAAATCAATTCTTAATCAAACAAGTCTTGCTTATGTTACAAATCCCCTGAATTATGCATGGGAGTACCATGAATCATATCTCAAACAGTATTCTGGTTTGGGTGCTAGGACACTTCTCCTAGGAATGAATCCCGGTCCTTATGGAATGGCCCAGTGTGGTGTACCATTTGGAGCAACCAAAATTGCAAAAGAATTCCTCAACATAACCGGTGAATTTCATGACCCTGTGGGAAGACACCCCAAACGACCTGTGGAAGGTTTAGAATTTGAAAGACAGGAGATTAGCGGAACTCGCCTGTGGGGTTTATTGGAAGAAATCTGGGGGACTCCGGAAAACATTCACAAGAACGTATTCTTGGTCAATCACTGTCCTTTGCTTTTGTTAGGGGAAACCGGCAAGAACATAACTCCCGATAAAATAAGCGGAAATGCCGTTAAAGAACTCCTAAAAGCATGCGATAATCACCTCAAGGAAGTAGTTTTAGAATTGGGTATCAAACGAGTTATCGGAGTGGGAAAATATGCTGAAAAAAGGGCATTGCTTGCCTTAGAGGGCCTTGACATTGAGGTGACAACCTGCTGGCACCCCTCGCCTGCATCACCCCTGGCTAATCGTAATGATGGAGCCGATTGGCGGGCAAATGTAAGACGGGTTTTACTGGGAGAGACTTCATAATACATACCTAGTCTGTCCAAGCCATGGCACAGAAAGAAATGGCTTGGCCAAGACAACCATCTGACAGACAATGGGTAAAACCAGAAGGCGACGACCCACGAACATTATACCAAATGTTAATGGTCAGTCAGGACAGATTTGGAGACAAACCCTGCATCGGATTTATTCCCGAACCCGGGATGGATAGAATGCACCTCACTTACAACGAATTTGGCGATCTTGCGACCGCTGTAGGAAAGGGATTAAGAGACATAGGAGTCGAAAAAGGCGATAGAGTTGCAATAATCCTTGACAATTCGTTCCAGTGGGCAGCATTATCCTACGGAGCGAACGCATTGGGTGCCGCATACACTGCAATGTACACTCACCAACACGGCAAAGATTGGGCTTACATCATCGGAGACGCTACTCCAAAGGTCGTAGCCGTAGCAAATACCGAAGTTCTAGACAAACTGTGCGATGCCCTGCCGGCTGACGGTTGGCCTGCATCCGGTGTGATTCTAATTGGTGATGAACCTGCGAATAAACTACCACCTGAGGGAGTCGAGGTCCGCTCTTGGACCGATTTCGTTGCCGCGGGAAGAGGCAGTCATGATTTAGAAGAAATCGCCGATGACCCGAGCGCACTATCCACTCTGATTTACACATCTGGAACAACTGGAAATCCTAAAGGTGTAATGCTATCCAACTGGAACACATTGTCTAATGTTCTATGTGTGCAAGGCGTATTCGAGTTGTACCCTGGTGACAAGAACGCTGCGTTCTTGCCATGGGCTCACTCCTTCGGTTCTACCTTCGACTTGCACTGGATGATCAGAATGGGAGTTCACATAAACCTGATTTCAGACCTTACCAAGATTGCTGATGAGTGTATCGAAATCAAACCTGCTGCACTATTGGCTGTTCCTCGTGTTTGGAATAAGTTCTACGATCGTGTTAACAGCCAATTCGAAAGCGCAACAGGTCTGAAAAAATTCTTCGTAGGCAAGGCTCAGAAATCTGCTGAAAAGAGGATTGCAGATGCAGGAGTTCAGTGTGATGCCGTAACACCTACAGGATTCTGGGACAAGAAATGGGACAAACTTGTCTGGTCAAAGGTTCGTGCACGATTTGGTGGAAATATCAGATTCTGTCTTTCCGGTGCTGCAGCTTTGTCCCCTGATGTTGCTGCATTCATCCAAAAGGTCGGATTCAACTGCTATGAAGGATATGGCCTAACTGAAACCAGCCCACTTGTCGCTGCAAATGGATGGATGGGTAAAGGCATGTCACGACTAAATACCGTTGGTATGCCAGCAAATGGAGTTCGTGTAGAAATCGATAAGGATGCTTGGGATGACCCTGATAGACCAGATGAAGGCGAAGTGATAGTATACGGTCCAAACATCATGCAGGGATACTGGAACATGCCAGAAGCCACCGCTGAAGTCATGACTGAAGACGGAGGATTCAGAACTGGCGATTTAGGAAAGATGGTTGATGGCTACCTATCTATTACAGGTCGTGTGAAGAGCCAATTCAAACTTGAAAATGGAAAGTACGTATCGCCAGCACCACTTGAAGAGAATCTGAAACTCAGCCCTCTTGTCGAGCAGGCTGTCCTGGACGGTAAGGATATGAAGAATACATTCTTGATAGTCCACCCTGCGTTAGACGCACTGAGAACCGCTGCTTCGAGTGCAGGAGTTAATGTTCCTGCGGACAACGTTGCTATGTGCAACGACGACGGAGTCAAAAACTGGCTTCTAGGTAATTTAACAGAAAATAATATGCTAGCACCAAAGTGGAAAGGGTATGAAGTTGCACGTAATATTATTCTCGACCCTGAAGAGTGGTCAGTCGATAACGACATGATGACTCCTTCAATGAAGGTAAAGTTGCGAAACCTGCTGAACCATCACGATGAGGCTATCAAGTCCCTCTGATTTCGGCACTGGATTGATTAACTCCGCTAAGCATGGAATTGCCTAATGTTCCAGAAACTAATGCAATTGACGTACTTCAAAAACAAATTGAAGAACTCGGGCAGAAAAAAAAACCAAATTATTGCAGAACAAGACCCAACAGAACTATTGTTTGAGGATTGACTATTCAAAGGCAGTAAATGCACTAGCAGTTCGAGCTTTTGCTCTAAGTGCGGCTTTCCTAAGGGCTTCTGCTTCTCTACGGGCACGTAATTCAGTCTTCATTCCAGGTGCGGCGATTAGGCAGACACCCAACCCCAAAATTGCCCCACCTGATAGAGAGAACCACAACGGTATGCCCAGAATTACGGAATTCGCATATCCGACTGCTAACCCTATTGAGAGACCGATTCCGAGAGGTTTTTCGGCGATCTTCAACAGGGTAGCGCTGCCCTGAATTACTTCCCGCAGTGGTTTAGTCATTTCAGTTTAAGTTAAAAAGACGGTAAATAAACTAACCTACGGCAGAAATCAGGATAAATAGCATTCGAACACCTCCGATTTACAGCCGCAAATAGAAAATTTGTTACAGATTAAGGTAGGATGGCAACAAAATTAAGTACCATTTTCCAAATGTAGAAACATGAGCCCTACGCGTACAATGAATGTAATAACTCTGAGTCTAATTCTGCTTCTTGCAGGTTGTTTTGGTTTAGGTGATTCTGCTGAAGCTGCTGAAGAACATGAACACACACCAAATGCAGCACCAGTTCTTCATGCAGAATTGACAACTGAAAGTCAATTTAATCTGGCAGATTGTACGATAACTGATTGCAACTTTACGGTTTATCACGCAGCAGTTGACCCCGATGGAGATACAATGGAATTAGGCTTTGACTTTAATTTGGATGGCAATATAGACCAGCAGTTGACAAATTATCGAGGATATACAAACATACAGATTCCTAAAACAGAATTTATTGAAACTGTGGTTAATTTTACTGAGGGATCTGAACTTTCAGATTGTGTAAACAACCAACAATTAGTAGTTACAGAAAACACTACTATCACGGAATTAAAAACTACAATCGCGCTAATCGCTGTTGATACAAATGATGCTGCATCTGGCATATTGCTAACTACAAACGAATTGTATGAAAACTCTACAACGATGACAAGTAGTGTACTTCCATGTACTTTGCCAACTTGGCAATTTGACGACAGGGATGCTGCAGGCAGCATGTCAAGCGACGCTGGTGATGCACTAGTACACGTTAAGATGACACAAGGCGACGACCTAAGCTGGTCCGTCCTGAGAGTTTCTATCGTAGTTGATGGAGGTAACTCCTTCACCTGCGTAGAGGCAGCCAAGGACGACGGAACTGCAGACTGCACATACACAACCGACGACGACAACGACTGGAGTACATCCGAAGAGATTACCATCAGTGAAGGCGACATGGATATGTGCGACGGAGCTGACGGTGGCTGTGACGTTGACGTTACACTAACCAAGATCGGTGTAGGCAACGAAGATGACAAGGTCATCCGCGAAGTCTCTGCATACGCTGACGCAAACGCGTGAACACTGAATTATGATTGGTAAGTATACGAGTTAATCTCGAAGTTGCCCCTCTGGAAGCTTTGGCTTCCAGGGGGGCTTTTTTATTTTCAAACCTACACTTTTCCTCTGGAAAGCGCCTCTCTTACATCCTTATGCTGTTCCCAGATGTGCAAGCTTTTACCTCGGCCAGAAAATATTAGTGCAACCAACAGATTTTCCAAACCACACATGATAGTACCAGCAGTCTTTATTCCAAAAAACGATTTATCTACACGAGCGAATATCCAAGAAGCAAGGCAGTATATTTCGAGCGAGGATAATGCGGCCATTAAGACAGATTCTGGCAAGTATGCAATATTACGCATTACAGCAAGAACTCCGGCAGTGAATATTGCCAGAGGTGAAAGAATATGCATCCACGCATTTCTTCTCAAAATCTTACTAAATCTGCCATCCCTTTTTGAAAACCAATGCTTTCTTTTTCTGCCTAAAAGACGAACTAAGCCTTGAGCCCTTCTTACTTTTTGTCTGCGTTGACCTTTTAGTGTGAGGGGCATCTGATCCGTGAAGGTTAATTCAGGGTCTTGAATCGACCTTAGCCCGTTCAGCCTTACTGCCGTAGCTATTTGAGCATCATCAGCATTTGCAAAACAATAGAGGTCAGATGACGAAATAAATGCACCACGCCATGCCAACAATGAGCCTTCTAAGAAAGGCGTACTATCGTATGCAGACTCGCCACAGCGCAGTTGCGTGTACAACTCTCTATGCCCTTTCTCTATATTGAGGGCACCTAGCCGAATTGGAGTACCTCCAACAGCACCAATCTGAGGGTCGCTAAACCACTGATTTATCCGCGTGAGTGCACCAGGCATAGCCTTTGCATCTGCATCAGTCATTACAATTATTCCCTCATAATCATCCAACTCATCTATTGCTAATCCAACCGCTGTAGTCTTACCCTTGCGTTCAGACATCGGTATAATTTTCCACGATTCGAAGGCATCTGGAAAATCCTCCAACCATGATTTGGCCTTTTCCATAGTAGAATCATCAGATGCTGAATCTATTATCAATAAGTGTGCCTTGAAATCTTGTTTCGCTAGATTGGAAAGTTTCTGTTCAATTATGAGTTCCTCGTTCCAAACGGGTAACAATATTGTCATATCTAAACCAGATAATTCAACGGGACAATCTAATTTCTGATTAAACCAATTTTTGCATGACAACCGATGAATTGCAAAGGGTGCAAAGCCAACTACGGCCAACCCGAGTTCCCCATAAGCCAGCCATTCACCTGCCATGTTGGCGCCAGCGTATGAACCACACTTCAACAAAACCCCTGATTTATCAATCACCAATGCTATTGATTGGCAACACAACGGTCACCACATGCGCAGAGTTGTACACGTTGGTCCCTTGATGGCCCCTGGCGGCATGTCGAGCGTGATGAAAATTCTGACTGCAAACCCTCCGGATGGATGGAGGACGTCATCCTGTAACACATACTCAAGAAGAGGATGGATACGGAAACTCAGAAGATGGCATATTGCAAAAAAAGAAATAAAAAACGGTGATTTTGACATTGTTCACATACATTGTGCATCTGACTGGTCTTACAAACGGAAATTGTCCATCGCAAAGGCTGCAAAAGCCCCAGTAATCTTCCATATTCACTCCGGGAGATTTGACATCGACACAAAATCAAGGCTAGCAGATTACACAGTAGTATGTCTATCTCCTACATGGAGTGAAAAATTACGACCTTTAATCGGGGACTCAATTTCTGTTCCAAACCCAGTAGACCCGCTCGTGATATCCGGTTTAGATAGAGAAAATTTCACACTTTTAATGGGCAGAAACGACCCTGTAAAAGGTCACAAATTCGCATACTCTCTCGGCTTAAAAGACCTAAGAGTAACCGGTGTGGAAAATGCCCCGAATGGGGTTACTCCACTTGGCTGGGTTAGTGAGAGAGAGAAATGGGAATTATTGCATAAAGCGGGATGCCTCATTGTACCTTCTGAGTATGAAGGTCAGCCGATGGTGATACTTGAAGCACTATCCGTGGGTTGCCCAGTTATTGCATCAAAAAATATACCCGATTTACCTGATTGTGTTACAGCAGTAAACTTTGACTCTAAAGATGATTGGATTAAGGCAATAGCAAATCCGATAACCAAAGACCTCAAACAGGCTATTGAAAAGCATCGTGTCGACGCTGTATCGAAACAATGGGGGAAAATTTACGACAATATCATCGACTCTAAAGTGTCTATTGAATGAGACCACGACAAATTCTTTTCCGCATAATTTCTCGACTCAATCTGCAGTTTAGATAATGAATCGCGCGTGAGAGATCTTATCCAAGATACTGTTTTTGTGATAAATTCCTCTTGAGAAGAAAGCTTCAACCATTCTCCTGATTCAGACAGTTGATGACCTGTATGGTCTATACCACAAACGACCATTCCACTCGCAAGATATTCTGAGCGCTTAAGTGGACTAGCAAGATTCCATACTTTATCTTCTGGCATAGGAAGCAGGCCTACATCGTAAGTCGATAGAAGATTAGCCAATTTTTCTTGTGGCAAGGACTCTGTTACTTCAAGACCTTCAAGTTCAATATTCTTCAAACGTGCTAACGCATCTCCATCTCCATGAATATGTAGAGTTGCATCGACACCTTGAGAATGCAAGCCAGCTAAAATCATAGGAAGTGACATTACACCCCTCTTAACATCGACTTTGCCGTGATATGCCAATTTTATTTCACCACTTTTACGTCGTGACTTGAATAAATCCAAATCAACCCCTGCTGGCAAGACTTGGATTGAGGCCTTGTGTGTGTTTGTTCGAATAGATACAAATTCTCTGTGAGAATCTGAGACCGTGGTTCCTCTGGTTGAATTCCTCCAAGCCCTGTTCCAAGGCCTCCACTGGAGTTTTGCTAAGACTCCGCCATCAGCAGGTGGTCCTCTGTCCATTAAAATAACAGGCCGAATGATGTGCTTTGCTATTGAAAATATTGTCCAGTCAATCAGTACAACATCACTGGAATTAATCTGATCAAGTCGATGAATTAGATTCTTTGCGACGCTAGACGATTGAAATCCCCTTCGTTTACTCCTCTTTATTGGATGATGAGTAAATTGATTGTCTACTGACTCCCCGGGAGAGTAAACGTCCACGGCGTGGCCTCTTTCTACTAACCCGTTAGCAAGTTGTATCTGGGTTGTTGAACATAAATCGGAACCTAGAACTCTTGATGATAACCAGACAACCTTCATGAAAGACCCTCCTTTAAATCAACCATCTCTCCAAAGGATAAATTCTCTTTCAGCCTAGAGATATCAGCGACTGAAGTGTGAATATCACCTGGACGCCCTCGTTCAAACAAGGGGTCAGCCATTTTAGGATTTAATTCTTGTAAAAGTTGTACTAAATCAAGTAGAGAAGTCCCAATACCCGAAGCGACATTCATCTCACTGGGTAAGTTACTAGACTCCAGAGATAATAGTATAATCTTGACCAAATCATAGACATGGATAAAGTCCCTAACCTGGGTTCCATCCCCAAATATTCTACACTCCTTACCAAGTTGAATGGCCTTCTTGAATGCAGGAATTACAGCAGCATATCCTCCCTCTGCTGACTGGCCAGGCCCGTAAACATTGAAGAAACGCAGGGAGCAAGTCTGTATCTTGCTACGCTTGATTAGTTCCTCTCCAACTATTTTGGAAACTGCGTATGGGGATTGGGGAGTTAGTGGCGCACTCTCAGGTATCGGAATCTCCTCGCAATCACCATAAATTGCTGCACTAGAAGCAAAGATGATTTTCTTAACTGAAGCGGCTTCAGCAGCACGAATTATCGATGAGGTCCCATCCACATTTATTGAGAGAGTCTCGTCCGGATTATCAACTGATAGTGGGACAGATATTTGTGCGGCTAAGTGTACTATCCAATCCACTTCTTCCAAGTGCATACTGTCCCTGATATCCGCCGTCAAACATTCCCAAGGATGGTTACCTGTATGCACAATGTCTAGAGAAATGACTGAGTGCCCATTATTATGCAATAATCTGCAGAGGTGTGTGCCGATGAAACCGTTACCACCGGTCACAAGCACACTCGCCATATCGCACCTGTTGAGGTAGAGGGTGAACATACCTTTGCATGATTAACCCACTGCATTGAAGAACAGAAGCCCTCGCACCTAAACCCATGGGTTGGACTCCAGAGTTCGCTAATCAAGCCGCTAGCGGCGACTTGACTGTGGGAATAATTGGCCTAGGATATGTAGGTCTGCCAACCGCAATCGGTTTCCATGATTCAGGCTTCAATGTCTGGGGAGTCGATATTTCACAAAGAACTGTTGACATGGTAAATCGAGGCGAAAACCCAACTGGGGACCCTGATGTTAACGATATCATTCCTGCACCTGGAAGCGAGAGATGGAATATTACTACATCTACAAGCGAAGCCGTTCCTCATTGTGATGTAGTCCTAGTAACTGTTCCTACCCCTGTAACTGAAGACCTAAAACCAGATTTGAGTTATGTTCAGAAAGCAGGACGAGCTGTCTTCGAATCATTGAAAAGGGGATCCCGTACAATTGTTGTACTCGAGTCTACCGTTTATCCTGGCGTAACCGCGCAGACTTGGTTACCTGAATTAGAAGACATTGGTTTAACGATTGGAGTTGATGTGGAAATTGCATACTGCCCGGAAAGATTCAACCCGGGTGACCCTGCTCACGGAGTGAGACAAGTTGCAAGAGTGATCGGATGTTCCAATCCAGAGGTAGGAGAGGGGCTTGTTGGTTTGTATAGTCGCCTTACAGCAGAAGACGTACGTTATGTTGGAAAATTAGAAGTTGCTGAGGCTGCTAAAGTAATCGAAAATGTTCAGCGCGACATCAATATCGCACTTGTTAACGAACTAGCACGTATATTCCCCGAACTTGATGTTGATGTCGAAGATGTCCTTTCCGCTGCGGCTACTAAATGGAACTTTCATCGATATACACCAGGAGTAGGTGTAGGAGGGCACTGTATTCCTGTGGACCCATACTACATGATGCAAAGAGCCGCTGATGTTGGTGTTCCTGCTGAATTGATTACAGCTGCCCGTGCAGTAAACCGAACAATGCCAATCCATGTTGCAGGAGTCCTAAATGAACTACTCTACAAGGCAGGAGTTCCTGCTGGTGAAGGAAAGGTTCTGCTTCTAGGCTGGTCGTACAAGGCAGAAGTTGGAGACCCAAGAGAAACTCCTGCCGAACCTCTGACTGCAGCACTACGATCAAAGGATATTGCAGTTGCAGCTTACGATCCTCACCTTAATGCAGAAGATTTTCCAGAAGGCGTTGAGGTTGTCAGCGATATCGACTCTGCTGGAGGTTATGACTTGGCGGTTCTCGTTACTGCACACAAAGCGTGTCAGGAAATCGATTGGGCTAGCCTTGCATCACGTATGAGAAATTCAATTCTCTACGACGGTCGTCGTGTTCTTGATTTGAATTCTTTACAGAATGCTGGTTGGCAAGTTCACGCTGTCGGCCGACCCTAATCTACTCAGCATATACTGATGAATAGCGCTCAACTAAGTTACTCCAAGAGCGTTCGTTAACCACCCATAATTTCGCTTGTTCTCCAAGTTTTATCCTCAGTTCTTGGTTTAAAATTAAAATTTCAATCGATTTGACCAATGATGACAATTCGTTATCTTCAGTAATTATTCCTGTTTCTAGATTGGTAATTATCTCATTTAGAGCAGGTAAATTGGTGACAATGACGGGACGTGCCCTAGCCATCGCCTCGAATGGCTTCAATGGAGTAACCGTCCTTGTAACAAGGTAATCTGGACGGCTAACAACGAATATATCTATCAAGTCATAATACCTATTCACCTCTGTATGGGGTACAGGACCGGTAATTAGGGCTCTACTTTTCAGACCAATACGGTTTGAAAGCTCAATCAAATCTTCTTGCCCGTCGTTCCCAGTTAAGCAAAAGAAATTGACCTCATGGCCTTTTTTAACCAATTCAGATACTGCTTTAGCAGTCATATCAACGCCTTCTAACTTCCTCAGAGATCCGATGTAACCTACTGTAATATCACCATCTAAGCGATTTATTTGTGTTTCAATAGAGTTGAATTTTGAGGATTCAGCTGCTGATTCGACTGTTTCGATTCCATTTGGTACAACTGTAATTTTCTCTCCGGAAATCCCTCTGGAGATTAGTTCTTTCTTGAGTTCATTCGATATAGCGACTATCTTGTCAGCACCTTTTAGAACTCTGTTTTCTAATCTTCTAAATCTTGAATATGCGAGACTTTTTCTTTTCCACCTACCGTTAGCGACTGCTGTTTCTTCCCACATTCCCCTCATTTCATAAACAAATTTCTTGCCAGTTTTTTTTGCTGCATTCATAGATGGAATTCCAACACGGTAAGGGGTATGTGCATGAATAATTTCTATGTTGTTTTCCTTGATATACTCAAAAATATGTGATTCAAAATGTTTCATCAAAACTCTCTCTTCCCAGACTCTGTAAGGTATTTGGAATGGTTTTTTCATCAACCTTCCCAATTTGAAAAGACCAAAATGCACAAAATCATACATCATTCTGAATGATGATTTCTGACGTTTCTCTGTTTCTTGTTGCTTTGAACTAACTCTTGTTAATCTACGAATAACTCGTTGACTAAGCGGTATTTTTCTAGGAATGAAATAAGGGTGCCTACATCTTACGTAGCTAATTCCATCG
>Ga0163109_10000621_pt1 | contig 28306 bp, 26 predicted proteins | sample CRUFie1St13metaG_FD_108704 | JGI IMG/M metagenome (GOLD analysis project Ga0163109, IMG submission 108704) | Marine microbial communities from the Costa Rica Dome - CRUD Field 142mm St13 metaG | ecosystem: Environmental > Aquatic > Marine > Oceanic > Photic zone | place: Costa Rica: the Eastern...
AGCATATGGAGGACACCTATTTGAAACTAAAATTTATGCTGCAGGTGAATTTATGATTGATATAACTAGTTGTACTATAAATAGAAAATTTAACAATACAATTGGTTTACACACTTGGTGTTTCATGAATGAATAAGACTTTCAACACGTCAAAAGCACCAAAAGCAATAGGTCCATACTCTCAAGCAGTTATATCAAATGGATTTATTTTTACAGCTGGTCAAATCTGTTTAATTCCAGGTTCCAATGAACTAAATAATGAAAGTTTTTTGACCGAGGTAAATCAAGTTTTCTTTAATATAGACATAATATTAAAAGAAGCAGGGACTAGTATTGCTAACATTATAAAATGTAATGTTTATATAACAGATTTAGAAAAATTTGATATTGTAAATAAAGTTTTTAAAAAAACTTTTAAAAGAAACTATCCAGCTAGAGCTGTAGTTGAAGTTTCAAAATTACCCAAAAATGTAAATATTGAAATTGATGTCATTGCTTCTATTTAAGTCAAACATATTAATTGCTTTTATTTTGATTTTTTCTATTAATTTTTGTCAAAATGTTGAAATTGATTCGTTAGAGATTAAAAACCCATCTATTGCATGGAAAATTGCTTTTGTTCCGGGGTTTGGTCAACTTTATAATGAAAAATACATTAAGTTTGCAACCTTAACTTCTACACATCTATATGCAATAAAAAAATACACTACTTTAAGGAAACAAGGCAATATTACAAAAAGAAATACTTGGGGCTGGTGGGTTATTGGCTTATATTTTTATGGGATTTTAGATGCATATGTTGATGCTCAATTATCTTCATTTCCATCAAAAGTTAAAAAAGATAGTTTGAACTTAGAAAAAAACCAGGTTGATATCTTAGAAATGAAAAAAAAATAATATGTGCGGAATTGTTGGTATATCTTCAAATAATTCAACTGCTTCTTTATCCATTTATAATGCTTTAACGGTATTGCAACATAGAGGACAGGATGCTGCAGGTATGGCTGTTATAAATGAAGAAGGTTTTTTAAATATACATAAAAGAAATGGTCTTGTTAGAGATGCTTTTGATGAACCTGATATGATTCGTTTGCAAGGTAATGTTGGTATTGGACATGTAAGATATCCAACAGCTGGTACCGTTGATATTTCACAAGCACAACCATTTTATGTTAATTCACCTCATGGTATTGTTTTGGTTCACAATGGAAATTTAGTCAATACAGAATCTTTACGTGATGAGCTGCGTTCAGAAGACTTCAGGCACATTAATACTACTTCAGATTCTGAGGTATTAATAAATATTTTTGCAAGTTCACTAGAAAAAAATGGTTTAAAAAAATTAGACGATAAATCTATTTTTAAAGCCGTAGCAGAAGTCCATAAAAGAGTTGAGGGAGCTTACTCGGTTATTATTGCAATTTTAGATTATGGATTGATTGCTTTTAGAGATCCAAATGGTATTAGGCCACTAATTTTTGGATGTAAGGATAGTAAAAATTATATGATTGCATCTGAATCAGTCGCTTTGGATTGTTTAGGTTATAAAACTGAACGTGACATAGAACCTGGTGAAACAATAATATTTAAAAATGATGGTACCATTTCTAATCAAAAGTATTTTAGTAGTAAAAGGTTTAGTCCTTGTATTTTTGAATATGTATATTTAGCTCGACCTGATAGTACGATTGAAAATATAAATGTTTATGAAAGTAGACTTTCAATGGGAAGATATTTAGCAAAAAAAATTAAAAAAGATTTATCTAATAAGGATTTAGAGTCTATAGATGTAGTTATACCTATACCTGCAACTAGTAGAACTAGCGCTTTGCCTATAAGTATAGAATTAAACAAAGAATTAAAAGAAGGTTTTGTTAAGAACCGATATATTGGTAGAACTTTTATTATGCCTGGTCAAAAAATAAGAAAAAAATCTGTTCGTCAAAAACTGAATACTATAAATATTGAATTCAAAAATAAAAATGTTTTACTAGTTGATGATTCAATAGTTAGAGGCAATACAAGTAAGCAAATAATTAAAATGGCCAGACAAGCTGGAGCTAAAAAAGTATTTTTTGCTAGTGCTTCGCCCCCAATAAGATTCCCCAATGTCTATGGTATTGATATGCCTTATGTTAAAGAACTCGTTGCATTTGAAAGAACTATTGATGAAATAGCTGAAATCATAGGCGCTGACAAACTAATATATCAAAGTTTAGATGATTTAATTTCTGCAGTTAAGGAAAATAATATTGAAATAGAATCATTTGATACATCTTGTTTTGATGGCAATTATATTACTGGAGGAGTTGATAGTAACTATTTAAAGAATCTTCACAAGAATAGATAAACAATGATAAAAAATTTTTTTAAATACCATCCTATACATAAAAAAATTGTAAAACATTTTGATTTTTTATTTTTACTTAGACCTTCACTGTTTTTTCCGGTTTGGATAATGTTATGTTCTGGGATGGTAACTTCATCAATGATTACTGAAAGATATAATATGTGGTTTAATGAGTTTAGTTTGATAACGCTTTTTATTTTTTCTGGAATTACACTAATATCTTCATCAACTTTCATTATAAATCAAATGTATGATATTGAAACTGATAAGCTTAATAAAAAACTAACTTTATTTAAGGATAAAATTTCTATGCGTGAAGCAGAAAAATTATACAAAAAATTATTTTTGGTTGGATTTTTATTTCTTTTACCAACTGGGTTTAAAAATCTTATATTTGGTTTAGTTTTATTTTATATTTGGGGTGTTCTCTATAATATGAAACCTTATGAATTCAAACAGAAAGCTATATTAGGAGATTTTACTAATGTTTTAGCAGGTATAATATTATTTTTAACAGGATGGTGCGTTAATAGTAATATTGATGTCAGTATAATTGTAATATCACTACCATATATCTTGTGTTTTTTAGCTGTTACAATTTTAACTGCAATACCTGATATAAAAGGTGATCTAAATATTAATAAAATAACACTTCCTATTAAATACGGTAAAAAGCAATCATTGATTTTAACAGTATTTTTAGTTTTTGGAGCATTAATTTTAGGTTTAAAAAATAATGATCCAATCATATCAACAGCGTCTTTAATATCCATACCATTTTATATTTTTAATTTATTTTCAGCAAAGTTAAATAACATTTTAAGAACCATACGATTTTCAATTTTCAATTTATCATTTTTTTTAATGTGTGTTTTTCCATATTTGTTTTTAGCTCTTGGCATAAACTTTTACCTTATAAAATATTATTATTGGCACCGGTTTGGATTGCATTATATAAGTTTTTTAATTGATGAATAATGATTAATATCATAGAAAATAAGTGTGATTTTTGTGGTACATGTGTTGGTGTTTGTCCTGTCAATTGTATTGATGTTGATGAATCATCAATACTAATAGATAACAATAAATGTATTGATTGCGATCTATGTGTTTATATTTGTCCGATCGAAGTTTTGGAGTCTATTAATGAAGCCTAGTTATGACATTATTGTAGTTGGAGGTGGACCAGCTGGTTCTATGACCGCAAAATACGCAGCTGAAAACGGTGCTGATGTATGTGTTTTAGAAAAGACAAGAGATATAGGTTATCCTGTTAGATGTGGTGAGGCTGTAGGACATGATGGAGTTACACAATTTGTTGAAATGCAAAAAAATTGGATTGCTGAAAAAATTAATTCTTGTACATTGGTTTCTCCAGATGGAACAAAATTAGATGTACCTTTTGCTAATGAAACAGGTTATATCTTAAACAGAAGAATTTTTGATTATGATTTATCAAGGATTGCATCAAAAGCAGGTGCACAAATTTTCACTAAAGTTAAAGTACAAGGGTTGCTATTTGAAGATGATAAAATTATTGGCGTGAAAGTTAATCATCTTGGAGAAGATAAGGAAATTAAAGGCAAAATTATTGTAGGAGCAGATGGAGTTGATTCAAGAGTTGGCAGATGGGCAGGATTGAAGACAACTGTTAAAATTAGGGACATGGAATCTTGTATGCAGTATTCTGTATCTAATATTGAAGTAAAAAGAAATAATATGACAATGTTTGTTGGTAAAAATTATGCTCCAGGGGGATATCTATGGATTTTTCCTAAAGGCGAGAATTTTGCTAACATTGGTTTAGGTATTAGTGGAAAATATAGTAAACACAAATCAGCGAAAAAATATTTAGATGAATTTATGTCTAGAGAATTTCCTGAAGCCTCTGTTCATACTTCTATGTGTGGAGGTTGTCCCATAGCTTATCCCATTAAAAAACCTATAGCAGATAATATTATGATTGTTGGTGATGCAGCTCATCATATTAATCCAGTTACAGGAGGAGGGATCACTCCAGCTATGAAAAGTGGTATGCTAGCTGGTATAGTAGGAGCAGAAGCAATAAAATGTAATGATCAGTCTGAAAAATTTTTAGAAAAATATGTTAAAGCAATTGATAACGATTTCACAAAAAGACACCATACACTTTATAAAATTAAAGAAGCGATTTCACAACTATCAGATGAAGATATAAATGGCATTGCAAGAAATATTGATTCAATTCCAACAGAGAAAAGAACTCTAAGAAAAGTTTTCATGTCTTCAATGTTGAAGAAACCTTCTTTGATAATCGATGTTATGAGAATCTTTACTGGATTATAATTGCATTTTATTGATCTCTTAGATAGACTTGAACTATCAAGCTTTGTTACAATCCAAATAGATAAACCAATTCGAAACAACATTAAAAATAAAATTGAAAAGATTTCTGCTGTTGAATTTAAGAATGGTAAAGCTATCAATTTTTTCAATAAAGATAATTATGATATAGATTTAAATTTAAAAAATTTTATAAAAAGTTATCCCATTGTTTTTTATGATAATAATTTTTTAGATTTTATAATTGATGAAAAAAACAATGATCTTGATATTAATATAGGTCACGATTATGATATTTTATCTTTGGCTAAAATAATTTTATTCCAATGTGAAGATTTTTCAATAAATACAATTTGCCAACATTATAATATTGATGATTGTAAAGAGAAGGTTGGATTAATATTTTTCGAATTATTGAAAGATTTATGTTCATTACCTTTAGATATCATCGATGATATAGTTAAAATTTTAAGAATTAAAGATATACCAAACAAAAAATTATTTTTTGATTTAGAAAATTATTTACTTAATTCTCAAAAATTTAATGGTATTTACAAAAATAGATTTATTAATAATGTTAATTCGTTAATATTACAAAGTCATGGCGATAATAAATTAAGCCACATCAAAAATTACAAAAAAATTTTATCAAAAGAAGGATTGTTTAGCCAAAAATGGAAATTTTTTGAGGTAAGAAAATCTCAAGTTGATTTTTATCTTGATGTTCTTAAAAATTTGGAAAATAATAAGATATTTTTAGCAGAAGCTGGAACAGGTATGGGTAAAACACTAGCATATTTGTTAGCTACAATAATTCATAGTAAAAAAAATAAAAAAACGATAGTTGTATCAACATACACGAAATATTTACAAGATCAAATATTTTATAAGGATTTGCCTTTAATTGCAAAGATTTTAGATATCAAGTTTACTTCAGTTCTAATTAAAGGGAGAAAAAATTATATATGTAAAAGAAGGTTATATGATTTAGTGCAAAATTTTAATCTTTTACTAGATGAAAAGGAATCAGAATCACTAATTCAATTATTGATATGGAATTATTTTACAAAAACGGGAGAAATATCTGAATGTAATAGTTTTAATGTTAGATATAATAATAAAGTTTGGAATCTTGTGAAAAGCCAGGCTAATCATTGTAATCCTAGAAAATGTCACAAGTGGGGAAAGTGCTACCATATTACAATGTCAGATTACATTGGAAAAGCGAATATATTAGTTGTTAATCACTCGTTGTTATTATCAAATCTTTTTTCAAAAAATATAATTTTTAATGAAGATGTTAGTTATGTATTAGATGAAGCTCATAATATAATAAATGTTGCACATGATACTTTAACCGAAGAATTGAACATCACAAGTTTCGATAATATTTTTAGTTTTTTTGATGAAGAAAATATTAGAATAATAAATTTTTTAGATGATATTAAAAATTCAAATAGTATCGTTGTAAATCTATTTTTAAATTTGCAAAATATTTCTTTGGTTCTAAAAAGTAAGTATGAATTATTTTTTCGTGATTATCTAAACTACAAAAAAATAGAAGTAGAGCAAAAAAGTATTATTGAGAATACTACTTTAGAGTTCAAAAATTTAAATATTGGTAAGATAGATGAAATTTTAAAATCATTTTATCAACAATTAAGTTATTTGATTGAAGAAATGATCCTAAATAAATGTAGTGAAAGTATTTGTAACGATCTTGAAATTGTAATTGAAGAATTGAAATATAATCATGATATTTTAAATAGAATCAAAGGAAATTCAAAAAATGATATATGTTGGTCGCATACTAAATTGTTTAAGGGTAATTTTTCTGTGTCTTTACATTGTGCTCCAAAAAAATTAAACAAATTTTTAAGTGAAAATATTTTCGGCAGCAAAAGTACAGGGGTTTTATGTTCTGCAACTTTACAATTTAACGATTCTTTTGATTATTTTAAGGAACAATTTGGGTTTGAAAAAGATTGTCAGAATATAGAAACTGCTATATATGAATCACCTTTCATTTATCAAGAGCAAATGAAATTATTTGTTTTTAAAAATGAATTAAGTGTTAGTGAAAATTTATATTTTGAAGAGATAGCATTGCAAATTATTAGTTTTAGGAAAAAAATTAAAAACAGAATACTTGTTCTTTGTACTTCATATATTCAAATTGCAAAATTTAAAAAAATTATTCAATCAAAGACTCATAACAATAATATATTTTATCAATTGCCTGGTAAAAATAGAATGCATTTAGTTGAAAATTATTTAAATAATAGTGATTCAATTTTATTTGGGACATCAAGCTTTTGGGAAGGTATAGATTTACCAGGAAAAAATATAGAAACTTTATGGATAACAAAAATACCGTTTTCTAATCCTACAGAACCATTGTTTATTGGACAGACTGAAAAATATATAGAAAATAATAAAAATGCGTTTTTTGATTATTCCATTCCTGATGCAACAATTAAATTTAAACAAGGTTTTGGTCGTTTAATTCGCAGTTTGAGTGATTATGGAATTTGTATTCTATCTGATCCAAGATTATTAAATAAAAAATATGGTAAAGTTATTTTAGATACATTACCATTAGATTATATATTATATAATGATGTAAATGATGTTATTACTAAAAGTCAGTTATTCCTTAATGAATTTAATTAAATATGAAAAAATATTTTATAAAAGATAAAAAATACAAACTCAATGAAGTTTTTGAAGTTATTACTAAGAAACCAAAAATTTTTCTCGATGTAAATGTCGAAGATCTTGTCCGATGTTCTAAAAAAACTGTAGATAGTATATTAAATTCTTCTAAAACTGTTTATGGGATAAATACAGGATTCGGGAAATTAAGTCAGGTAAAAATTCCCAAAACCCAATTAATCAAACTTCAAAAAAATTTATTACTATCTCATTCTGTTGGTCTAGGTAAGCCTGTAGATGATGATGTTGTTTGGACCATGATTTTTATAAAAATAGTTTCTCTTTCTAAGGGATTTAGTGGTATCTCTTTAGAATTGTTAAATAAATTAGTTTTTATCTTAAATAGTGGGTACCTTCCGATAATACCTTCAAAAGGATCTGTTGGTGCAAGTGGTGATTTAGCTCCCCTTGCGCATATGGCACTACCATTAATCAACGAGGGGAAAGTAAGAAATAAAAATAAAGAATTTCAATCAAAAGATATTTTTAAATTTAATTATTCGCTTAAACCAAAGGAAGGTTTAGCAATAATTAATGGTACACAATTTTCTTGCTCTTTAGGAATTGTTTCATTGCTGAAAATTAATAGACTAGTTAAAATCGCTGATATTGTGGCTGCGTTATCATTTGAAGGTTTATTGGGAACCATTGCTGCTTTTAGAGAAGATGTCCAAAATGTTAAAATGCATAGTGAACAAATAAAAGTTGCAAAAAATTTAAATTTCTTATTGAAAAATAGTCAAATAAATGATTCTTTAAGGGATCCTGGTAAAGTACAAGATATGTACAGTTTAAGATGTATTCCTCAAGTTCACGGTGCAAGTAGACAAAGTTTATTAAGTGTAAATAAAATTATAGAAAACGAAATGAATTCGGTTAGTGATAATCCTATTGTTTTGTCTAATTCTAATGAGATTGTATCAGCTGGACATTTTCATGCTGAGATCATTGCTCAAGCATTAGATAATGCAGCAATTGCAGTTTCTAGTTTAGCTAATATAAGTGAAAGAAGAATTTATTCTTTGATAGATGGAGATTTCGGTTTACCTCCTTTTTTGATTGATAATGCGGGAGTTAATTCTGGTTATATGATGCTTCAAGTAACAGCAGCTTCCTTGGTTTCAGAAAATAAAACTCTTTCGCATCCAGCAAGTGTAGATTCAATCCCAACAGGAGCGGGGCAAGAAGACCACGTAAGTATGGCCCCATGGTCAGGAAGAAAATTATTAAAGATTATTAAAAATACTGAAAAGGTTATAGCAATAGAATTGCTATTATCTGTTCAAGCTCTTTATTTTAGAAAAGGTTACAAACCAGCAAAAAATTTAATAAAATTAAATGATTTTCTTATGGAGAATATTAAAAAAATAAAAAATGATAAATATTTTAATGATGAATTAAATTTTGCAATGGATTTAATTTCATCTGGTAATATTTTAAATTATGTTTCTAAAAAAATTAAATAATTAGGGTCAATATAATGAAACTTAAACAAGGCTTAACATTTGATGATGTTTTATTAATACCGCAATTTTCTGAAGTTCTTCCAAAAGAAGTCAGCTTAAAAACAAACTTAACAGGGAAGATTAAATTAAATATTCCTATACTTAGTGCTGCAATGGACACAGTTACAGAAAGTAAAATGGCAATAGCGTTAGCTCGTCAGGGCGGTATCGGAATAATACATAAGAATTTGACTATTGATGATCAGGCTAGAGAGGTTGACCGTGTAAAACGTTCTGAAAGTGGTATGATTCAGGACCCTGTTACAATATCATCAACAAAATCAATACGTGAAGCTTTAGAAATAATGAGTCATTTTAGAATTTCAGGTGTTCCTGTTGTTGATAATAATAAATTAGTTGGTATCTTAACTAATAGAGACATTCGTTTTGAAAAAAATATAGATTTAAAAGTTGCTGATAGAATGACCAAAAACAATCTAATTACTGTTAATGAAGGTACAACTTTAGATGAAGCTAAGATGGTATTACAAGAGCATAGAATCGAAAAACTTCTGGTTATAGATTCTAATGATAATTTATCTGGTTTGATTACTGTTAAAGATATATTAAAAAAAGAAGATTATCCCAATGCCTCAATTGATAAACATGGTAGACTTATGGTAGGAGCTGCGGTTGGTATTGGAAAAGATTCTTTAAAACGTGTTGAAAAGTTAATAAGTAAAAATGTTGATGTCATTGTTGTTGATACTGCGCATGGACACTCAAAAAATGTAATAAACATTGTAAAAAAAATACGTAATAAATTCAAAAAAATTGAGATAATAGCTGGGAACGTTGCTACAGCAGAGGGTACGGAAGCATTAATTAAAGCTGGAGTAGATTCAGTCAAAGTTGGAATTGGTGCTGGTTCAAGTTGTACAACTAGAATTGTTGCTGGTGTTGGTGTCCCTCAGTTAACTGCTGTAATAGAGTCCTATAAAATTGCAAAAAAATATAATATTCCTATTATTTCAGATGGTGGGCTTAGGTATTCTGGAGATATTGCAAAAGCTTTATCGGCTGGAGCAAGTACTGTTATGTTGGGTAATATTTTAGCTGGAACAAATGAAAGTCCAGGTGAAGTAATACTTTATAAAGGTAGAAGTTTTAAATCATTTAGAGGTATGGGAAGTATATCAGCAATGGCGCTAGGTAGTAAAGATCGATATTTTCAAGAAGAGAAATCATTAGACAAATTAGTTCCTGAAGGAATTGAAGGAATGGTCCCTTATAAGGGGTCTCTCCAAGATACAATTGCGCAATTGGCAGGTGGATTAAGATCGTCTATGGGTTATATAGGTTCCAAGAGTATAAAAACGTTACATAAAAATAAAATGTTTATTAAAATTACTTCTTCAGGAATGTCCGAGAGTCATCCACATGATATGAATATTACTAAAGAAGCTCCAAATTATCAAAAGCCACAATAAATAAAAAAGCTCCAACTAGAAGTCGGAGCTTTTATAAATTTCAAGAGATTTTATTTTTTATTATTAAAATGTCCCATGAGTTTAGATTTTTGTTGTGAACCCCTGTTTTTATGTATAACACCCTTTTGCACAACTTTATCAATTGTGCTGATTGCTTCTTTCAACAATGCCTCACTTTGATCTTTATCCTGTTCGTTAAGGTATTTTTTAACGGATGTACTAAGCATTGATTTGTAGTGTTTATTTCTGATGTTTCTCTTATTAGATTGTCTAACTCTTTTTAATGTTGAACCTTTTGCTCCCATGAAAATCCTATAATTTATAATTTATAATAATAAAATAATGCCGCTTAATATATTACAAGTTAGAACATTAATTCAAATAAATATATTAATGAAAATATTGCAAAATGTATTATATAATCTTAATTTAACACATCTTAAAATATTTATTTAAAGTATTTTTAATGAGATTAATATGATTGATGACTTTTTACATTCAGTGCCAGTTTTTAAAGATTTATCAGATGACGAGTTTGATAATTTAGCACCTTATTTTTCTATAAAAAACTATCCCAAAAACAGTATGATTGTTCTTGAAGAGGAATATGGAGATACAGTTTATTTTGTTAAAGAGGGTACAATTAAAATTTCTAGATTAAATGATGAAGGAAAAGAAGTTATTCTTGCATTACTCGGTAATGGTGAAATTTTTGGAGAATTGTCTGCTCTAGATGGAGAGGCACGTTCTGCAAATGCACATGCACAAGAAAATTGTGTAGTTTATTCTATTAACAGTAGTGATTTTATTCATGTTTTAAAAACTAATTTTAAAATAACTCATTGTCTACTTGGAGAACTAGCAAAGCGTATTAGAAAGTCAGATAAGCAAATTGAAGCTTTATCCCTATCTGATGCTGAACACAGAATAGGAGTCTGTATCCTAAGTTTTGCTGAAGAAAGAGGCGTTATAAGAAAAGGTCAAGTTACTATAGAAAATTTACCTTATCAACAAGATATAGCTAATATGGCTGGAACCTCTAGAGAAACAGTGTCTAGAGTTTTTAAGTTATTAGAAGATAGACATCTTGTTTTTAAACAAGGTCATACATTGATGATACCAGATTATTCATATTTTAAACGTGTATTTGGCTAAATAATTACTTTTTTATAGAATTCAATACTGTTGAATATTAATGATATTTTAAAAAGCATACGTAAAAAGGATATATTATCTATTTCACGTACAATAACTCAGATTGAATCATCTAATTGTGACAAACTTTTGTCAGAGATCTACCCATTTATTGGAAATGCATTTAGAATAGGTATCACTGGCCCTCCAGGAGCAGGGAAAAGTTCAATTACTAACGAATTAATTACAAAATATAGAAGTTTAAATAAAAGTGTTGCTGTTATTGGTGTTGACCCAACGAGTCCTTTTACTGGCGGCGCTCTTCTTGGAGATCGATTGAGAATGGCCAAGCATTTTTCTGATAGTGGAGTATATATCAGAAGTATGGCAAGTAGGGGTAGTCAGGGTGGTTTGTCTCATAAGTCTCAAGATGTTGGTAATATTTTAGATTGCGCAGGTTTTGATATAATCATCTATGAAACTGTCGGTGTTGGACAAATCGAACTTGATGTTATGAAATCATCAGATTTAGTAATTGTTGTACTTGTTCCAGAATCAGGAGATGATATTCAAATGATGAAAGCTGGACTTATGGAAATTGGTAATATTTTTGTTATAAATAAATCAGATCGCCCTGGTTCTGATAAACTTAAAACATCTATGCAACAAATATTTTCTCTTAAAAATAATATAGAATCCTGGGAAAACCCAATAATTAAAACTTCAATTATTGAAAATTTTGGCTTAGATGATTTATTTGAACAGACTAATAACTATTACTATTATTATAAAGAATCTGGTTTGAAAAATGTTATTCTAAAAGATAGATACAAGCAGCAAATTGAAGAAATGATTACTAGAGAATTACAAATGAAATTTTGGAATAAAAAAAGAAAATCTTTTTTAGATGCAATTTTTAAAAAGGATCAGAAAGACTGGCCTTCGCCTGTTAAATTATTAAAAAAAATTAAAAGTAAATGAACACTTTAGCAAGAAGTAGAAATATGCCTTTTTGGGATCATTTAGAAGAATTAAGATGGTGCCTGATAAAAAGTATATTTTCTATTATCATTTTTACTATTTACTGCTATTTAAATTGGGAATATTTTTTAGATATTTTATTAAAACCATCACAGAAATTAAATCTTAACTTAAACTTTCAAGTTTTGAAAATAACTAGCATTTTTATTATAAAAATTAGTTGTAGTATTCTGTTAGGATTAATATTATCTATTCCTGTAGTTTTGTATCAGATATGGAGTTTTGTAAATCCTGCATTGAACGAAAAATTTAGATTAAATATTTATTTCTTAACTACACTTAGTTTATTTTTTTTTATAATTGGATTATGTTTTGGTTTTTTCATTATAATACCATTTAGCTTAGATTTTTTTAGTAGTATGATAGATAATTCATTGACTGTTGCATATAATGTAACTCTGGATAATTATTTATATTTTGTGCTTTGGTTATCATTATTATGTGGAATGATTTTTCAATTACCTGTAATTTCAATATACATGTCAAAAATAGGTTTATTTACTCCAGAGTTTTTAAGACACTATAGAAAACATTCATATTTATTTTTTCTTGTATTGGGTGCGATACTAACCCCTCCTGATCCTTTAAGTCAAATAGCTATTGGTATTCCATTAATAATATTATATGAAATAAGTATACTAATATCTTTATTTTACAATAAAAATCATGAATAGTCTTTTTGATAAAATTGAAAAAGTAATTCCTGATGATTTAAGGTCTTTTCAACATCATTACAAGGAAACATTAAATTCCAAAGTAAAATTAATAAATACAGTTGTTAATTATATTTCTAAAGCAAAAGGCAAACAACTTAGACCAATTTTACTATTATTGTCATCAAGATTATGTGATAAACCTAATAGTAATACTTACAACGCTGCTGCTTTGATTGAATTGATGCATGTTGCAACTTTAGTACATGATGATATTGTAGATGAAGCAAATATACGAAGAGGGTTTCCATCAATAAATAGAATTTGGAAAAATAAAATTTCGTTATTAATTGGTGATTATATGTTTTCTAAAGCTTTGGAAAATATGATTAAAATTAAAGATTTTGATGCTCTAGAGTTGTTATCAAACACAGCTAAAAGATTAAGTGAAGGTGAAATTTTACAAGTCGAGAATGCAATTAAAAAAAATATGTCAGAAAAAGTTTACTTTGATATGATAAAAGACAAAACAGCCTCTTTGTTTTCAGCTAGTTGCAAACTTGGTGTCATTACAGTTTCAAAAGATGAAGCAAAGCGAAAAGCACTAGAAAAATTTGGATTAAAATTAGGTGTTGTTTTTCAAATAAAAGATGACCTATTTGATATACTTGGTCAAGTTGATTCAATAGGAAAACCTATTGGTTTCGATGTTAAAAAGAATATGTTTACTCTTCCTTTAATTTATTTATTATCTAAAAAAACTTTTTTTGAGAAAAAAAAATATTTGTTCAATTTAAAAAAGATGATAAGGAAAAAAAGATTTAATGATATTAAAAAAGATATAATATCTTCTGGCGCAATTGAATATACTGAAAAGTTAATGAAAAAGATATCGATAGAAGCTAAAAGAGAATTAGATATTTTTCCTTCTAGTGACTATAAAACTATGTTGCTTGAGATTGTTGATTATAATATTGTAAGAAATAAATGATAAACAGATTTAAAACTAAAAAAGATAAAATTTTGACTATTGCAAATATCATAAGTATTAGTAGAATTTTGTTATGTTTCCCCCTTATAATTTTTATGGAGAACAATGATAACTTCAATACTTTTATAGTTATTTTACTAATGATTTTAACTGATTTGATTGACGGTTATGTTGCTAGGATGGCTGATGAAATTACGGATTTTGGCAAACTAATTGATCCTTTGGCAGATAAAATATGTTTTTTAGTAGTAAGTATTTATTTAATATTTAATTATGGAACGTATATGTTGTTATTTTTTTGTTTAATTATGATTAGAGATATGATAATAATTATAATTGGTTCTTATTTGATGTTAAACAAGAATATAGCATTAGAGTCAAATAAATCTGGTAAGTGGTTTATTTTTATATCTTCTTTAATGATGATTTCTGTTATTTTTGGATTATCAATGTATATCATTTGCTTCTTTTATTTCATATCCGTTGCTCTTATGATTATAAGTACAGTACAATACATAAAAAAATACAACAAAATTTTTTTAACATAATAATATGTCATTTTTTAAAAAAACTCTAAATAGTCTACTCAACACAAGTAATAAGTTCAAAAATATATTATTACCTTTTTCTAATAAAACAAAGTTGAGTCAAAATAATATTGACCAATTGGAAGAAACTTTATTGCAATCAGATATGGGATGGGAGTTGTCAGAAACTTTAATTGATAAAATGAAAGTACTTGATAATAGATTTAATTCTTGGGAAGATCAACTTATTAATATAATTTCAAATGAAGTTAATCAGGTTACAAGAAAGAAAGATTTATCAAAAGTAATTTTAATCGTTGGAGTTAATGGTACAGGAAAAACAACATCTGCAGCTAAGCTTGCAAACTTTTATAAAAGTAAAAATGAAAAGGTTATGCTAGTTGCTGCTGATACTTACAGGGCTGCTGCTGTTGAACAATTAGAAATTTGGTCTAAAAAAGTTGGTGTGAAACTAATATCTAATAAATTGTCTAATGATTCAGCTTCAATTGTTTTTGATGGTATAAAATCAGGTTTATCAAAGGGATACGATCATATTATTATTGATACTGCTGGAAGAATACAAAATTCAAAAAATTTAATGAACGAATTAGAAAAAATTTATCGTGTTGGTACTAAGTTAGTTAATCATTGTGATATCTTTATAACAATTGATGCTAATTTTGGTCAAAATGCTATATCTCAAGTAGAATCTTTTAATTCAAAAATACCCTTATCAGGTATTATATTAACGAAGTTGGATGGTACAGCTAAAGGTGGAGTTGTTCTGTCTTTAATGAAAAAATATGCAATACCAATATATTTTATTGGTATTGGTGAAAGTTTGAATGATTTAATTCCATTTAATTTCAAAGAATACATATATGCTCTATTGGGAAAAGAAGAATTATTAAAAATTGAATAAAGACAAAAAATTATGTTTAATTACGTTAGGATGTTCTAAAAACTTAGTTGATTCTGAACTAATATTGGGTAGTATTAAAAATTCTCAATATACAATAACTGAACAACCAAATGAAGCAGATACTATTATTGTTAATACTTGTGGCTTTTTAGATTCTGCAAGGGAGGAGTCAGTTGATGTTATATTAGAGGCTGGTGAGCTCAAAAAAAAAGGTAATCTCAAACAATTAGTTGTTTCAGGTTGTTTTTCAGAAAGATATAAAAATCAAATCCAGGACGAATTGCCTGAAGTTGATCATTTTTTTGGTACTACAGATTTGGATGATTTAGTAAAAAAAGTTACAGGTAAAGATTACCAAAAGAATGACCCAGATTTTAATAGAAGCATATTAACTCCAAATCATTATGCATATCTCAAAATTGCTGAAGGTTGTGATAATGGCTGCTCATTTTGTTCTATACCATTAATGCGTGGATTGCAAAAGAGCAGATCAATTGAAGAAAATGTTAATGAAGCATCTAAACTTGTTGATCAAGGTGTAAAAGAAATACTAGTAATTGCTCAAGATTCAACTTCATATGGCTGGGATCTGGATAGGGATACGAATCTACATAAACTTTTTGATAAGTTAGATTTGATAAAAGACTTGAATTGGATAAGACTTCATTATGCTCATCCAGCCCATCTACATAGACATATGATTGAAAGATTTAGAACTTTAAACAAATTACTACCATATATAGATATGCCAGTACAGCATGGTTCCGATAAAATGCTTAAATTAATGCGAAGAGGTATGAAAACAGATGGTATCAAAAGGAAAATAGATAAATTAAGAAATATTAATCCTGATATTTGTATTAGAACATCAATTATAGTTGGTCATCCAGGTGAAACCGATGAAGAATTTCAGAAGTTGTATGATTTTGTTGAAGAAGTCAAATTTGATCGACTTGGTGTTTTTACATATTCAAATGAAGAAGGAACATATGGATACGATTCTTTCAATGATAATATTCCTCAACAAGTTAAATATGATCGTATGGATGCCATAATGCTTTTACAACAAGATATCAATTTAGAAAAAAATAATTTGTTAATAGGAAGTAAAGAAAAAGTAATTATTGATAAATTGCTAAACGAAAACGAATCTTTAGGACGAACATATAGAGATTCTCCTGATGTTGATAATAATGTAGTTGTTAAAGGACATCATAAAATAGGTTCAATTATTAATGCTACAATTGTCGGTGCATCAGATTATGAGCTTGAAGCTGAAATAATAAAATGATTCCTACAAAAACATATAAAGTATTAGGTATTGAGCATATAGGTATCGCAATGCGAACCAATGATGAAATTAAGTATTTTTTAGATTTACTTCCAGGGCTATCATATATTGGAAGTGAATTAGTATTAGATCAAAAAGTTGATACGCACATTTATCAAACTAAAGATTCAAAAATTGAATTATTGAACTCAGCTGAAGAAAATTCAATAATTGATCGATTTTTAAAAAAAAATCGAAATAAGATACACCATATTGCTCTTAAAGTTGATAATATTTCAAATGCAATTAAAGAATTAAAAAACGCAGGTATTGATTTTATTAATGATGAGCCCAGTATTGGAGCTGAAAATTGTAAGATTGCGTTTGTCCATCCAAAATCTACAGGCGGAATTCTATTCGAATTATGTCAGCATTCATAGTAGTTTTAAATGCCCATAAATAAAAATCTTCTAACAAAAATTCCTAATGAACCTGGAGTATATATTTTCAAAGACTTTAAAGAAGATATCATATACATAGGTAAAGCTAAGATACTAAAAAATAGAGTTAGATCATATTTTAATAAAAGTGGTCTTGAGAAGACAAAAAATAAATTGATGGTTCCAAAAATTAACACAATTGATTGGATTGTAGTAAGGAATGAAGTAGAGGCAATACTTACCGAAGCTAATCTTATTAAAAAAAATAGACCTAAATATAATATTCTATTAAAAGACGATAAGACATTTCCTTACATACAGATAACAAATGAACCATATCCGAGAGTAATGATAGTTCGTAAAAACAATTTACCAAAAGATAAGCATTTATATTTTGGACCTTATTCAGATGTTAGCTATTTAAGACAAACTATGAAAGTCATTCATAAAATTTTTCAATTAAGAACTTGTTCGTTTTATATAGATGAAAGAACAATAGAAAAAAAAGAGATTAAAATATGTTTAGATTATCATATTAAAAAATGCAATGGTCCTTGCGAAGGTTTGGAATCTAATGATAATTATAATCGTATGATTAATAAAATTAAAGAATTTTTAAAAGGTAAAAATAAAGAAGTTAAAGATTATATTGAATCAATGATGATAGAATCTAGTAAAAAATTACGGTTTGAGCTTGCTGCAAAATATAGAGATCAATTGATTGCTGTTAATTCATTTACAAAAAAACAGAAAAAAGTAGCTAATGATTTCAAGAATCGTGATGTTTTAGCTTTAGCAATTGATGGATCGGTAGGAATTGGTGTTGTTTTAAGAATTAGGAATGGACTTTTAATAGGAAAAGAAAATTTTAAATTATCTGGAGTCAAAGACGAAAACTTAAAAACAATTTTTTTAGAATATTTTATTCAATATTATCATTCAACAAAGGATATCCCTGAAGAAATTTTAACAATGTTTAATGTAGAAAATGTGAAAGATTACGAAAATTGGTTATCAAATATTGTTAAAAAAAAAATAAAAATAATAGTGCCAAAAATTGGAGAAAAAAAATCGCTTGTTGACATAGCAGTTAAAAATGCTAAATTAATTTTAGGAAAAGAAAATTTAAAAAAAATAAAAATAAGAGAAAAAATTCCAAAACAAGTACAAATTTTAAAAAATGATCTTAATATGAACATCTCTCCAAGACGAATAGAGGCATTTGATATTTCAAATATTCAAGGATCAAATTCAGTTGCATCTATGGTTTGCTTCATTGATGGTAAACCTAGAAAAAAAGAATACAGAAAATATAAAATCAAAACTGTAGTAGGTATTGATGATTTCAAATCTATGGAGGAAGTGGTTTTTAGAAGATACAATCGAGTTATTAATGAAAAAGGTCAACTACCAGATTTAATATTGATCGATGGTGGTAAGGGTCAATTGAATTCAGCAACTAGATCATTAAATAAATTAGGTTTAAATTATATAACCATAATTGGTTTAGCCAAAAGACTAGAGGATGTTTTCTTCCCTGGTTTTAAAAATCCTCAAAATATATCAAAAAAATCTCTCGGTCTTTTTTTGTTGAAATACATAAGAGACGAGGCGCATCGTTTTGCTTTATCATTTCATAGAAAATTAAGATCTAAAAGTATGACAAAATCTTTATTAGATGATATCCCAGGTATAGGTCCAAAAAGAAGAGATATCATTTGGAAAAAATTTTCATCAATCAATGAGATTCGTAACTCCACAATGAAAGATATTCAGAATAGAACAAAATTTTCAGAAAAAGTTATAAAAAAAATTATTGATAGATTAAATAAAAGTGATTAAATATAATTCAGAACAGCTATTAGCAATTAAGCACGATCTTGGACCATTACTTATACTTGCAGGTGCAGGAACAGGCAAAACTACTACAATTATTGCTAGGATAGCTGAATTAATTTTAAAAAAGAATATTAAAACGAGTGAAATTCTTGTATTAACCTACACAGTTAAGGCTGCTGAAAATTTTAAAGAAAGATTAGTAGATATAGTTGGTAAAAAAATAGATGGTCTTCAATCATATAATTACCATGCTTTTTCTAAAATGATTTCAATGGAATTTTATAGTGAGCTTGGCTACACGAAGAAACCAGAATTGATCACGGATTCAGATATATATTATCTGCTAAGTAAGCATATAGACACCATAAATTTATCTTCAATTGCATACAAAAGGAATCCTGTAGATGCGATAAAATCAATGAAAATATTTTTTGACAGAATAAGAGATGACTTAATAGAACACAGAGATTTAGTATATAAATTACAAAGTTATAAAAATGACATTGATGATAATGATGAAGATGCTATTGAGAGTTATAAACAATTAAAAGATTCTATTAAAATATATCCATTATTTCAAAAATGGAAGCAAGATAATAATCAATTAGATTTCGGTGATATGATTTTGAATGTTTGGAATTTAATCAATACTAATTGCAAAGTTCTCAATGAACTAAGGAAGAGATATAAGCATATAATTATTGATGAATTTCAAGATAACAATTATGCATTATCAAAAATTATATCCAAAATTGCCCATCCTAATAATAGCATAACTGTAGTTGGTGATGATGACCAATCAATTTATTCATTTAGAGGCGCTAATATTTTTAATATATATGATTTTCAAAATAAATATGAAAAAATAAAAAATTATAAAAAAATTGCTTTGATGAAGAACTATAGGTCAAATCAGTTTATCTTGAATATTGGTAATAGTGTAATCGAAAAAAACTCAAATCGTTTAGATAAAGGTAACCTTTCATCAGATATTAAAGGTAAAACAATCCCAAAACTATTTATAGGAGATAAAGATTCACAAATTAATTTGATATGCCATAAAATCATTAATCATATTAATAACTTTAAAAACTTAAACAAAATTGCAATTTTATGTAGAACAAATATTCAGTGTAAAAAAATCAAATCTATCTTAAGTTCAAAAGGCATTCCAGTAAATTATAGAAATGATAAGCTCTTTGAGCAACCTGTGATTAAAAATATCATAAGTTGGATTAATTTTATTTTAGATACAGACAATGAATATCAAAGTATGATAAGAGTCATTAGTTCTAAGTTTGGTAGTCAAAGAGCATCATTATTATCATCGGAATTAAATTATTTTCGACAAAAATCTTTGCTTGATACCATAATTTGTCAAACCAATCATGAAGACATTAAAAAGTTTTGTTTAAGATTAAAACAATTTAAAGATAAAATTAGATACAAATCTCCTCAAGAATTTATATGGGAAGTTATAAGTTTTTCTGGATATTATAGGATAAGTGACGATTTAGAAATTAGATCAATAAATAAATTTAGATCATTTGTCAAATCATTTCTAAATACATATAGAAAAATAAATCTTTTTGATCTATGCAATTACATAAATATTAATTATGATGTGAATGCTATTTTCGTTGAATTTGAAAATGATTTGGTCATTCCAGCTGTTGAATTAATGACTGTCCATGATTCAAAAGGTAAGGAATTCGATACAGTATTTTTGCCTTTTTTGTCTTCTAATTCATTTCCAATGAATTTTAGAAAAGGAAAAACTATTACTTCTCTTCCAACCAATTGGAAAAAATGGTCATCATTCTCTAAAGATGATAAAATTTTACATATTGAAGAAGAAAGACGTTTATTTTATGTTGCTATTACGAGAGCAAAAAATAACTTATATCTTTTTACTACTGAAAAGAGAAGATCAAAATTTATATCAGAAATAAATCCTAAATTATATTATGTGGAGAATATTTTAATGAATGATAAGATAGATGAAAATGAAAATCAAAAGGAAACCGCTTTCGAAAATCTCTATAATAATTTAATCAATGAAAATTTTATTGAAGCACATGAAGCAATAAATAACATTGAAAGAATTTTTAAAAATGAAAAAGATATATCTTCAGTTGATAAAAATATAAATTTAAAAAATTTTGTGCCAAGAGTTTTGAAAAAACCTGTTTTATCATCATCAAGTATTGAAACTTATATAGAATGTCCTTTGAAATATAAATACCAAAAAATTGACAAAATTGAAGGAAAAAGTAAAAAACCTTTCTTTAGTCTTGGTAATACAATCCACAAAGTACTTGAGTTATTCCACTCTAAAGGGAAGAAAACATTTGAAGAAATTATGAATTTATTAAATGAGAATTGGGATAGTTATGGATATGAATTTGAAATTGAAGAAAAACAATATTTTGAAGATGCTAAGGCAATGCTTGAAAAGTATTACAACTATATTAAAAATAAAGATGTTAATGTTTTTTCAACAGAGGATGCTTTTTCTTTTGAATTATCAAATTGTATAATAAAAGGACGATGTGATCGAATTGATGTAACAAATGATAATAAAATAAGTGTTTTTGATTATAAAACGAGTAAAAACAAAATAAACGAAAAAGATGCTATTAAATCAATACAACTTGCCATTTATGCAATTTATGTAACGATTTCTAAGCTTACTAAAGAGGATGGAAGAAAGTTAGGAAGTTTACCAGAAAAATTAACTTATTTATTTTTAAGATTTGAAGAGCCAGAAGTAACGATTCAATTTGATAACAGCCAGCTTGATGAAATTAAAAAATATATTGAATCCATTGCTTCAAAAATATTAATGAAAAAATTTAACCCAATAAAAGGCTTTCATTGTAATCATTGTGATTATAAAAACCTAATTTGTACTGAATGGAATAATGATTTAAAATGATTTTTTATAAAAGTACAAATAGATTAATTAGTTTATTAGATGATGAGGTAAATTTTGAAACTGCATTATTTAGGGGCATAGCACCAGATGAAGGTTTGTATATGCCAACAAGAATACCCAAATTTACCTTTGAAGAAATTATGGATATGGAAAATTCCAGCTATTCTGATATAGCATTTAAAGTCTTAAATGTATTTTTAAAAAATCAAATTTCTGAACAGCATTTAAAATATATTGTTAGGGATTCATATAATTTTGAAGTACCAGTTGAGAAATTGAATCATAACACATCGATTGTTCGATTAGATAGAGGCCCAACACTTTCTTTTAAAGATTTCGCAGGAAGGTTTATGGCAAGAGTAATGAAAGTGTTGAAAAAAGATGATGAAAAAATCACTATTCTTGTTGCAACTTCAGGTGATACAGGTGGAGCTATGGGAAGTTCATTTAAAGGTTTAGATAATATTGAAGTAGTAATTTTATATCCAAAAGATGAAGTGACAGATTTTCAAAAAAAACAGATGAATGATTTGGGTTGTAATGTTAAAACAATTGAGGTAAATGGTAAATTTGATGATTGTCAATTAATGGTTAAGAAAGCTTTTAATGATTCTGATTTGATAAAATTAAATTTAACTTCTGCAAATTCTATTAATATTGGTAGGATTCTTCCGCAAATAGTATATTATTTTTATACTTTTTTGCAATGTAGTTCTGATCATTTTCCATTAATTTTTTCAGTTCCTTCAGGAAATTTTGGGAATTCTCTTGGTTGTGAAATTGCTAGAAGAATGGGCTTGCCAGTTAAAAAAATAATATTAGCAGTAAATGAAAATGATGAATTTCCTAGATTTTTAAAAAAAGGTTATTACCATAAAATTTCACCTTCAATAGCTTGTTTGTCTAATGCTATGAATGTTGGAAACCCAAGTAACTTAGCTAGATATTTTGATCTTTATGGTGGTAGTATAGATAAAAATGGTTTGGTAAATAAAATGCCAGATTTAGAAGAAATGAGAAAAAATATATTTTCCGCTTCTGTTTCAGACGAAGAAACAATTAAAACTATGCAAGATTTATTTTCACAAAAAAAAATCATTGTTGAGCCACATGGAGCTGTGGGTTTAAAAGCTCTAGAAAAATATAGAATAAATACAAATGATTATACTAATGCAATAGTTTTAGAAACAGCATCACCTGAAAAATTTTCAGATTCGGTCGAAAGTATTTTGAATATAAGCTTAAATTTAAATAAAATTTCGGTCAGCAAAGCAAATTGTTTAGTAGAGAATGACTATAACGATTTTAAAAGTAAATTATTAGATATGCAAAATAAATAAAAATGTTAATTAAGACTATATCTACAAATAGAAAAGCTCACTATAAATTTCATATCATTGATAAATATGAGGCTGGGATTGTTCTTGTTGGAAGTGAAGTTAAATCTTTGAGAGAATCGAATGTAACAATTAAAGAAAGTTATGTAAAGTTTATAAAAAATGAACTTTTTACAATTGGAATGCATATCAGTGAATACTCACATGCTGGATATTCAAGCCACGATCCTGTTAGAATTAGAAAATTATTATTGAATAAAAATGAATTAAGTAAAATTTCTAGATGTATTCAAGAAAAAGGCATGACATTAATTCCACTTAAGCTGTATTTTAAGGGTGGTAAAGTTAAACTAGAATTTGCTACAGCTAAGGGAAAGCGTTTGTGGGACAAACGTCAAGATATTATGAAAAAAGATATACAAAGGCAGTCAGAACGAACTTATAAAAATAAGAAAATTAAACTATGAAATTTGCAAGTGTTAATGAACAAATGGATATACTCACTAGAGGTGCTCAGGAAATAATTCCAGAAGAAGAATTAGTTCAAAGATTAGAACAATCTCAACAAAAATCTTCTCCATTAAATATTAAATTAGGATGCGATCCAAGCAGACCTGATTTGCATATTGGACATGGAGTAGTTTTAAGTAAATTAAAACAATTTCAATATTTGGGTCACAATGCAATTCTTCTTATAGGAGATTTCACAGCAATGATAGGTGATCCAACTGGACGAAATAAAACTAGACCACAATTAACTATTGAAAAAACCAAAAAAAATGCCCTAAGCTACATTGATCAAGCAAGTTCAATTTTAGATACTGAAAAATTAAAAGTTGTGTATAATTCTGATTGGCTAAGTAAAATGAATTTTAACGATATTATTAGATTAACTTCTTATTTTACTGTAGCTCAAATGCTTGAGAGAGATGATTTTACAAAAAGATATAAGAGTGGAAAACCAATTTCAATTCACGAATTTTTATATCCAATTGCTCAAGGTTATGATTCTGTGGTTTTGAAATCCGACGTTGAGCTTGGGGGAACTGACCAAAAATTTAATTTGCTTGTTGGTAGAGAGCTTCAAAAGATATTCAAGTTACCACAACAAATAATTATTACCACTTCTCTATTAGAAGGTACTGATGGAAAGGAGAAGATGTCTAAGTCTTATAATAATTACATAGGCATAACTGAAACACCAAATGAAATGTATGGTAAAACTATGTCAATACCAGATTCTTTAATAATAAAATATTTTGAATGTGTAACGAATATCAATAATAAAGAATTAGATTTAATTAAAAGTGACGTTGAAAATAATGTTTCAAACCCTAGAGATCTAAAAAGGAGACTTTCTAGAAAAATTGTAGAATTGTATTATGATGAAAAAATAGCTTATTCTGCCGAACAAAATTTTGATAATTTGTTTATCAAAAAAGCTGTTCCTAATGATATTCCTGAGATTTCAGTAAAAAATAAAATTAAAATAGTTTTACTTATTGTCGAAAATAAAATGGCATCAAGTAATGGTGAGGCAAAAAGATTGATAAAACAAGGTGGAGTTAAGATTGATGATGAAAAAATTAATGATATTCATTATATTTTTGAGCCTAAAAATTGTATTTTAAAAGTGGGAAAGCGTAAGTTCCTAAAAATAAATTCCTAGTTTTGATAGTAAAAACAACCTACGCTAACATTTACTTGGAACCAACCTTTAAATCTGAATTAATAACACAGGCTTTAATGTGGGATAAGCTCAATGTTATTGAATCACTAGATAATTGGTATAGAATAAAACATTGGGATGGATATATTGGTTGGATTAACAAATTTTACATTGCAAAATTAAATAAAAAAAATGATTGTTACAGAATTCCATTAAATTCAATTAAGGTATATGATAGCACAAAAAAGAGAAAAATTATAACTAATTTATTATTTGGTTCTTATGTTCCATTGAAATCTCATTCAAAAAACTTTTATGAATTGCTAATGCCAAATGGTAAAACAGGTTTTGTTACGAAATACGCATATTCCAATGATGAAAAAAATATTAGAGTAAATATTATTGAAAAGTCAATGTTGTTTTTAGGTGTACCATATCATTGGGGTGGTAATTCTGCATATGGTTTTGATTGTTCGGGATTTGTTCAATCAATATATAAATATTTTGGCTTTGAGCTTGAAAGAGATACATCTTTGCAAATAAAAAACAGTTACTTAAAAGTAATAAAACCTTCTAAAGCTAAGATTGGAGACCTTGTATATTTTTTTATAAATAACGTAATAAATCACGTTGGTATTTTAATAGATGATTGTAAAATTATTCATGCATCTGGAAATGTTTTGATAGAAAATATTCAAGATGTTTTAGACAGATTAAAGTTAAATAAAGATTGTAAAATAGATTTTGAGATTCATTCAGTAAAAAAATTAATAAAAAGTAGAGTTAATTATGAAAGGTAATAAGAAAATAATTTTATCAGGAATTCAACCTTCAGGTACTTTATGTATCGGTAATTATTTAGGAGCAATAAAAAATTGGGTTGAATTACAGCACGATTATGATTCTATTTTTGTAGTGGTAGATATGCACGCTATTACTGCCAGACAAAATCCTGCAGAATTAAGGAAAAGATGTTTATCTTTTGCAGCACAGTTTATAGCTTGCGGGATTGATCCTAAATTAAGTAGTATTTTTGTACAATCGCATGTTTCAGCTCATGCTGAACTCGCTTGGGTTTTAAACTGCTTTACATATATGGGCGAACTTAATCGAATGACTCAGTTTAAAGATAAATCAAAAAAAAATAATGCAAATATTAATGCAGGATTATTCACTTATCCAATTTTAATGGCATCAGATATATTATTGTATCAAGCTGATTTAGTTCCTGTTGGAGCAGATCAAAAACAGCATTTAGAACTTGCAAGGAACATAGCAGAAAGATTTAATAATGAATATTCACCCACATTTAAGATCCCTGAGCCATACATTCCAAATTATGGTGCGAGGATAATGAGTCTACAAAGCCCTAAAAGTAAAATGTCTAAGTCTGATGAAAATGAAAATAATTTTATTGGTTTACTTGATAATGAAAAAACTATTTTAAAAAAAATAAAGAGATCCGTTACTGATTCTGGTAGTAAAGTTAATTATCAAAACGGTGGAGAAGGTCTCAAAAATCTTATAAATATTTATTCTCTATTTTCAGGTGAAAAGATTGAATTAATTGAAGAAAAATATATAGATCAAGGTTATAAAGAATTTAAAGATGGTTTAACAGAAGTAGTCATCGAGTCACTTAGGCCAATTCAAAAAAAATATCATTCTTTGATTGATGAAAAAAGTTATTTGGAAAAAATATTAAATGAGGGTTCAACAAATGCAATGTACCGTGCACGAAAAACAATACAAAAAGTTTATCGAAAAATAGGTTTTCCTCAATTTAAGAGATAGATAATTAAATATGCGTTTAAATAAATATTTAGCAAAAGCTGGTTTAGCATCAAGAAGAAAGTGTGATGAATTAATAAAAAAAGGTTTAATAAATATTAATGGTGTTATTATTGATGATTTATCGACCCAAGTAAAAGAAAATGATTATGTTTTATATAAAAATAAATTAGTTCAGTTAAAATTCAATCCAGTTGTGTACCTTCTTAATAAACCTAAAGGTGTTATTTCTACTGTTAATGACCCTCAAAATAGAAAGACTATAATGGATTTTTTCCAAACTGATGAACGCCTATTCCCAATTGGAAGATTAGATAGGGATACTACTGGAGTTATTTTAGTCACAAATGATGGTGATTTAGCACACAAGTTAATGCATCCTAAATATAAGATTGAGAGAAAATATATCGTTCATACAAAGTTGAACATTAATAAAAATAAACTCAAATCGATTATTAATGGTGTTTTGTTAGAAAATGGCCAAAAAGTAAAAGCTAATATTAATTATTTAGAAAAAAAATTTAATAGGTTTGTATTTGAAGCTATTTTATTTGAGGGTAAAAATAGGGAAGTTAAAAACATTTTTAAATTCCTTGATTCAAGAGTTGAATCTTTACACAGAAGCAGTTTTGCTGGTATAGTTTTGGGAAAGTTAAAAACAGGACATTCAAAAAAAATATCTTTAAACATAATAAGAAAAATAATTAATACTTAACTTTCCTTGGGTATTTCTAAAAAGAATCATAAATTACTTGGCTGAATGAGGATTTGTATTAATAATTATGATTATTGCTATTGATGGGCCAGCGGCTTCAGGTAAATCTGTAACTGCTAAGACCGTTGCCAAGAAACTAGAATACATTCATATTAACACAGGTTCAATGTATAGAGCTGTGACTCATCATTTTTTAGAAAAAAAAATAAATTTAGATGATCGAGCTAACTTTAAAAAAGAATTAAAAAAAATAAAAATAAATTTTAATATTCAAAATAGAATTTTTATTAATGACATTGACGTTTCTAGCAAATTAAGAGATGATTTCATTAATAACAATGTAAGTAAAGTAAGTGCAGTTAAATTAGTAAGAGATAAGTTAGTATTTCTACAAAGAAGTATAGCAAAAGATAATAATGTTGTTATGGAAGGTCGCGATATAGGAACAACTGTTTTGCCTAATGCTGATTATAAATTTTTTTTAACTGCAGATATTGAGGTAAGAGCAAAAAGAAGGTTGATTGAAAGTCAGAAATCTGAAAATGATCTTCAATCTATGATTGATCAAATTAAAAAAAGAGATGACCTTGATAAGAAAAGGAAACATTCTCCATTGATAGTTGCAGATGATGCTATTGTTATAGACACTACTACTATGACTATAGTTGACCAAGTTGATAAAATTGTTAACATAATAAAAAAGAAAGATAAATA
>Ga0163109_10000622_pt1 | contig 28301 bp, 22 predicted proteins | sample CRUFie1St13metaG_FD_108704 | JGI IMG/M metagenome (GOLD analysis project Ga0163109, IMG submission 108704) | Marine microbial communities from the Costa Rica Dome - CRUD Field 142mm St13 metaG | ecosystem: Environmental > Aquatic > Marine > Oceanic > Photic zone | place: Costa Rica: the Eastern...
CAATAACAGTTAGCATGGGTGCAGCCACCGTTACAGGTGTCTCTTGTAGCTGGGGGAAGGTGAAGAAAGTAGGTAATGGTAAATTTGAGATAACTCCTAAATCAGTCACCAAAGGGAAAACAAAGGAATCAAGACAATTAACGGTAAAAGGGACTGACCAGGGTAAACCTGTTAGCCAGGAGTTCATATTTGAAGTTCGTGACTTCCCACCCCCAACAGCACGACATAAGGGTGCTAAAGCGGGAGATACAGAATTAACAAGAAAACAGGTTGGTGAATTCAAAAACGGCATCTCCACCATCGTGGCAACTCCTGATGATAACTCATTAGCCTCACTTTTTGATGCAAAATTTAAGGTAGTAGATTTTGAGATTGCATTTCAAAAGCCAGGGGATGGGCAATATAGTGCCACACCTGAGAAAATCGGTACCATGGCGGGTAAACTGGAGGGCGCAACATTAACAATTCGTAAAATCAAAGCAATAGATCCTTCAGGTAAAAAAGTGGATTTAGATTCACGGGTATACATTGTTACAAAATAGATATAGATGAAATCAAATAAGATATATATACTTCTCGCATTAGTTCTTTTTTCCTTAGAGAGTTTCAGCCAAAATATTGGACAGTTGTATAACTATGAGGTTATGGAGGGGCGCGAAATGTTGGAGTACCCTGAACTTTTAGAGCGTGACGTCTCATGGCAAAAAAGAGTTTTTCGTCGAATTGATGTACGAGAGAAAATGAATCAGCGTTTTATTGACGAGAAAAATCCATTTTTGGATCACATCTTAGAATATGTCGATGAAGGTTCACCATTCTACGCAGTTAAGATGTTAGATGAATTAACTGCTGATGAAGTTTATATTGTTCCATTTTCACAGTTGTCCAAAATTGATAAGGGTGATATTACAGAGAAAAAGTTGGCCGGATATACGGTGAATTTGAATGATACGGTGTCTTCCGTAGTTTCTAACCCAGATAGATCTTTGACACACGAAGCATGGTCCAAAGCGGATGTAGTTTACTATGAAATCGTTGAAGATTGGTATGTTGATGATCGGTACGGCAAGATACAAGTGCGCATAGCAGGTATTCGTCCTCAATTGGAATTCGAGATATTTGATGCTGATGCTGGTACGGATGTTCTTACCACCTTAAGCTATTGGATTCCTTATGAAGATTTAAGACGCATCATAGCTAACAAGCCTGCTCCGAACTATGAGAATGGCGTAGAAACAATCAGTTGGGATGATGTTTTCCAGTTCCGTATGTTTAATTCTTACATCGCTAAGGACGACTTGACACCACAAAACCAATATTTAGAGGATATGTTCCCGAACAGCAGTTTTCGTAAGAAGATCGCTCAAGATGAGCTGTTTGAAGAACTCTTTGAATTAGAACAGTCCTTGTGGTCTTACTAAGCCTGAAGAGTTAATTAGAAAATCATTCTAGCCCAGCTTGTATAAGCTGGGCTTTTTTGTGGCCTATTACTTTTTCTACATCGTCAAGGGATGCCTTTTTGATGGCTTCTATACTTCCGAATTCTCGAAGTAAGCTGATGGCTGTTTTTTGTCCAATTCCTGGTATATTTTCCAAAGCACTTCTTGTGAAGTGTTGACTACGTTTTTTACGGTGAAAGGTGATCGCAAAACGATGGGCTTCATTGCGTATTTGTTGCACGAGCTTTAATGCAGGGCTTCTTTTGTTAAGCATCAAGGGAATAGGGTCATTGGGGTAATAGAGTTCCTCCAATCGTTTGGCAATTCCTATTACGGCGACTTTATCATATATATTAACTTCTTTTAAGGCCTCTATAGCCGCGTTTAGCTGTCCCTTACCACCATCTATTACAATGAGATCGGGTAAGGCTTCTCCTTTGTTTAGAACGCCTTTATATCGCCTGTATACGATTTCTTTCATGCTCGCAAAATCATCCGGTCCTTCCACTGTTTTAATATTGAAGTGACGGTAAGAGGATTTCGATGGTCTGCCATTATGAAAGACCACACAAGAGGCGACAGGATGATTCCCTTGGATATTTGAGTTATCAAAACATTCAATGTGTTTCGGCAGGCTCTTTAGTCGTAGATCTTTTTGGATAATCTCGAGTACTTCTTCATTGACATTGGATTTTGATTTAAACTGATGCTCCATCAGGTTTTTACGCATCATAAGTAAAATCCTTTTCTTTTCTCCTCGCTGAGGCACCATGACTTCGGAAAATGGAAAGTCTACTTCTATAGGACATATAATGGGAGGTATATCTTGCATATTATCTGCCATAGAAAATTTTTGAATGGCACGCAATAAAAGAGCTTCATCATTTTCATGAAGTTTTGGAATGATTTGATTTATGGTAGAGAAGACTACAGAATACTCTCTAATCTTTAAATGTTGGATGGCACTGCCTGTAGTTTTGTGCAGGATTTGATACACATCAGCTTTCTCTACGTCTAAGTTCTCAACTAGGGAAGGACGACGAAATTCTTGAATCTTTTCAAGTTTTTTCTGGTAAGTATGGGCCAGTTCGAATTTGAGCTCTTCAGTGGCTTTATTTCGTGCTTCGGTAAGGGTATTCAGGAGATTCGATATTTTCCCTGTCAGTATATCTCTAATGGTTGCTATTCCTGCTTCATAATCGGAACTGCTCTGATACCCAACGCATGGGGCAAGGCAATTACCAATATGGTACTCTAGACATACCTTATACTTACCTTGGTTTATTTTTTTTTCGCTTAAATCAAGTTTGCAAGATCTGAGGGGATGGAGTTCTTTGGCGAGATTTATAATAGCTCTAACCTGTTTTACTCCGGTGTAAGGACCAAAGTATTCTGAGCCATCATTGATTTTTTTTCTGGTAAAATAGAGACGGGGTATGGGCTCGTTCCTTATTACGATGTAGGGATACGACTTGTCATCCTTGAGTTGAATGTTGTAGCGTGGTTGATACTCCTTGATCAAATTATTTTCAAGTAAGAATGCCTCTTGATCAGAGCCAACGGTAGTGTACTGAATGCTATGAATTTTTTTCACCAAGACTTTAAGTCTCGCACTTACTTGTTCTTTTTGAAAATAAGATTGAACCCTTTTTTTAAGCTTTTTGGCCTTGCCAACATAAAGCACTTTTTTTTGATCATCGTAGAATTCATACACTCCTGGACTATTGGGTAGTTCTGCCAGGGTGGCTTTAATCTGTTCCACGTGAGTATTAGACATAAGAAAAAATAGCTATCCTATTGCTACGGATAGTTTATAAATCAAGGGAAGTCTTCCTGGTTTTCATGAAGGGGATTATTCTCTTCTAGATCCCATTCGAAAGGGTTGTTTACTTCAGCTGTTGTTGATGTATTATTGGGGGCATTCGTTATGGGGCACTCTACATAATATTGCGGATTGGCAAATGTGTTTTTTCTTATCGCTTCGTCTGAATACCTTTTTAACTGGCTGTCATTGTAGACGTTTTCTATAAAGTATCCCCAAATGGGCATAGCCATTCTAGCTCCTTGACCCATTCTATTTCCTGTCCTGTCATTTCTAAACCGCACATGGCGTTCATTTCCCCCAACCCAAACACCGGCCAGGAGGTCAGGGGTATATCCAATGTACCATCCATCGGTATTGTTTTGGGTAGTTCCTGTTTTTCCAGCTAACATAACTTTCTTTGGTATGCTGAAGTGTTCGGACGAGTTAAGCCTCCATGCCGTTCCTGATTTGGTGACTTCATTCATAAGCGCGACGACACGTCTATTCGTTACAGAGTCCAGCGCAGCATGATTGTTTCGTTTGTTTTGGTACAGTATCCGCCCGTCGCTGTCTTCAATACGACTTATAAACCTAGGGGATGTATGTATGCCATTATTCGCGAAGGCGGAGTATGCCGCCATCATTTTATACACGGTGATATCAGCACTACCTAGACAAATGGTTGCACTATTGGGAATTTGCTCTTCGGGAATACCTAGCTCTATAGCAAAGTCCTTAAGACGCTCAATACCGTCAAATTTATACATTAGGTTTACCGCGCAATTATTGTCAGAGGTCGCTAAACATTTTTTTAAGGTTTTTACTTCGTTTTTCCCTTCTGTCCATTCCCAATCACCTCCCCAGGTACTTTCTTCAAACCTTCTTGAGTTCATAGGTATTTCAGTACATGGGTCGAGATCTCCTCCGTTTTGTTCGCCCCTATCCAATAAGGATTTGGCATATAAAAGAGGCTTGAACGTCGATCCCACTTGTCGGATTGTGTTGAGGTGATCAAATGAAGATTGATTAAAGTCGAGACCACCAATCCAAGCAAGCACCTCTCCACTTTTTGGATCCATAGCCAAAAACCCAACCTGAAGTAAAGATTCATTATAACGCACGTACTCCTTGCCTGTCATCACCGAATCAATAAAGCCTCGATCATGCGTGAATACTTTGTAACTCAATGCATCTTCCATCAAGGTGTTAAGGATAGTTTTTTCATCAGCCCCATCTGCTTTGAATTGGGCATAGACTTGACTGCTTTTGTAAAGGGCATTTAGTCTAGATTCTTTACCCTCCCAAAGATCTTTTTCCGACCAGTGCTCATCGAATGTTTCTTGGAGTTCTCGCATATGTTGAGCAACGGCCTTTTCTGCCATTTCTTGCATGCGGAGGTCTATGGTTGTATAAATACGAAGACCATCGGTATAAAGATTGTATTTCGTGCCATCCGCTCGAGTGAGTTCTTCGCTTTCAAGAATATCTGCTAATTCTAAACGAACTTGCTCTCGGAAATAAAGGGCTTTTCCGGAAGTTATGCCCGACCCCTTGACATTGAGTCCAATGGGAAGATTCTTATAATATGTATGCTCATCTTCATTGATATATCCATATTTGAGCATTTGGTCAAGAACTGTATTCCTTCTGTTCTTGGATTCTTTTGGATTTATCTGTGGATTGTATTGGGTAGGGGCTTTCAGCATCCCAACTAATGTGGCGGCTTGTTCTAGTCGCAAATCTTTTGGCTCAACACCGAAATAGGTCATGGATGCAGCTTTTATTCCATAGGATCCACTGCTAAACTCCACAGTATTCAAGTAGAGCGTAAGAATTTCCTCTTTGGAGTAGCGTTGTTCAAGTTGACCCGATATCACGTATTCTTTGAGTTTGTCAAAGCTCTTATCAACAAAAGGTTTATCCTCTAGCCATTGCTCCCATTCTGTAGGCGCCGCGGTTTGGTTCCTTGTCTTAAATAGATTTTTCGCAAGTTGCTGAGTGATGGTGCTTCCTCCTCCGCGTTTTCCCATGAAAACGATAGCCCGAGATGTTGCTTTAAAGTCTATACCAGGGTGTTCTATAAATCGAGCATCTTCAGTAGCCAAAAGTGCGTGAATGAGATGCTGTGGTAATTCCTGGAAGGAGACATCGGATCGATTTTGGGAATAGTATTTTCCTAGACTAACATTTTTACGGCTAAATACTTCACTTGCGCGAATGATTTCAGGGTTCTCTAACTCTTCATAGCTTGGAAGAGGACCAAACTCCCCGTCTTTCACCATTTGATAGGTAGAGCTTGTGACTCGTGTCGCAATCATTAAGCCCAGCCAGATGAAGACCATTAACACGATAATAATAGGGTGAAGCACCCTAAGCACGGGTATTGATTTCCATTTTGCCCAGATTTTGGTGATGAAGGCCTTTATTTTATTTATCTCCTTTGCCACTGCTTTCTGTATTGTTTTCATCTTTATTCACGTCAAATGACTCATTACCAATGTTCATTTTAAGTTTTTCTTCCTTTTTGCTTTCTTTCGTAGACTTTTCAGATTTACGTTCATCGATAAAGCTCCCACTCTCCTTTGGATGTTTTTCTGTGGGGAAGGGAAGGGTAGAGCTACTCTGTTGGGGTGCAATCCCAAGTTGATCTAGAAGTTCGTAGGCATAGAGGCCCTCTTCGCTTGCTTTGTATGTCTTGACAATGCGAGTTAAGGTTTGCACAAAGTCTTCATAGTTTGCCTCTTTGGCATAAACCATGGCAAGTAGGAGATCAAACTTTTCTGGAATAGGGTTAGGGTTGTATTTTGCTCCAGCGATTTCGATGGCGCGATGAAGGCCACTCAGTGAGTCTTTTAGGTACCGGGTGTAAAGACTATCATAATATATTTCGGCCGCAATAAGCAGTTGAGCAGCTTTATTCGTCTCATCGCCTTCTCGATTTTCGAACATTTCCTCATAAAGCGTTATACCATAGTCTTTGAGAAAAGTGGATTTCAGCGCAGATTGTTCTGTACTATCTCCTCGCTGTTGAGCAATAAGATAAAGATTGTAGAGCGTATTGGGACGATAGGAGGTTTCATCTGCATTCAACTTCGCCTCGAGAGATTCAAAATATTCATGAGCATAATTGAGCTCTTGAAGATTTACCCTAAATATAAATCCCGCGCCATAATACGCTTCGTAGATAGCTTCCATATCCTCCTGACTTTGAATGGAAGCCTCTCGCATGGATTTCATTCTCTCTTGAATTTTCGCTTCAAGTTTATCTTCTTGAGATAAGAATTCAGCAATTTCAGTAGTCTCAAAACTGAGCTTATCCGATCTACGCCAGTTATCTTCTAGAGGTCGCTCCCCCCATATGCTGTTAAATAACTTTCGTCCTTGATTTATAGCATCATTGCTATTGAAATAAAACCCAGAACTTTCACTGCTTGAGGCCGTCAACGCATTTAATCGATCTTGTCTTGCTTGGGCTTCTTGGAGTTTTTTGTCTTCAGCTTCAATCTCAGCTTTTACCAAACTATATAGCTCTTCATCACTCAACTCTTTCACCTCTTCCTGAGCTTCAAAATTCTCTATGACTTCAAGGTGTTCTGCTAAGGAGGCTAAACTTTGACGTCGACTTTGAAGCCCTCCGCCTACATTTATCTCGTCACTGGTATAGGTTGCCGCACTATCATAATAGGAGGACGCTTGAATGTATTCAGCTTCGTTATAATACAGGTCGCCAAGTGTAGTGTAAGAACGACACATGACCTCATCTGGTGTTCCCACGGACTGACAAGCCTTTTTGTAATAGGTAACGGCGTTAACTTTATCACTATCTCCTCTTGCAAATTCAGCTCTCGTATACCAAATCTCTCCAAAAAAATCTTTATACTTATTCTCCTTCAGGAGTTTGGCTAACAAGCGGTCCGCCTCCTCAGAGGAACTGGCTTTGGCTTGATTGAGTTTGGCATAAAAAATCATCTCAAGATTCCCATTTTTCCGCATGCATTCTGTAAACCACAAGTTCGCCTCAAGATTTCGTCCCGTTTCAATGTAGACTTGGCCTAGCAAAAACTCCATAGTTTTTCTTGATGTCTTCGGGGCATCATCGATGGATTTTTCAAGCGCCTGAATAGCGCGATTGAGATCATTCTGTCTTAGTGCTAGATCGGCTTCGATACGGTGAATCTCCCAATCTAGATTTTGCAGAAAATCCAGGTCACTGCGAATGAAGGTTAAAATGGATTCTGCGACATCGTACTGACCGCTTTCGACGTAGGCTCTAAACATATATACCAGGGCTTCACTTCTTGCGTATTCATGCACAAGGAGTTTAGCCTTCGGGCGGATATCTTCTCCTTCCTTTAAATCTTCAAATTTCTTTTTTTCGTTTTCTCGTATGCGTTTACGTCGTTTTGAATTGGAGTTTTGTTTTCTCGTTTTTTTTGAGGACCGTGCATCCACTCCCTCCTCATAGAAGGTAGTTACATAGCGGAATGCATCAATGGCCGCTTCAAAATTTCCTTCGTACAGAAAGGCTTTACCAACGATTAACCAAGCATCATCAGTTTGATTGCTAATTTCTTGATCCATTTTTTCACGATTCTGTCGTTGGATCATGGCTTGCGCTTTTTCCACTACATCCTCACATCGCATCTGTCCTGGCACAATGGGGCCTTCAGGATAGACAGATAAACGATTGCGATAATTTATCTGATAGTTTTGTTGGCTTGCATTGATCTTTTCGTCTAAGAGTAGTTCGGCATTGAACAAGCCATTGTAATAACCTGTAAGGTCATGGTAAACTTGTTTAGGAATGCCCGCATTGTTTTTCGAACAGCTTGCAAGTAGTGCGCAGAGGGATACCACCAAAATCGGAACGGTTATTCGCGAAAAAACACTTGTTATTTTCTGAAGGTTAATGTGCATGATATACCACCTCAATTCGTTGCACTAAATATAACGTATCATATGCACTCCTGTTGCCTTAATTCTGTATGGTATTTCACCAAAAATTGTTTATTTCGTGCAATGCGAGCCCCACTCCATATTGCGTATCAAATGGTAGTTATTATGGCCTTGGGAGGCTTGCTTGGAAATTACTGTAAAAATGCCTTCCCTGAAAATGGCACATGGTACATGGTAGGAATCCTGCTTTTTGCCTTGGTTGCAGCTGTCTATCTTGCCATTAAAGATTATCTGTGATGGTTTATGTAGTTTGGATAACGTATTTCGCTTTCGCCTCCTTTATTCATTGGTCAGGACATAAGATAATCAAGAGCGAAAAACAAAAGCTAAAGTGGTCTTTAGCCTTTTCTGCCATAAAATCTATAGTGGCCCTTGGAATTTTACTCGGTTTGCACTTTACTAAAGTATTACCAATGACGAAGATGAATGGTCTTGTCTTTCTTGGCTTTTACTTTAGTCATCTAGTAGGGACCACCTTACTCAGTATCCGCAGAAGGTTGTAGCACATCAAAATCGAACCGATTCATAATGCCAGTATCGTAGCTGCCTGATGCAAATTCCTCGTTATCTAGTATAGCCAGATGCAATGGAATAGTGGTGTGGATTCCTTCGACAATAAACTCATTAAGTGCACGCTTCATCCTTCTAATCGCCTCTTTTCTTGATTTGCCTCGAACAATTACTTTGGCAATCATAGAATCATAATATGGTGGAACACGATATTTTGCGTGAGCGTGGGTATCCACTCGGACGCCGTAGCCCTTAGGCGTATGCCAAGAGGTGATTTCTCCCGGAGAAGGTTGGAAGTTTAAGATCGGATTTTCAGCGTTAATTCGGCACTCGATAGCATGTCGGCCATCTGGGAAATATCGGGCTTGCGTAATACTTTCACCCGCTGCTAATTTTATCTGTTCTTGAATTAAATCTACACCGATTACTTCTTCGGTAACTGGGTGCTCTACCTGAATCCGTGTATTCATTTCCATGAAGTAGAAGTTCTTATCCTTGTCTACTAGAAACTCCACGGTGCCCATTCCCTCAAAATTGATGTACTTAGCTGCCTTAATAGCAACATCCCCCATTTTTTTCCGGAGTTTTTCATCTACAAAAGGAGAAGGACACTCTTCGATAAGTTTTTGATGACGTCGCTGGACCGAACAGTCTCTTTCTGAAAGGTGGCAAACATTTCCTTTTTGATCTCCTGCAATTTGGATTTCAATATGTCTGGGCTGAACAATGAACTTTTCAATGTAAATACCATCATTTCCGAAACTTGCTCGAGCCTCTTGTTGAGCACTCTCAAAGTTCCTTTCAAAATCTTCTTCGGCCTCTACGATTCGCATCCCCTTTCCTCCACCTCCGGCAGTGGCTTTAATCATCACTGGATAGCCAATTTTGTTAGCCATCTTTTTGCCTACAGTTACATTCTTCACCAAGCCATCAGAGCCGGGTACCACGGGAACCCCAGCCGCCTTCATGGTATCCTTAGCAGTGACTTTATCCCCCATTTTGGTGATTTGGTCAGCAGTTGGACCAATGAACTTAATGCCTGATTCGGTGCAAATCTCAGCAAAGGATGCATTTTCAGAAAGAAAGCCATAGCCAGGATGTATAGCTTCAGCATTGGTAATTTCCGCCGCCGCCATGATATTCTTTATCTCCAAATAGGATTTAGCACTTTGCGCTGGACCGATACATACTGCTTCGTCCGCAAACTTAACATGGAGGCTGTCCTTATCTGCCTCAGAATACACGGCCACTGTCTGGATTCCCATTTCTCGGCATGTACGAATAATACGTAAAGCAATCTCGCCGCGATTCGCGATTAAAATTTTCTTAAACATAAGATAATGTTAAAGGTTGGTTATGCAGGTTCAATGAGGAAGAGCGGTTGACCGAACTCAACGGGTGAAGAATCCTCTACAAGGACTTTGGTGATTACGCCGTCATGGTCAGATTCAATCTCATTGAAAAGCTTCATAGCTTCGATGATACAGATGACATCACCTTTTTTTACGGTATCTCCAATCTTAACAAATGCAGGCTTGTCAGGGCTTGACTTTCGATAAAAGGTGCCAATCATCGGAGATTTTTGCTCTACGCCACTTGGTACAGATTCGGCAGTATCGCTATCCGAACTAGGCTCTTTTACTTCTGGACTTGCTGGGCTTGCAGCAATCGGAGCTGGAGTTACCGGAGCCACTGGTATCGCCGCTGGAGCGCTAGGAGCACTAACGACAACTTGCTGAGTGACTTTATCGGTTTGGATAGTGATTTCAAACTCACCTTCTTTGATGGTAAGTTCGCTCACATTGCTATCTGCTAATAACTGTATAAGCTTTTGAATTTCCTGAAACTTCATTTTTTATTGTTTAACTCGTTCAATATATGACCTTGTTGTAGAATCTATACGTACGCTATCCCCTTCATTTATAAACAATGGAACTTGGACCTCTGCTCCGGATTCTAACTTAGCAGGTTTACTGGCATTTGTTGCGGTATCTCCCTTTAAGCCAGGTTCAGTGTAGGCTACTTTTTGTGTGACGCTTTGGGGAAGTTCACAGGTAAGAATAGTTTCATCCTCAGATAAAACTAGTACATCCACATTAACTCCTTCCATTAGAAGGTCAGCATTGGTGATGGCATCCTCTTGGATTGCAATTTGTTCCCACGTTTCTGTATTCATGAATTGCAACCCCGTATCATCCTTGTAGGAGTATTGAAACTTTCTACGCTCCACACGTACGGTCTCAATCTTGTGGCCAGAGGGCCAAGTGTTGTCTAAGACCTTGCCCGTAGTTAAGGATTTGATTTTACATCGCACAAAGGCCGGACCTTTTCCGGGCTTTACATGCTGAAATTCCACGACACTGAAGATGTCGCTATTATGTTTTAGACATAATCCATTTTTGATATCGGAAGTGCTTGCCATACTATGTATTTATTCGAAAATAGGAAAATCCAATTCAAATCTTAGCAGCCCCAAGTAAGAATAATTGCACCCCATGTGAAGCCACCCCCGAAGGCAGTAAGCAGAAGACGATCTCCAGGTTTTAACTGATCTTTGTATTCCCATAAACAGAGGGGTAGGGTGCCCGCTGTAGTATTCCCATATTTATGGATATTGACCATGGTTTTTTCCCTAGGCAGTCCCATTCTCTCTCTTGTCGCGTCTATAATTCGAATATTCGCTTGATGGGGCACTAGCCAATCGATATCATCACCGGTAAGCCCATTGCGGTCCAGAATTTCTTGGCATATGCCTGACATAGCTTGGACTGCGGCCTTAAAGACATGCTTACCATCTTGGTAAACAAAATGCTCTCTATTCGCGACGGTATCAGCGTTGGGTGGGTAGGCAGATCCTCCTGCATGTTGATAGAGTAGCTCGACACCTGATCCATCGGCTTTAAGAATCGAATCCTGTACACCATAACCGTTTTGACTTGGCTGAATCAGTGCGGCACCTGCGCCGTCTCCAAAAATTATACAAGTGTTTCGGTCTTTGTAATCAATGATGGAGGACATTTTGTCTGCTCCGATTAATATGACATTTTTGTAGGCTCCGGATTCGACAAATCTTCTAGCCGTTTCTAAACCATACAAGAATCCAGAACAAGCTGCGTTTAAATCATATCCAAAGGCATTGACTAAACCACATCGTTTAGCGACATGCATCGCTGTGGCTGGTAACATTCGGTCAGGAGTAATGGTAGCCACAAGTACAAGGTCAATTTCCTCTGGCTTTACATTGGTGTTGTTGAGGAGGTTATTCACAGTAGGTACAATCATATCTGAAGTACCCTTTCCTTCACCTTTTAAAATGCGGCGTTCATGAATGCCTGTTCTCGTTCTAATCCACTCATCATTGGTATCTACCATTTTTTCCAGATCCTTATTGGACAGAATATCGTGGGGTACGAAACCTGTGACGTCTCGTATGCACGCAGTGATACGAGGACCTTGGGATGAGGTCGCTGAATTATGGGTTGACATCGCTAGATTAGTCGTTAGCTTCTACAAGGAGTTTGCCACGATAATACAAGTTACCGTCTACATAGTAGGCTCTGTGTCTAAGATGACCTTCGCCAGTCTCCTTGCATATGCTGAAAGTGGGCATAGAAGCCTTGACGTGGGTTCTTCTTTTATCACGTCTTGTCTTTGATGTTTTGCGTTTAGGATGTGCCATGAGTCTTATTTATTTTGAGCTATGGTTGATAGATTTAGTTGAGATTTCAATCATTCCGATTTTGGTCATCAAAAGATAAATTTCGCAAAGCTTCCCATCTTGGATCTTGCAAGCTTTCTTCTTTACCTGAGGACTTCCCAGGGGCGTGGTTGTCGTTAGGGACGGTGAGTTCATCACAATCTTTGACATCCGGATGAAAATGTCCGAGAGGAATGGCGAGTAAAATATAGTCGTAGATGATTTTGGACACATCCAAAAAAGCATCAGTTCGAGCTATGTACACGCAATCTGCCTCATCTAAGTTTTCACCTTCTCCTCGATTCGTGGCAAATTTCACCCAAACTTCAGCATCATCGAATAAAGATTGCTGATAGGGAGAAAGGCAACGATCGCACGGGAGTTCTATCCAGCCGTCAATTTCAAATTTGAGAATGAATAAATGTTCACTTTTTTGAAATTTTAGGTCGATTTGAATAGCACACCGGGTGTAATCAGTTTGATCGAAATACGAAAAGAACGATTCATCAATTTCGAAGTGGAAGAGGTGCTCTCCGTTTTTTAACCCAACCCAAGGGATTTTAAAATCTCGCAAGTCCGCCACGGCCAAAAATTAATGGGGAGCAAAAATAAGAATAATTTATGGCTTAAAGGCTCTTGATTTAGGTTGTAATGAAGACTTGGCAATATTTTGATAGGTAGACCGATTGCGATGGATATCCATCGCCGTGTATATAGCTTGTATAAATGAGGAATAATCTATGTTGTTTGTCCCCACTATATCATAGGCAGGACCGTGGTCTGGACTCGTTCGAATAATGGGCAGCCCTGCGGTGAAATTCACTCCGTCAAAATTTGTTGCTTTAAAGGGAATAAGCCCTTGGTCATGATACATCGCAAGAGTAGCGTCAAACTTTTTGTATTGGTGTAAGCCAAAAAATCCGTCCGCTGCATAAGGTCCAAAAACGGTTGATATTTCGGATTGAATAGATTGAATACTTGGAAGAATTACATCCTTTTCTTCATGACCAAGTAAGCCTCGGTCTCCATTGTGCGGATTAAGTGCAAGCACTGCTATTTTTTGGGTAGCGCAGTTAAAGTCCTCAACAAGAGCTCTGAATAAAAGCCGAATCTTTTGTTGGATGAGTTCTTGGGTGATGGCCGATGGAACTTCCGCTAGCGACAAGTGTTCTGTGGTTAACGCCACTTTCATGACATCTGATACCATCATCATAAGGCTGTTATCAGCATTGGCGTACGCCTGGATATACCCTGTTTGTCCTGTAAAATGGGTGTCTTTTGCCGCGCTGACACTCTGCTTATCCAATGGGGCTGTTACCAATACATCATAATTGTTTTGCGCAAAATGATCGAGTGCATTATCTAAGGATTCGAGGGATTGTTGACCTCCTTCTTGGCTGGCCTTTCCTGCAGAAAAATCGTCGGATATTCTTGAGGTGTTACCAACTATATCATGGTGGCTAATTGCCCTATTTGCAATATCTTGAACTTCCTCTGGAAGTCTTTTTATGCGTTGTTTGAGGATGAATTTTGAACCAAATACGGTAAACTTCACTTTTTTACCCAATTGCCGATGCATCAAGGCATGTAAGACCAAATCTGGACCAATTCCACCCGGGTCTCCAAGGCTTAGGCCTATTCGTAGTTTATTTTTAGGATCTTGCATTAATGCCAAGATTTGAGGAAGTCTAGAAGAAGACGTACCCCATATCCAGAGCCTCCTTTTCCTCGATAGGTAGTGGGCTGATGATTAAAGGAAGGTCCAGCAATATCAATATGCATCCACGGATAGTCGATGTATTTTTCCAAAAATTTCCCCGCAATGATTAGCCCTGCTTCTCGACTACCCACATTCTTTTGATCCGCGATATCTGATTTTAGGGATTTACCATAGCATTCCCAAAGTGGGAATTCAACCAATCTTTCATCTACTGCGTCTCCAGCTTGAATAAGAGCTGAGGTTATATCCTTATCACAAGAAGTCATTAATGCTGCTGCTTCTCCACCTAGGGCAGCTGCTGCGGAACCGGTGAGGGTAGCAAGATCAATAACCAGCCTTGGAGTGAATGTTTTAGCATAATGCAGCGCATCTGCGAGGGTAAGTCGCCCCTCGGCATCGGTATTAAGCACCTCAACGGTAGTCCCATCCATCATGGTAATGACATCACCTGGAGCATAGGCATCTCCACCTGGACGATTATCAGTAGCCGCAACAAGACCAATAACATGGCAATTCGCCTGCTGTCTGGCAAGGGCACACATGGTTGCTACTACAGCTGCAGATCCTGCCATATCTGCCTTCATAAAGTCCATTGAATTTTTAGTGGGCTTTAAGCTCAAGCCCCCCGTATCATAGGTTACGCCTTTTCCGACTAAAACAACGGGTTTTTTGTCCTTGCTTTCCGCTGAAGCGTAATGCATTTCTATAAATACAGGAGGTTCAACACTTCCTCTATTTACGGCCAGTACACCTCCCATTTTCATAGACTGAATGGCTTCTTTGTCGTACAGCTTAACCTCAAACCCCAATTCATTTCCAAGTTCTTTAACGCGCTCACCATAGCTTGTTGGATTCAGCATATTCTGGGGCAGGTTAACAAGATCTCGCGCAATAAAATTTGATTCGCAAATAATATCTAAGTCGTTCAGTTGGTCAGCTGTGAGATTTCCTCGGTAACTGATCGTCCAAGTTTCCTCTTCTTGTTTACTCCCCCCCAGTTTTTCAGGTTTGTGAAGCGATAGGGAAAGCCCTTCTAAAAAAGCATAATCAATCGATGAACTTAAGTTGGATATTATAGAGAGGTGGTACAACTTGTCACGACGCAATTCCTGAACAACTTGGTAGGCTTTATTTCTATTTTTTTCATTTTCTGTATCCAATTTCAGCATGAAGTACTCGCCGACGTATTCATCATTTTTGGATGAAGACAATATTTCATCAAAACCAAAAAAACGATAGGAGGCTCTTTTTTTATCGCTCTCTTCGATGTGCGCTACCAGAGATTCATTAAAACCATAACCTAAAAGGTCTTCCTTGGTTTGAAAAATATAAATTCTTACTTGAATTTTTTCTCCTTTAGAGGATTGTATCAAAGGCATTTTTAATCTTTATGAGCAAATGTAGCAAACCTCTAGATGTCAAAGACTCCAAAACATAACAAAGCTTTCGGTCAGCATTTTCTCGTCGACGAGGGGATCTTGAATGCGATAACTAAGGCGATACGAGAAGAGGAGGAGCTTTGTCCAGTGCAAAACATGATTGAAATAGGTCCTGGTGATGGAGCTTTGACGAAGCATTTTATACAACAGCCCAATTTCTCAGCCTTAGAAATTGATCAAAGGTGGTATAAGCGTCTGGTGGAGCGGTATTCTGAGCATCAAGAACGCATTCATTTAACTGATGCGCTAAAAAAAGACTTGGCCAGCGATTTCATCGCACCCATGGCGATTATTGGGAATTTTCCCTACAATATCTCTACCCAACTGGTTTTTAAAATATTAGATAATCGAGAACATGTTCCCTGGGTTGTCGGAATGTTTCAAAAAGAAGTGGCGCATCGACTGGCCGCAAAGCATGGTAGTAAGATTTATGGTGTAACCAGTGTTTTGTCGCAGGTTTTCTACAATGTAGAAGTGTTGTTTGACATTCCACCTGAAGCCTTTGATCCCCCACCTAAAGTGGAGTCAAGTGTCCTCGTAATGCGCAGGTACCGCACTGAAATTCCCTCTTGTACATATGGACAGTTAAGGCATGTAGTGAAAACAGCGTTCGGCCAGCGTCGAAAAATGCTTAGAAATAGCCTCAAATCATTGGATTTATCCAAATATCAATACCTTTTGACAAAGCGTCCAGAACAATTAGATCTTCAAACGTTTATAGACTTAGCATCATTGCTTCGAGAGCACAATCCAAAAGATAAATGATTATGTCCAAGGGTAAGGTACTTATATGTGATCGGGTTCACGAATGCTTAATAGAAGGGTTAAAAGGCCTTGGATACGAGGTAGACTATCAACCAGAGGTCATACTTGATGAAGTGGCAAAGCAAATAAACGATCTCACAGGAATAGTGATCAATAGTCGGACCGTATTGATAAAAGAGCTACTCGATCATGCAGATAAACTTCGATTTATTGCACGACTTGGTTCAGGAATGGAGATTGTCGATGTACCTTTTGCCACTTCCAAAGGAATAGTTTGCATCTCTGCCCCTGAAGGGAATGCAAGAAGTGTAGCTGAACAGGCGTTAGCCGCCATGCTTTCTTGGATGAATAATCTCGTTGTCGCAGATCGATATTTGCGAAGTGGTCAGTGGGAAAGGGAGCGTTTTCGAGGAAGAACTTGTGCTGAAACGCAACTTGGAATCATTGGCTATGGTCACACGGGAAGAGCGTTGGCAGAGAGCGCAAGTAGTTTAGGAATCAGGGTGTTGGCCTATGATAAATACCACAACGATTTTAGCGATGGTTTTGCCATCTCATCTGGTTTACCTGAGTTGCTGGCAACTTCTCATGTCGTCTCCCTTCACCTTCCGCTTACGGAAGAAACAATAGGTTATTTGAACGCAGATTTTTTCGCTCAAATAAAGCGAGGAACTATGTTGATGAACACTTCAAGAGGAGCAATGATGCATCTTGATGATACGCTAAAAGCGTTGGACGAAAAGCACATTGACTTTTTGTATTGTGATGTGCTTCCTCACGAAGGAAAGTCTTTTCTAGAGGCTGTGAATGATGAGAGATTTAACCGTTTTATCAAACACCCTAGAGTGGCGGTGAGTCCCCATGTAGCAGGGTGGACAAGGGAATCCTTTGTTAAATTGTCTGAAGTGCTCTTAAGTAAAATTCATGAAGCCACCTAAAAAGAATTTTAACATTTTTTGTAGGATTGCGAAATCAAGGTCACAATGTCCTATATTTGGCAAGATGTTATATAAATGTTAACGTATGACTATGCGCAGTTTACATATTTTTCTTTTTCTCTTATGTCTTTCCGCTGTTAGCGCTTTCGCGCAGGGTGGTGAAATTAGTGGTCGAGTAATCGACGAATTCGGCGATGGGCTTCCCTATGCTGATGTACTTATTGTTGTTGACGGAGTTCCGTCAGGCCAAAGCGCCCAAACCAACATGGACGGTTTTTATTCCATTAAGCCACTGACTCCCGGTAACTATGACGTTGAAGCTCAGTATTTAGGATATGCTAACCTAAAGCAGCGTGGAGTTATCGTGAAAAATGACCAAACAACATACATTGATTTTCCAATGACGGCAGCCGATGACGTATTGGAGGATGTCATTGTTATCGATTACAAAGTTCCACTTATCGATCCAGGAGAGACATCTTCTAAACAAACCGTTCTTGCTGAGGACATCAAGGATTTAGCAACACGTGATATTGCCTCAATTGCGGCGACAACTGCAGGGGTTTATCAAGCGGATGAAGAAGGTGGTCTTAACGTAAGAGGGGGTCGTGGAGATGCTGTGGTCTATTACGTTGATGGAATTCGAATTACAGGAAGTCCTAACATTCCTATCAATTCAGTTGAGCAAATCGACGTTATTACAGGAGGTGTGCCTGCGAGATATGGTGATGCTACTTCTGGAGTTATCAACGTAACTACGAAAGGGGCACGTGAAACATTTTCAGGAGGAGTCGAGGCTCGTTCATCGCTCGATGTTTGGAGAGATGATCTTGTAAATATGAATTTCTCAGGTCCATTGGTACGAAACAAGGCCACGGGGAAACCCATTATTGGATTTTTTGTAGCTGGAGAATACCGTCGTCGCCTTGATCCTAACCCATCGGCCATCGATATGTATAAGGTGAAAGATGATCTCTTCGCTGACCTTCAAAATACTCCACTTTTTATCGATTCTCTCGGAAACATTCAAGTGAGAGCAGAAACATTGACTTTTGATGACCTTGAGGTCAATCGAATTAAGCGGAACACAACTTCGAACACTGCGACGGGGTCGGCACGGTTTGATTTTAACCTAAGTCAGAATATGTTCTTAGCCGTTGGGGGGAACTTCAACTACAGCTTAGGGCGAGGTTGGATTGAAGAATATTCATTGTTAAATCCAGAGAACAATCCTCAAACGAGAACATACAATTACAAAGGATTTGCGAGATTTACGCACAATCTCGGTAAGAGAAACACAGGTGTTGATGGGGAGGAGCAAAACAATAGCATTTTCCAAAATGCATTTTACCAAGTTCAGTTTGATTACGAGAAACTCAATGTATTAACAGAGGACGATTCTCACCAAGATCGTTATTTCGATTACGGGTATATCGGGGAATTCCAGACTTTCCAAGCACCTTCTGTAGCTTATCAGTCAGGATTCTCAGGGCCAAATGGTGAGTCTTGGGATCTCTATGTGCAGAACGGCTTTACCGATACTGCAGTGGTGTTCAACCCATCTTCGGTGAATGAGCGTGGGGCGAATTACACGTCTCAATGGTTCTATTACATGGATTCAATGGGCACAAGTGTTACAGACCTCAACCAAGTGCAGTCTGGACTTGCTCTTATCAATGGTGAGCGTGCGGAGATTCCTTACAGTTTGTGGTACAACACAGGTCGTCAGTATAATGGGTACTTTACCTCTGAAATTGATCAATTCCGCGGTCAGTTAACGGGATCTTTTGATATTGTAAAACGAGGGTCGGATACGCGAAATAAGCATGCCATCAGTTTTGGTGTAGAGTTTCAGCAACAAGCTACACGTAGCTTTACTGTAAGCCCTCTTAGTTTATGGGATATCGCCCGACTTCAGGCGAATTCTCATATTCAATCCCTAGATGAAAGTAATCCTTACGTACTTGTCAATGGAGAGCGTGTGTATTATCAAGATGGCAACTTTCCAGATCTTTATTTCCAGGACACGGTATACTTTGATCGCCTAGTGGATACAGAAGCTCAATCTGTTTTTGATCAGCGACTGCGCGAGCGAATTGGTGCTGCGGATAATGAATTTATTGATGTATTTGCCTTACCTCTCGAGACATTCTCTCTTGATTTATTTTCTCCAGACGAGTTATTGAATTCTGGAAGCCCTGTAGTTCAGTGGCAAGGATACGACGCCTATGGTAGTCGATTCAATGAACCTTGGAAGTTCGAAGACTTTTGGAAGAAGCGTGATGCTGAGGGTAATTACTTGCGTCCAATTGGAGCCTATCGCCCTTCTTACGGGGCCTTCTTTATTGAAGATAAATTTCAGTTAAAGGATTTGACTTTCCGTCTTGGTCTACGCGTAGATCGTTATGACTTAAATCAAGCGGTTCTTCGTGATCCATTGATTGTGGAAGGTTTCCAAAGTGTTGGAGACGTAAATTATCTCTACAACGTATCAAACTATGCTAATGCAGCGGATGTTCCAGAAGGAGAGCGTACATATATTACACATCCCGGGAATATTGGTTCTGATTATGTGATCTATGTTGACAATGCGCTTAACCCCACATCGGTTACAGGATATAGAAATGGTGATGTTTGGTACAATGCAGAAGGGGTAGAGTTGGCGGACGGAAATGCAATTGCTCTACAGACAGGTGGAACTCCTCAACCTTTCTTGACAGATACCCTTGGCATCAAAGACCCTGGATTTGATCCAAATTCTACATTTGACGATTATGATCCAGAGTATGTCTTTATGCCACGTCTTCAGTTCTCATTCAACATCACGGACAAGGCACTTTTCTTTGCGCACTATGATGTGTTAACTCAAGGGCCACAGGCGCGAATTGGAGGTACAAACTCTCTCATCCAACGTGCTACGGGTTCTCCATTGAATTATTACTTCTTAGAAGAATTTGGAGGATCGCCAATTGCCAACCCAGCAATTCGTCCAGAGACAACGGTTGACTTCCAAGTTGGTTTTAAGCAAAAGCTCACCAATTCCTCGGCATTCACTATTTCTGCCTATTTCAAGGAATTCAGAAACCAGGTCCAAATCAAGCAGTTGAACAATGCCTATCCGCAGACATATTTCTCTTACGCGAATATCGACTTCGGAAATACAAAAGGTTTCGACTTTGTCTACGACTTGCGCCGTACCCGTAATTTCAAAGCGAATGCTTCTTATACATTACAATTTGCTGAGGGATCAGGATCTGATGACCAAACGCAATTGCAGGTGGTACAAAACACGGGAATCAACTTCCGTACGGTATCCCCACTTGATTATGACGCAAGACACTTAATGAACTTAGTCCTCGATTATAGATTCTCGGATGGGCGTGATTACAATGGTCCAATTTCTAAAAGAGGCAAGCAAATCCTGTCCAATACAGGGTTGAACATCCGTGTTAATGCAAACTCAGGTACGCCTTACACACAAATCGAGAATCCAATTGCTACTCGTCAAATTGGAGGACAGCGTGTTACTACTGCAGGTTATATCAATGGTTCTCGAATTGGATGGAACTTCCGAGTGGATCTCAAACTCGACAAGTCTTTCACGATCAAGTTTAAGCAGAAGGATGATGCTGAGGGTCCCGCCAAGTCAATGTATTTCAATGCTTACGTAATGGCACAGAATGTACTTGGTACACTCAACGTTCGAAATGTATACCGCTACACAGGTTCTGCTACAGAAGATGGATGGCTTCAGAGTCCTGAGGCACAAACTGTAATTAATAGTTCTGTGAGTCCGGATTCGTACCGTGATCTGTACTCTGCGAGTGTAAATCGTCCAGGAAACTTCACGCTACCACGAAGAATTTTCCTAGGATTATCCATGAACTTCTAAAAGAAAAATTTAAAGATTTATTAAACCGAGATTATGAGTTTACAACAACGTATAATTCTTATTGTCCTTGTCCTTGCGGGGAACACTGCTTTTGGTGCATTATGGCTTGGTGCTCCCGAGCGGCCCGTACAAGATAATCCACAAGTAGAGAAACTGGGGGATTGCCTTCCGTCGAATTCGGATAAGGATCTTAACATAAACAATGTCCGTGCAAAAATCCTCGGTGGAGGAGATATGTGGTGGGACGGTGTTAATGACGCTCAGTATGAGGTGCCTAAGATTGACCCCTCTTCAGGTCAGACGCCGGTCAATGCCATTTTTGCCGGAGCTTTATGGTTCTCAGCTTTAGATGATGCTGGTCAGCTTAAAGTAGCCGCCCAGACTTATCGAAATCAAGGACATGACTTCTGGACAGGTCCGCTTCGCCCCGATGGCGAAATTGACAAATCTACTTGTGCTGCATGGGACAACCACTTTGAAGTACTTGGAGCGGACATAGATAACTTCCTACTGGCCTTCCAAGAGGCAGGTGGAGTGTCTATCGCTGAATCTCAAATTCCTACAAGCGTTAAAAATTGGCCAGGCCGAGGTAACCCACTAATCGCCTCTGAACTCTATTACAATGACGGGCCACTTGCGCCTTTCTTTGATTTCGATGATAATGGAATTTATGATCCAAGAAGAGGAGACTATCCTGTAATCGGAGTGAAGGATGATAATGGCAATACCGTGCCGAATTACGCCGACCAAATGATTTTCTGGGTGATGAATGACAAAGGAAATATCCATGGACGAACAGGTGGGCAGGCATTGGGTGTTCAGGTAAACGCCATCGCTTTTGCTTTCCAGACGAATGATGAGGTTAATAACATGACATTCTATTCGTTTGACATTGTTAAGAAAACTCCTGGTTCGTTGAACGAAACTTACATGGGCGTTTTTTGTGATCCAGATTTAGGAGATTATGAGGACGATTGGATTGGTTGTGATACATCGCGTGCTCTTGGTTTTGTCTATAATTCACAGGCCTCAGATGACCAATATGGTACACCTCCTCCAGTATTAGGTATCGACTACTTCGAAGGGCCATTAGATGATAATGGAAATGAGTTGGGTATGTCTTCCTTTGTATACTTTAACAATGCGGCTTCAGGTCCACAAACAGATCCGGACAATGCAGCTCAATTCAGAAACTTCCAAACAGGACTCTGGAAAGATGGAACACCAATAACACAGGGTGGAACAGGATATGGAGGATCAGTGCCTACAAATTATGTGTATCCATCTAATCCTTCGGATCCTGCAGGGTGGTCGGAATGTTCAGAATCAATTCCTGGCGATGACCGACGATTTGTACAGAACTCAGGTCCATTCACACTCAGAAATGGGGAGTTCCAAAAAATTACTATCGGTGCCATTTGGGTGAAACCGGACAACTACGGTTTGTGTCCAGATATTGAGGCTATAATCGGACGTGCGGATGACCGTGCTCAATTCCTTTTTGATAACAACTTCGATAAGCTTGATGGACCTGATGCTCCTGACCTTAACGTAAGAGAGTTAGATGAAGAGTTCATCTTTACCTTGACTTACGCCCAAAATTCAAATAATTTTGGAGAGAATTACGCAGAGAATGTACCTGGTTCCAGTGGATTTCCGGATTCAACATATAAGTTCCAAGGGTATCTTATTTATCAATTAGCAGATGCAACGGTTACTGCACAAGAGTTAAACGATGCATCTAGAGCTCGTCTCCTTTACCAGTGTGATATAAAAGATGATGTAGTTGACATATACAATTATGAGCCACTGAGTGCTAATGGGCAAACGATTTACAGTCCAGTATTAAAAGTTACAGGCTCTAACGAGGGTATCGAGCGAAGTCTTCAGGTCAAAACCGACCTCTTCGCTATTGGTGACAATAAATTGGTGAATCACAAAGATTATTTCTACATGGCCTTGGCTTATGGATACAATAACTTCTATCCCTATGTTGTCGGCGATACATCAAGTGTTGTTCCTCAATATGAGCCGTACATTTTAGGTCAGGGTAATATCAAACAATATACCTGCACTCCGCACAGGTCTAGTCCGGGAATAGGCGGTACAGATCTTAATGCTGTTTATGGACAGGGACTTCCTGTAACAAGAGTGGAAGGCCAAGGAAATGGTGGTAACGCAATTGAAATCACCGCAGCAAGTGAAGAAGCTATCTTGAATAGTTTTACAGGCTACATTGACGACATTACTTACAAGGGAAATAAAACACCGATTGGAGTAAGAGTAGTAGATCCTTTCGCGCTTCAAGATGTAGATTACGAATTGCGAATACTGCCATCAACAAACCCTGCCAATGTATTCCCTGCGGGGGCGACTTGGGAGCTAACCATTAGTCGTGACGGGGTGGTAGAGACAACCATTCAGTCTGAGCGTACTTTAGATCGACCATTTGATCAAATTATTCCTGAATATGGAATCGCGCTCAAACTTGGTAACCCATTACCGGTAAATTCTAACCTCAACAATAATGAGGATGTCTATGGGTACTTAACCTCATCCATCGAGTTTGCCGATGATGATCAGCAGTGGTTAACATTTATTGCGGATGGATCAAATGGAGGTGATGAAAGCCCATCAAATTGGTTGCGTTCCGGTCAGTTTAAGTTGTTTGAGTCAGAGTATGCCCTTAGGAGAGTTTATGATGATCAGTATTATCCAACAGCTCCTGCATATACGAATGCTGCTCAGCCACCATCAGAGACTTTCTTCTACGATGCCAATGGCGAATTCAGTGATATTCTTGGAGGGCAGTGGGCTCCATATTGCTTGACATCAAATTATGGTCGATTCACTTCTTCTAATCTGACGAATCCAGCGAATACAAATCAGTCAACTCAGCCACCAACATTCATGCATGGTCCAGCCTTTAAGATTGATGATCATAATAAAACGAATGGCCCATTCCGAGCAACGGATTTTGCGCCTCCTGTAAATACACTTGAGAATCTGCAGAGTGTAGATATTGTAATTACCCCCGATAAGAGCAAGTGGTCCTTAAGCCTTGTGTTGGAAACAGGCGAGGAGCCCTTGTTTACTCAAGGTGGAGCATATAAAGGGCAATTGCGTCAAGATACCTCGTTGACAATCTCAGGTAACATTGCCTTTGGGGAACAAGGATTGTCGTACTTCCCAGGATATGCAATTAACCAAGAAACGGGAGAGCGTTTGAACATCTTCTTTGGAGAGGCATCTTCTCGTGGTGATAACAATGGGAATAACCTAGTTTGGGATCCTACGGATAGTCGTTACGATATTCTCACCACTATTCCTGGGACTGATGATAATGTCCCTGCTTGGGGAGGTAAGCACTTTATTTATGTCTTAAATAGTCGTTATGATGAGCAATTTATTCGGGACACTCGCGACTTGATGGAGGCGAATTTCAATCAGTTCTCAGGAGGTAATGAAAGCATTCCTGCGGTCTTTGGGTCAATCTATGATGACTTCATGTACACCGCTATCCCTGTGCTTACTGAAGGAACGGTATTGGAAAGAGATTTATCGACGAACCAAAGATTCCCTGTAATCCCTACGGAGACGAGAATCAAGATTCGCGTTGAAAAACCATTTGCCGCGTTTGGAACGGTTTCTTCTGTTCAGGCATCTAGCAACGATTCACTTCCTCGTTATTCATTCTCTACAACTGGTCTGTCTCCAACCACAGAAGAAGTTGACATTGCAGTGAAGGAGTTGGATAACATTAGGGTCGTGCCAAACCCTTACTATGCGTTTAGTGAGTACGAGGCAAACCAGCTGAGCAACATTGTGAAGTTTACCAACTTACCCAACGAATGCACCATTAAAATCTTAACGCTTGATGGCAAGTTCGTTCGTCAATATGATCGTTCAGTGGCCGCTAGTGATATATCCCGTGGAGGTGTCGTAGGAGGTGACCTTAACCTAGACAATAGTCTAGTTTGGGATCTTGAAAACTTCGCAGGTATTCCTGTGGGCAGTGGGGTTTACCTAGTGCACGTAGATGTGCCAAACGTCGGTCAAAAAACATTAAAATCTGTAGTATTCTTACGTCCAACAGACGTAAGCGACTTCTAAACAAAGAACTATGAAGAAGGCTTTTAATTATATTCTTACACTTGGTCTAGTAGCCACTTCACTTACTACCTATGCGGGTAACTCTGATCGTATAGGGGAAAGTGGTGCGTCTCAGTTACTCATGAATGGTTGGGGAAGGTCAACAGGACTCTGGGATATGTATTGTGCCCGTGTATCAGGGCTTGAGGCAACACGTCTAAATCCAGCGGGATTGAGTCGAATTGATAACATGCAGTTTGCAGCAGCACAGACCCTTTGGTTACAGGGATCTGATATTGGAATAACACAAGCAGGTGTTGGCTTCAAGCTAAATGAACAGGATGCCCTTGGCGTAAGTATCTTTTCGTTAAATCTAGGTGATATTCCTCGAACAACGGTGAACAATCCCAATCCACAAAATGGTCTAGGAACGTTCTCTCCTTCCTTTATCAATATTGGTTTGACGTATTCACGCGCGTTTACAGATAACATTTATGGTGGGGTTACTTTCCGCCTGATAAATGAGGGAATTGAGGATGTTAGTGCTTCAGGTGTGTCGTTAGATGCCGGGCTTCAGTATATCTCTGGGGATAAGGAAAACCTGAGATTTGGTGTTGCTATTCGAAACGTGGGAACACCGATGAAATATGGTGGTGACGGTTTCACATATCGTGCAACAAGTCCTGATGGGGATAATTATGAGTTGACACAAAGTTTGTTACCTACAAAATTTGAGCTGCCTTCTCTATTGCATATTGGGGCATCCTACGACTTCTGGTTCGGTCCAGAATACCGCTGTAACGGAGCGTATAATGCACATCGTGTTACGGTTATCGGAAACTTCACATCAAATTCTTTTGGTAATGACCACTTTGGCGGAGGAGTAGAGTATGGCTTTAAAGAGATGTTTATGGCTCGCTTAGGCTATCGCCACGAAAAAGACCTTTGGACGGAGAACTCGTCTACCGTTTACTACGGCTTAGCCGGTGGTTTCTCTGTAGAAGTTCCGTTTAAGCAAAATGGACCATCTATAGGTATTGACTACAGTTATAGAGCATCAGATTTAAACATGTACAACGGAACGCACAGTATTGGACTTCGTTTTGATCTTCGATCTGGAAGCCCTTGCGACTTAGACAATAAAGACGAGGCGCGCGCGTTATAAGAACATATTAGAATTTATAATACGTCATTCTACTCGTGTAGGATGACGTTTTTTGTTTATACATCAAGAGTATATTATGGAAACTATCTATCTATCTCAAGAGGGAATGGATCGCTTGCAGGCCGAGTTAAAGCACATGAAGGCTGTAGAGCGTCCTGCAGCAGCTAAGGCCATTGCGGAAGCTCGTGAAAAGGGAGATCTTTCTGAAAATGCTGAGTATGATGCAGCGAAGGAGGCGCAGGGATTGCTAGAGGCTAAGATCGCCGAGCTAGACAGTCAATTGGGGCGTGCTCGTGTCATCGATTTGAGTCAGATTGATCAGAGTAAGGCAATGATGTTTGCTAAGGTTCGCATTAAGCACCTTCGTCGTGGAGCAGAAATGGAGTACCAATTAGTTTCTGAAAGCGAAGCCGATCTCAAGGCAAAGAAGATTTCAGTAGAATCACCAATTGGTAAAGGACTACTTGGAAAAAAAGTAGGTGACAAGGCTGAAGTCCAAACCCCAGCCGGCACTCAGGAATTTGAAATCCTTGGTATAACCTACGACTTTTAATGTCCTCTCTTTTTACCAAGATCATTCAAGGAGAAATCCCTTGCCATAAAGTTGCCGAGTCTGATACATGTTTTGCCTTCATGGATATTCGGCCTGTGCAGAATGGACATGTTCTTGTCGTTCCCAAGGTTGAGGTTGATCGCTTCTTTGACTTAAGTGCGGATCAATTGGCCGATATCATGGCATTTGCACAGCAAGTAGCTGGTGGGATTGAAAAAGTTTTTCCCTGTGATCGTGTAGGAATGAGTGTGATTGGCTTAGAAGTTCCTCATGCCCATATCCATCTTATGCCGATAAATTCATTGGATGATATGGATTTTAAAAGTCCAAAGGGAGATAGTCGCCCTGATTACCTTAAGCAGGTGGCCCTACAAATTGCAGCAGCAATTAAGGCCTAACGCAGTTTGCCTGGATTCTTCTTTATAAAATCACCCCAACCTTTACTCCCCTTCCCTTGAATAATGTTCTTGGTAGAATAATAATGGCAAAGGGCAATCGCTAAACCATCAGTGGCATCATTGTAGCGAGGCTCCTCGCTATATCCGCAGATTTGTTTGACCATAGCCGCGACCTGCTCTTTACTTGCATTGCCATTGCCTGTAATGGCTTGTTTTACTCTTCTAGGAGAATACTCTTCCACAGGGATGTCTCTCGCCATAGCCACGGCCATACATACCCCTTGAGCTCTTCCTAGCTTAAGCATGCTTTGTACATTCTTTCCAAAGAAGGGCGCTTCAATGGCGCATTCATCGGGTAGATAAGTTTCTACGAGACGACTCAAGCTTTTCTGAAGTTCGGAAAGTCGTTTCGGATGGTCGGTGTGCTTGGATAATAGCAGGGCACCCATGGCAAGCAGCTGTATTTGTTGTTGTTCAATACGAATTACACCATACCCCGTCACCTGAGTTCCTGGATCAATACCTAAAATGATACGCTCACTTGCCATATACTATGGATAAATATCTTAGATTTTAAGGTAGATTGTGTGGTATTCTATCCCCGCTATATTCTCCTTATGTTGAATTGTGGTCAGTTTAAAGGACGGCATGACTAGGTTCAAAAAGAAAGGCCCAGGATTTCCTCCCAGGCCTTTCATTGGCTTCTTCCTTTAAGAGAGGACTCTTGTCTACAGGGTAGCTTTCTGTTTACCAGCAAATCGAAGACTCACTCCACCCATGGCATTGATGGTCGCTTGGGGGTAGTAGCTAGGGAATCCAGCATAGACGTATCCATTCGATACGTACTTCGTATTGGTCAAGTTGTTTACACGAAGGTGAAATCCTAGATCAAGCCCACAGTCCAACGTTCTTGTATACTGTGCTTGAGCATGA
>Ga0163109_10000623_pt1 | contig 28300 bp, 30 predicted proteins | sample CRUFie1St13metaG_FD_108704 | JGI IMG/M metagenome (GOLD analysis project Ga0163109, IMG submission 108704) | Marine microbial communities from the Costa Rica Dome - CRUD Field 142mm St13 metaG | ecosystem: Environmental > Aquatic > Marine > Oceanic > Photic zone | place: Costa Rica: the Eastern...
CAGACCATCCAGTAATGCTATTGTTGAAACACCTATAGTAAGTAAACTGTATGATGATTATTGCATAATGCCAACAGATGTACTTAACTTTGAAACTAGACTAGGTTGTAAATTTAATTGTACATTTTGTTCATTCCCACATCGTAGTGCAAAGAACACACAAGACTCTGATCCAAATGCATTGTATGAATTCTTTCAAACTGCAAAAGACAAGTATGGCGTAACACACTTTAGTTGTGCAGACGATACTATAAATGAAGATGACAGTAAATTAGAATGTTTGCTGTCAGCAGTAGAAAGATTAGATTACAAGCCTATGATAGTTGGCTTTACTAGATTTGATATAATTGCAAACAAACCATCGCAAATAGAATTATTAGATAAGTGTGGTATACATGCACACTATTGGGGTATAGAAACATTTCACCCTGTAGCAAACAAAATGATTAGAAAGTCGTTGAACAAAGAAAAAGCATTTAAAACAATGCAACATATCAAGGATAACTATCCTCATTGGTGGACAGCGGCCGCTTACATTACTGGACTACCTGGAGAGCCAGTTGAACATTGTATTGATACTATTAATGAAATACGTGACCATAAGTTCATAAACAGTTTGAGTGTGTTTCCTTTAACAGTAATGCATCTGCCTGGAGAGGTAGATCATGATGCTAGTGAGTTCTCAAAAAATCCAGACAAGTATGGACTTACTCTAACAAAAGAACAGTTTGGTTACACTTGGTCACACGAACTATGTGATGAAAAAACTGCAAACTTTGTTGCAAAGAAAATGGCTAGTAAAAATATGAGAAAGGGACTTACCAATAGAGGTCCTTGGAATCATATTTCTAATTTAGCAATTGGCAACATAACTGTTGAAAAGCACATCAGCAGTTACATTGCCAAAAAGAAGATTCAGATGTTAGGCTGACTCGTAAATTCTTAGTACTTCAGTTACAACAGGATGTCTTTCAATATCTCCATTGTCAAAATTTACTAATTTTATTCTATCGGAATTGCTTTGCATTAGACGATCAATGAAACATTTAAGTCCATTAGACTCGAATCCTCTATCATGCTGTGCTAAGTCTCCTGTAACAACTAACTTACTATTGTCTCCAATTCTAGTTAGTAGCATTTTCATTTGACTGTCCGTTGCATTCTGCATTTCATCAGCAATGATATAAGAGTTCTTAAACGTTCTACCTCTCATATAAGCCAACGGTGCTATCTCAACTTTGTTGTCATTCAGCATGTATTCTATTTGATCTGGTGAGTAGTATTCCTCGAACACATCAAATATAGGTCTGGTCCATGGTGCCATTTTTTCTTGTAACGTTCCTGGTAAAAAGCCATGTTGCTCGTCAACACTTACTGCTGGACGAGTCACCACAAATTTATCACAGCCGCCCGTCTTGAGCTCCTTGATTCCTTGTAGTGTCGATATGATTGTTTTACCTGTGCCTGCTGGTCCTACTGCAAATACGATGTTAATCTTTTTATTTTCCAGTAGTCCTAAAAGGTCATCTTGGTGGAAGTTTCTTGGGGTGATTGCAACTGTTTTGTTGCGTATTCTTTCTAGCGGTGCTCCGCCTTGTATAACTCTCAAATAGTCTCCTTGTTTTTGTTTTCTATACTTATTACAGTTTTTCTTTCTTGCTCGTCTTGACATATATGCCTCCCGAATTTATAGCCATAAAAAAACGTGCAGGGCAAAATCTCGCCGTAACACGCCTTAAGGGTTATGTTTGTGTTTCTACAACTTTTTAGATGGTTGTTAATCATACACTATTATTTAGTATCGTACGCAGATCGTAAACGTATATGTTTTTAATAACCAGTAACTGACTTAAATAAACTTACATCATGCATAAATATCGTAGGTAATATGTAGAAACTATGTAATTTCGCATGTTGTATGGTTGACATACAGTACTCACAAAACTACTACATAAAACACATCGACGCTTCGGGCATAATAACGTGACCCGTGATTTAGTGTTGGTGATAAAAAGGAGTATGAAAAATGAAAAAATATTTTTCAAAGAAAAACTTGCTAATTGCTGGAGGTATATTACTTTTAGCACTATTGGCAAACAATGCCAGGGCGGCAGAAGTGTCCGGACACATGGGTGTAAACAGTGATTACATCTGGAGAGGTATGAACTTATCTCAAGGACCAAGTGTAAATGCTAACTTAGATTTAAATCTAGACAATGGCCTTTACGGTGGTGCATGGATCGGACAGGTTGAATTCGACGGTAGCGAAGCAAGTGAAAGACTTGATTGGTACGCAGGATTCAACAAGTCGATTGGTGGCGTCAGTGTTGACGTGTCTTATATTGATTATGGATTCAGAGGCGATAGTGACTTAGACTTCGAAGAAGTAAAAGTTGGACTAGGTCTTTTTGATGACAAAGTCAAATTATATCATCACGTTGGTATGGACGACATGTTAGACTATTCTGAAGTTCAAATGAACATGTTCAAAGTTGCTGATTTCAGTCTCGGATATGTAGATGAACTAGGTACTAACTGGAAGATCAGCAAAGGCTTTGACTTACTAGGTGGCAAACTTGAAGTTGGCTACTCAGAATTCAATGCGGATGATGATGCATTAATAGAAGATGAGGATAGTTTCTTTATCGGATATAGTCGCAAGTTATTCTAAGAATAACTTGGATACAAAAAAGAGGGTTTAGGCCCTCTTTTTTTTGAATAGATTTTCTATATACAGTCCACTATGTTCTACAAAATTTAATAGGCGGGGTTTCTCCCACTGACGTTCGTGAAAGTAATATAGAAATAACTTGGTGAGAACTTCCAAAGACGCGATGCTTACACCAACGGTTGCACTACCTGATATTAACCAACTGAGTAAGAATGTGTCTAGTGAAGCAATAATACGCCAAGTAATTGTTTTAGCAGTAGAGATATATCTACTGCGGCGTTTATTAGTCATACAATTATTTAGTCAAAAATCGCTTGACAAAACATGGGTTTTAGGTTATAATAGTTGTTAATAAGGAGTATAGAATGGCTATAGTAACTTTACTAATCATCTTTGGAATTCTAGCATTAGTCTGGGGTGACATTGGCAAGTTGGGAGCAGGATTAGTAGGTATACATGAAAGCAGAAGTGGCATGTTTAATCTGGACATAATGGTCCAAGCATGGATTTCAGTTGGTCTATTGTTTCTCTTTATTGAATGGTTATTTTAACCACCCCTAACAAGTAGCATTGTGCTATGCGTAGGTTAATTGTAAACTGATCTAGGAGGTCAATTATGGATAGTACCATATATAAAAAGGAGCCTTTGACTAAAATTGCAGAGGCAGTCAAAAACGAACTATTCGCTCAGGGAGTAACTCAAGAGCAAATAGACAAAATGAGAGAGAACGCAGACAGGATAGGATTTGATTATCCTGAAGGCACTTCTTTTCTACCATTAGATAACTTGTGGCTTGATTACGAAGTCCAGAGGTTAGCAATACCCAAGCACATACATAAAACCATTATGGCAAAGTATGATCCAAGGTTGCATAATCCAGCACAGGCGGCTAGGATTATAGACAATGAGGACAAAGGGTATGATCCAGATGAGATTCTAATATACGATGGGCAACAGAGATCTATTGCCGCTTGTTTGTTAGGATACACAGAAGTACCAATACTGGTAGTTACTACAGATGATCCTGCATATCCAAGTTATGCATTTGAGCAGTTGAATCATTCTGCTGTAGCAAAACTAACACCAGGTGACTTGCACAAAAATAGGTTAACTAGATACAAACTAGGAAACAGAGAAACAGAGAATGTTGAAGCAAGGACACTTGAGGATCAATTTGAAGCAAATGATATTGATTTGCAAGACAAAGCACAAAGAAAGAGTGAGAAGTATAAAGGCAGTAACTTATACTTTATGTCTCACTTTGCTTATGCATACAAAGGACTTGCAGTTGATAAAACAGGTGGTGTTGTACACAACGTACTGAGAGCAATCAAAAAAATGTATCCTCTGGATAAAGAGATTGATCAAGGTATATTCATTGGGCTAGTAGAACTTGCTAGACTTGATAGGGTAAACAAACCTGTACTTGATAAAGCAAATCCTGAATGGATGGAAGAAGTATTGAAGTATGCTAGAATGAGTTTTGATGAGTCAGCAGTATTGCACTCAACTACCAAGAAGCAACTACAACATATTTCTCCAGGTGCATCATGGAGTGCTCCACAAAGCATGGCTAACATGTTAAGAGAACTGTACACTATTAATGGTGGTACAGAACTTAACTTGCCAACCCATGGTGCTGGTGCAAGTATGTTGCTAAAAGAAAATCCATTACCTTCAATACAATTTGCATCGTGAAGCATTTAGAAGGTTACAACAGTTGGACAATCCGCTCTGCAGTTAAGCAGGGCGGTATCCCACAAAAGCAAGAGTTCTATGAAGAAGAAATCCAAAGACATTTGGAAGACTTTTGGAGAACAGAGAATGACGAAGTAAGACTATCTTTATTAAGATGGAAACTTGACAGCGGATTAAGAGAGTATCATAAAACACTTGACCCTCACTATAAAGTTAGAAGTGAAATAGAAGGTGAGAAAATGGTACTAGAACATGTAATACCTGCTAATTGTATTATTGATTTACTAATAGCAGAACAAATAAATGTGTTCCAAGCATGCCATATGCCGTTATGTATGTTGCCTAAAAGCCTAGATAATATACTAAACGACAATGGATACAAGTCTACTACGCCGTGTCCATACCGCTTCTTAGAACGTTATACGTTGTGTTTTAGCAACGACATAACTACAGTTAATGGCACAGTACTAGATAACGAATACACATTAGATAAGCACTTCGAAGTTTATTTGCCCAAGTAAGAATAAATGATAAATAGTTGTAACAGGAGTTTATGTTATGACTATATCAGTACAATTACTTAACGATCAAATCAAAAAAGTATCTGAGACGAATACATTATTAGATATGCTTCTAGAGTTTGAGAAAGTTCTAGAGGACGTTGATCTGTATGCGTATAAGAATTGGGAAAAAGGCGAAGTGTTAGAAGGTCCACATTTGGACAGACACTATGCTACTGTTAAATTAATCTACAAAGAATCAGACATGCCAGATCCATATGGTGCAAAAAGACTTATGGCTAGAGATTGTTTAGTCAAGTACAAAAAAGATGTACTTCTAAGTCCACGTAAGGTTAAAACATTTGACGATATAGATATCCACACTAATGCTGATGGTAGTGTGAGAAGAAAAGCAAAAACACAAAGAGAAAATGTTTGGGTGGTAGAAGTTAAAATGCCACGTAGATATGTAGACGAATTTGATACAGAAGTTGTACAAGCCGCAGAAGATTCTTATATTGACACAGAAAGTTTAAATGCTGAGAATGAAATACAAGCGGATACACAGCAACAAGGTGTTCAAGATCCAAACGTAGGCGGTACATTATAATGGGATTACAGACAGGCGATTTAAAAGACACTATACTTAAAAAAATTAGTATAGATGAGTATGAGCCTAAAACAGGTGATTCCTCTGATGTGTTAGTATTAGGATTTAGTTTAAAAGAAAGTGCTCATGGGCAAGACTTATATAACTTCTTGAACAGCAGTATATTTGAAATCAGAGACGTTGAAGTATCACCAAACCCTAATCCAGATAACTACTACATGGTTTTTGTAGAGATGGATAGGAATGAAGAAGTATTAGAGAACATTAGAAAAATAATTACAGACGTTGAGAACATATCTGGTAAGTTACCGTGGGTTGGTAAGACTCACTTAACAGATGAGTTTCATCCTATATTCGATGAAGGTATCTCAAGATTTGTTATAACAGATCCAGAGAAATATATGACAAAAGCAGAATGGGAAGAACAGCAGGCAGAAGCATTAGAATTAGAAAATAGTGTAGAAACGGCAAATCAGAACATTTTGGAGTTCTTAAAATCAAGTAACTTGTTAAACGCAAGTATAAATAATAACACATTAGAAGTTGAAGACAAATTCAATGAAGCAAAACTAGAAGTAGTTGGCTTCGGAGAAGCAAAAGACATAATGGCGGAGATTGGAATAAACGAAAGTGCAATCGGCGACATGGACAGTACACTGAAACAGTTTAACAGTATGTTAGGTGAGATGAAGGCTATCCCTATCCAAGAGTACATCGTAATATTTCATCCAAGCCAGACTAATGTACTGATAACGAAACAAATATGAACCAACTATTTATAGGCATAATTTTAGTATTAGGACTCGGAGGATATTATCTGTATTCAGAAAATGTCACATTGAAAGAAAATAATGCTAAATTAGTTATTGCTGTTGAAGAACAAAAGCAAGTGATAGCAACCATGAAAGAAGACATGGAAAGAAATGCTTTGTCACGAGATAACCTACAAAGAGAATTGAACTCTGCAGAAGCAGAGAAGTCAAGGTACTTGGGTATATTAAGTAGACATAACTTTGAGAAACTTGCAACAGTAAAACCAGGCTTAATGGAAAATAGGTTCAACAATGGTACTAAAGAATTATTCGAGGTGATAGAAAATGAAACTGCAAAATCTGGCACTAGCAAGTCTACTGATAGCGATAACTAGCGGTTGCTCTCTTCTACCTACGCAACAAATTGAGATTGCGTCTAGGCCTATAGAGAGAAATATTGTCCCACCTCCTCCTGTACGTCCTGTAGCATTAAATGATATTCAATTGTATGTAGTATCAGAAGCAAAACTAGTTAACCGATGCAACCAAATACCTAAAGTTGATGCAGATGGTAAGCCAGTATTAAAACAAGACGGCACACAACAAACAACAAGACCAAAAGTATGTGATCAAAAAGACAGAGAACATCCTGATTGGCCAGAAGGTTATACAAAGAAAGATCAATTTGAAGATATCATAAGAGATATGAACAAAGGCGACTTAGTATTTGTAGCAATGACTATTTCAGACTACAAAATACTAACAGAAAATAATCAAGATTTAGTTAGATGGATTAGAGCCGTTAAAGCACAAGAGCAGTATTGGTTAGACATTACTGGTAACAATCCAGAACTAGAAAAAAATGTAAAGCAGTCCTTAGAATCCAAGGAACCTGTGGAAGAGAAGAAGTCCGGATTTAAACTACCAAAAATACTAGGCGGTAAAGATGAGTAACAATGTTGAAGAAAAGGTAATTCACTACATAAGAGAAAGCCTTAGACTAGACGCAGACCAAGTAATTAAACCAGAAACAAATATATTAATGGAACTTGATGGTGACAGTTTAGATGTCATCGAGATTGTAATCGACATAGAAGAAGAGTACGACATCAACATAATGGAAGAAGACCTTGAAAAGGTTATGTTGGTAAGCGACCTTATTAAACTTGTTGAAGAAGCAATCGAAGAACAAAGTTAATTTTTCCTTGACACAATTCTACTTTAATGCTATAATGTGGGCATGGATTACTATCAAATATTAGGTGTTGGCAAAGACGCCGACCCTAAAGAAATTAAAAAAGCATTCAGAAAACTTGCAATGAAGCATCACCCTGATAGGGGAGGTGACGAAGCGAAGTTTAAAGAAATACAGACTGCTTACGATACACTTAGCGATCCTCAAAAAAGACAGCAGTACGATAACCCAAATCCATTTGAAGGAGTGTTCCAAGGAGATGATCCTTTCGGACAGGGTAATCCGTTTGGTGATATATTTGGTAATATATTTGGGCAACATCAAAGAAGACAAGGTAATCCAGAAAGTGTTGGTGATGTAAACATAACATTAGAACAAGCATACCATGGAACAGATGTAAACATTATTATAGACAACAAGCCTGAGACACTACATATACAACCAGGAACAAGAAGCGGTAGTCGTATTAGAATACCTCAAGGCGGTAGACAACCATATCCGCAGTTTCCTCCAGGAGACTTGATTATTAGAATACATGTGTCAATGCCTCCAGGTGTAGGTATAGAGCAAAATGATATTTTTCAACACATAGTAATAAATGCCATTGAGGCAATGACAGGTGTTGAGAAAAGGATTAGTCATGTTAGTGGTAAGAAACTAAGTGTTAAAATACCAGCAGGTTCTCAACAAGGTTCAAGACTACGTTTGAGTAATCAAGGTATGCCATACCCAGGTGCCGCAGAAGTTTACGGCAGTTTATTTGTAATTATTAACATCGATGTGCCACATATAAAGGACCCTAAGCACATCGACATGTTAAATAGTATTAACAAGGAAATCTAAAGGATAATATGAGCGACAGCAACAACGGCGTCGAAGCCATTATTCGTAATGCATTAGACCTAGCAAGTACAGAAGGACACGAATACGTTACACTAGAACATTTAACATTGTGCCTTTTGGAAGACGAGCAAATTAAAAACATTGCAGAACAACTTGAAGTTGAAATAGATGTTATTAAAAACGATATACATAACTATTTGCAGAATCAAGAGTTTGCTGGTGTTGTAAGTGCTAACGGAGTAAAGGGACAGCCAAAGAAAACAAAAGGTATTGAAAGAGTATTTCAACGAGGCCTAGCACAGGTAATGTTTAACAAGAGAAGCATGTTCACACCTGTGGATTTACTGATTGCTGTTCTCGGTGAGGACGAATGCTTTGCAAAATACTTCTGTGAAATAAACGGATTAACTGCACCTCGTATCAAGAAAGCAATGACTAAAACAATGGTCGTTGAAGAGAACAAAGAGTTACTTGAAGAGTTCACAACAAACTTAAATGAAGAAGCATTAAAGAGCAAGATAGATCCTCTTATTGGTAGAGAAGAAGAAGTAAGTGATTTGATACACATACTTGCTAGACGTAAGAAAAATAATTGTGTAATGGTTGGTGAGCCTGGTACTGGTAAAACTGCTATTGCAGAAGGACTTGCTAAGAAAATCACAGAGGGTGAAGTACCTAAAGCATTAAAAGAAAAAGTTGTTTACAGTTTAGATTTAGGTAACATGTTAGCAGGTACAAAGTATAGAGGTGACTTTGAAGAACGTATTAAAGGTGTGTTAAATTGTTTAGAAGCAGACCCAAATGCTATATTGTTTATAGATGAGATACATATGATAATGGGTGCCGGTGCGGCAGGAAGTGGTAATGTAGATGCCGCAAACTTGTTAAAGCCTGTACTTGGAAGGGGTAGAATGCTTACAATTGGTGCTACTACACCAGATGAATTTGCAGATACATTTGACAAAGACAGAGCATTGATGCGTAGGTTTGCTAGAATAGACATAGAAGAAACTAGTGTTGCTGACACAAAACTAATTGTAAAAGGTTTGCAAAAATACTACGAAGAGTTTCACAATGTAACATACACAGAAACACTATTAGACAAAAGTGTGGACTTGGTAGACAGATATATTAAAACAAAATACTTTCCAGATAAAGCATTAGATGTAGTAGATGCGGCTGGTGCCGCTGTAAAACTGCGTGAAGGTAGTGATGTAACAATGCAGGACATGGTAAAGGTTATAAGCAAAGAAAGTAAGATAGGTGCAGATGTAATTGACATTGAAAGCACAAATGCATACACTGATTTGGATAGCAGAATCAAACAGACTGTCTATGGGCAAGACGAAGCAATTGATAAAATTGTAGAATCAATTCTTGTAAGCAAGAGTGGATTGCGTGAACCCCATAAGCCTATAGGCAGTTTTCTGTTTGTAGGTCCAACTGGTACTGGTAAGACAGAAACTGCAAGAGCATTAGCAAAAGAACTACAAGCAAAACTAGTTAAGTTTGATATGTCTGAGTACATGGAAAAACATAGTGTTGCAAAACTGATTGGTGCTCCTCCAGGTTATGTCGGACATAGCGAAGGTAAAATGGGGCAAGGGCAATTAGTAGCCGCAGTTGAAGACTCACCTAATTGTGTATTGCTACTAGATGAAGTAGAGAAAGCCGCACCAGAAGTATTACAAGTATTGCTACAAGTAATGGACGATGGTAAGGTAACAGGCTCCAATGGTAAAGTAGTTGACTTTAGTAATGTTGTATTGCTAATGACAAGTAACTTAGGTGCCGCTAAGTCAGAAGAAAACAAGATAGGGTTTGGTGATAGTAAACGTAAAGGCGAGTCAGCAAAAGCAGTTAAGAACTTTTTCTCACCTGAGTTTAGAAACAGACTAGATGCTACTGTAGAATTTAATAAACTATCAGTAGAACAAATGTTACTGATTGTAGACAGACTAGTCAAAGACACAAACGAATTACTTGATCTTAATGATAGCACTATTACATTAACTGTAACACCAGTTGCAAGACAGCAACTAGCAGAAGATGGATATGAGCCTACAATGGGTGCAAGACCATTAAAGAGAATTTTTGAAGAGAAGATAAAGAAACCGCTAAGTAAAAAGATACTGTTTGAAAATATGCAAAACCATACAGTAACTATTGATTATGTAGGAGAAGATTATACTTTCAGTTAACCAAACACGATTACTAAACAAATGTGAATTACTAGGAGCAGAGTCTAAAAAATACAAACCTGAACCTAGCGACAGAATATACTTTGGAAGTTATCCATACAAAGTAACATTAGATTTAGATAAAGATCTTGAGAAATGGGTAAAAAGCCAACTCACAGGATATCAACCTCCTGCGGCTTTTGTTGAGAAACTTGAGGAAGATCCAGAAACATTCGACTGGAAAATGGGTATGCACCTCAAGAGAATGAAAGAAAACAAAGCATACACTTATTTAGAAGGTGTCAAAGAAGTTGTCAGAGACTTACGAGCAGACTTTGACATGGAAAGATTTTATGTAGATGTTTACAAACATAAGTTATATGCATATTTGCCAAACAAACCTTATTACGAAAGAGTACTTAACAAATTTAAAAGCAAAGTAGAAAGTGTTAGAGGACCTTGGACTGATGAACATGTAGATATGCTTATTGATTACGATACATCAATAGCAGTAAGAAAAACAAACTACTGGAAAAAGTATAACATCAAAGTAAATGCAAGACCAGATTACGGTGTGCCTTGGCAAGTAAGAAAAGATAAAATTGCTGAACTAAGACAATTTTTTAAAGATAATAGTAAACCTGAAGAGATTAGATTTCAAAGAACTAGATGGGGCGAGTGTTCTTTTTGGACAAGCGACTTAGAATTAACAAAACTAGAACCCTTTTTGCAATTAGCACACCCAGGAACAAGACTACACGTTACTCGTTGTTTCCTTATCAAGTGATAAATACATTGTAGATAGGAGACTTTTATGCCAATAAACAGAAGAAGTGTTACAGTTTTAAATGCTACTGGCACTGAAATGAACAAGTATAGTGATAACGTTAAGGGTGATAGTTATTACGGATACACTGATGGCATACATACCATGCAAGTTATGTACAATAACTACGTTGGCAGATTCCATATCCAAGCCACCCTTGCAGTAGATCCAGCAGATGCAGACTGGTTTGACGTAATTGTCAGTGCTGATGAAGGCTTACATGCCGGAAGTACAGCATGGAACGATGCAGGTTACGTTCAATTCAATGCAGACAATCCTGCAAACAAATCAGAAGCCTACACATTCAAAGGTAATTATACCTGGATTAGAGCCTATATGGATAGAACATATATAGGTGATGGCACCACATACGATTCCTCATACGGACAAATAAGCAATATCATACTATCTGCCTAAAGTGATAAATAGTTGTTAATAGTAAGCAACTTAGAAACTTGATGGATAGTATTGTATGGCTACATTTTTAGATTTAACAGATAGTCCTTCAGATTACAACGGTAAAGCACTCAAATTTGTAAGAGTAAATGCAGGTGAAACTGCATTAAGCATTGGCGGTGTTGAACTGAATGATCTCTCAGACATAAACGCATCTGGCGGTTATGCTCCTACTGATACACAGATCTTACAGTATAGTGCGGCGGCGGGCGAATGGCGTCCGATGGCCAACGATCCATACAGTCCTGGTAATGGTTTAAACAAGAGCTCAGGAACTTTTAATGTTGTAGGTGGTCAAGGTCTTGAAGCAAATACATCTGGTGTACACATTGAAGATATTGGTACAGCAGGCACATATGGTAATGCATCATACGTTCCAGTAATAACAACAAACAGCAAAGGTCAAGTTACTTCTGTAACACCAACTGAAATAGTTGTATCAAGTGCTGAAAGTTTAACAGCAGACTATACTGCTAATGTATTTGGAACCGCAGGACAAATTACAGTAACAGGTGGCACAGGAAATAAATCAACTGCTACAATCAATCTAGTTGCAACAGGAGTTACATCAGGTACATATGGTAATTCAACAACAGTACCTCAAATCACAGTTGACTCTTATGGTAGAATACAAAACGTTGACCTCATTGCCTTAAATGCCAATGGTAGTGGTAGTGCAGGAAGTGTTGACTCAGCATTTAAAAATATTGCAGTCACAGGACAAACAACTATAAGTTCAGACTCAACTGCTGATACTGTAACATTCACAGACGGTACTGGTATTGATATAACCACAGCGGCTGGCTCAGATACAATTACATTTAGTGCTAACCTGTCTGAGATTGGTGCAGGATTAAGTACTGCGTCTATAAGCGACATTGCTACAACAACTCCAACAAACGGACAAGTATTAAAGTATAACAGTTCTACTAGCAAGTATGAGCCGTTTACATTAACAGACGCAACAGGTATTGCTCTAACAGATTTAAGTGGTGCTACAGGTATCACATACGATAACACCACAGGTGCTATCTCATTAACAAACACAGGTGTAACTGCTAAGACATACGGTAATGTTAGCCTTATACCTCAGATTACAGTTAATGCACAAGGACAAATAACAAACATAAGCAACGTTGCTATTGACGATGCAAGTGGTGTAACAGCAGGCACATATGGTTCTGCTACAACAATGCCACAGTTTGCAGTTAATAGTGCTGGTAAAATTACATCAGTATCTAATGTAAGTATTGCTTCTGCAACACAAACATTAAGTTGGAATGCCGCTACAGATGAAATAGGTATAAGCAATGGCAACACAATTGATATATCAACTATCAGACAAAATGGTTTTGGAATATTCTCAGTAAGCGGACAAGACAACATTGTTGCTGATGCTTCAAACGATGTGTTAAACATTGTAGCAGGCACAGGAATATCAATTACAACTAATGCAGGCAGTGACACATTAACAATTACAAACAGCGGTGTTACTAGTGCATTAGATGATTTATCAGACGTTAGTACAGCAGGTGCAAGTAGTGGACAAGTACTAAAATACAATGGTACTAGTTGGGCACCATCATCAGACTTAACTAGTGACGGTACTGGAATATCTCTTACTGACCTAAGTGTAACAACAGCGGCGGCTAGTGGAGGTGGTTCATTAGCATATAATAATTCAACAGGTGTATTTACATTTACACCAGCAGACATGAGCTCTGCAGTAAGCACACTAAGTGGTTTAACAGACACAACCATTAGTGGTGTTTCAAGTGGACAAATATTAGAATACAACGGTAGTGCATGGGTAAATGCAGATAAGTCGTCAGCATATGGTGATACACAGGTTGCGGCATACTTATCAGCACAAGGCTTTGCTAACCAATCAACAATAGTAGCGGCAATAACAGATAGTGCTCCAGCAACATTGGACACACTAAATGAATTAGCCGCGGCATTAGGCGACGATCCAAACTTTGCATCAACAACTTCTACAGCATTAGGCAACAGATTAAGAACAGATGTAAACAATCAAAATCTAAGTAATACAGAAAAAACTAATGCAGTAACAAATTTAGGCTTATCAAGTGTAGCAACAGCAGGAACGTTTGCTTCATTAACAGGTAAGCCAACAACTATAGCAGGATACGGAATATCCGACGCATTTGATGGAGCATTTAGTAGTTTATCAGGTAGACCAACCATAGCAATAAGTGGAAGTAACTTAACATATGATGGTACTACAATAGACTTATCAGGAGTAGGTGCAACAGGGCCACAAGGACCACAGGGAGATGCAGGAGCAACAGGTCCACAAGGAGCAACAGGACCACAGGGTACCGCTGGTAACGGTGTCACTAATGTTGCTATTAGCAGTGACGAATTAATATTTACATACGCAAATAGTTCTGTACAAAACTTAGGTAGTGTAAAAGGTAACACTGGTGCAACTGGACCACAAGGTCCAGCAGGAACTGACGGTCAAACTATTAGTAGTGCCGCAGTAAGTGGTGGTACATTAACACTAACAATGAACGACAGTTCAACTGTTACAGTAAGCGGTAGTGTTGCAGGACCACAAGGTGCCACTGGAGCACAAGGACCAGCAGGATCAGACGGTTCAGATGGTGCTCAAGGTCTTCATGTAACTGGTGCTACAATTAATGGCTCAGGAAACTTAATACTCACAATGAGTAATTCCAGCACAATTGATGCTGGTGAGGCTCAAGGTGATTTAGACCAAACACTAGGTATGTCTGGTACTGATATATCTATTAGTGGAGGCAATGCTGTTGATATTGCACAAGCAATAAGAGATACAGCAGATTCTAGAACATTAAGTTCTCACTCAGATGTTTCTAGTACTGCTCCAAGTTCAGGACAAGTTTTAAAATGGAATGGTAGTGCATGGGCACCAGCAACAGATGTGTCAGGCTCAGGTGGTATTGCTTCATTACTAGCAGATACATCACCACAACTAGGTGGTACATTAGATGCTAACGGCAACAACATTGACATGGGTACAAATGTACTTACTGATTCCAATCTTGGTAATTTCCAAACTGCATACAGTTGGGGCAACCATGCAAGTGCAGGTTACTTATCCTCAGAAACATTTACAAGTATAGTCCAAGATACAACACCACAACTTGGTGGTTCACTAGATGTTAATGGACATGACATTACAAGTGCCGGCAATGGCGATGTAGAATTATCACCACACGGTACAGGTAAAGTAATATTTAAAGGTAACTCCGGTAACGGTGGTAATGGTGCAGGACGTTTCCAACTTAACTGTGAAAACAATTCACATGGTATAATAATTCAAGGACCACCACATAGTGCGGCGGCAAACTATACACTAACATTACCTGATAATGATGGTAATGCAGACCAAGTATTAAAAACAGATGGTAGTGGTGGATTAAGTTGGGTTGACCAAAGTGGTGGAGGCGGTGGCGGTGCATCCGCACTAAACGATTTATCTGACGTATCAACATCGGGTGCGACGTCAGGACAAGTATTAAAGTATAATGGTAGTAGTTGGGCACCTGCGGCTGATAATAACAGCGGTGGGGGTGGTGGAGGCTCTGGTGCTAAGATATTAAGATTCAAATTGAATTACGATAGCTCAGGTAACCTAAGCAGTACATCTGACCTAAGTACTGGAATAAGTTCAGCAAACATAGATAGTGCAAGTGGTGGTGATATGACCATACTATTCGATAGTGGAACATACAACTACCCTCCAGGCTCTATAATGATATATGGTTATGATTATTCGAACAACAAATATCTACTATCACAATTATCGACTACAATGACGTTAAGAGAGATAGCAGGTGGTGGTTCAAGTGGTTCACCTACATTCTTCAATGGTAGTTCAGCAGTTAGTTTGAAATTGAGATTACGTGAAGCAGAAACTGGTGCAAGTAGAGGGTTTGGTACAACCACCCATGCTTGGGTACAGTTTACAATGTATGATTAAACATATAGGATATTATAGTGGCTTTGATCAATTATAAAAGCAGTCAAATAAAACTAAACCACCCTAACAAAGTGTTAGGTGTCTCGGTTAGTGCAATAACTGGTAAGGAATATTGGGACCACCAAAACGGATCAGGTGACATTTGGTACTCTGGTTCAGGCAGTAAAAAGTATTATCGTTGGACAATAACTTTTTCAGTCACTCAACAAACACATGGTTCCCACCTTAGCAGAGATGACTTTACTTATAATGGACTAGACGTAACAGTTGGAGATTGGATAGCAGGTGCTACCACAGGGCAATGTCTAAAAATAATCAGCATAGATAGTAAAACTACAACTTCAGTAACATGTGTTGTTGAAGATTGGCTACGTTACAATACCTTCAAAGCAAGTGACGGAAATGGTATATTTGGCACAGGGGCATGTATTGTCTTTTCGCTAAATGAATTAGGCCTACCAATACTAGATCCATTACCTACCACAGCGGCAAGTATTTTCTATGCAACAGTAATGAGTAGATTTCAGTATCTCAATCCGAGTTTAAATTATGTACTAGAAAAAACATCACATGGATTTAGCAAAGGTGATGTTATATGTGCAACGAGCTCGGGATATGCAAAGTCAACTTCGAGTAACATGGGCAAAATGATAGGAGTTGTTGTAGAAGATGGCCCAGGTCCGGATATGTTTATGATTTCGCCAAATAATAGAATCATAGACTTTGAGCCGAGCATACCTGGCAACAGGGGAGATTATATATACGTTGATAGCGACGGTGACCTAACTACCACTGATACTGGCAAGATTGCTTTTTTAAAAATACAAGATGCCATAGCAACAACATTAGAAGGATCAGTAGATGGTCCTAGTGTCCCAGATGGACACGTTATGAAACTTAATGGACAAACAGTTACATTTGCAGGTACAGGTGGTGCCAACGCAACTGTAAGTCAAATGACTACTACAATTAATGCAGGTACAAGTTCACATAGTGTATCAGCAAGTACAGTACCAACAAAGAATGTTATAGTCAGTAATCCAGATAGTACAGCATACGGATTAATAGGAGGCTATACTAATTTTAGTGCGGCTTTCAATAGCGGTTCAGGTAACACAACGGTAACATTTAGCACAAATACAGCAGGGCAGGCCAAGTACGGAGCCGCTGTTAGTATACCAAGTGACATGGCGGCAGACATCAATGCCGCAAACATACCTAACTTAACAGCAAGTGCCAATGCCGCAGATACACAACTAACAGTTACAGAAGCAAACGGTAACACAATTACAATAGTAAATGTTACTAACGACTCTAATGGTAATCCTTTTGTAGGTGGTAGTAATATATCGGGACTAAATGCAACAACTAATGGTCCTGGTACAAGCAGATTAAATTTAACTAGAAGTGACGGTGGTGAGATATTAATATACGAAGGCACTGAACACTTTAGAGTTAATACAGGTATTGCAAGTGGACATAACGGAATGTTCCCACTAGCATTAAATGTAGAGCAAGGACTTAGAACAGGCGGCGTAACAGTAGTAAATAGTATTACAGCCAGAGATGCCTTGGTTGCTCAGACTGGTGACCAAGCACATGTGTTGACAGCAACTGACGGCGAATGGGCACTATACTTATATGATGGCAGTTCATGGGTTAAGATATCAGATGCTGACAGTAGTGTAGTTGATGCTCAAACTTTAACAACAACATTTAGTATGCCTGTAGGCGGTTTTGGAACTGCCACAACAAATACACTAGGAAACATTTCTCCAGGTTGTAAAATTACAAGTGTTTCCATAGAAGTAACTACAGCATTCTCAGGCCACTCAGGTGGTACTCCGAGTGTTGAAATAGGTACCACTGCAGACCCAGATCAGTTTGTAGATGATCCTAGTAATGATTTAACAGAGGTTGTAACATTTATGCCTGTTTCAGAGCATGTACATCCGGATACGGAGACACAAGATTTGGAAATTAAAGCAAGGTGCAACCACTACAATGCAACCGCAGGTGTAGTAACTGTTAAGTTAACCTATATCTAGAAAAACGATAAATACAAGTAACACAAATCATTTTGAATGTGTTATGCATAATACAATTTTAGGAGAAACAAATGGCTGATATTAAGAACTTTGGTATAAAAGGTCTTTCAGCAGACGTGCAAATGGGTAAAAGCGGCGGTCGTCTTAAGTACGACAGCGGTAACGCACAATTCGATTTTACTCAGTCCAATGGCTCTACATTAGAGAACGTAAGGTTCGGTACTGTAGTAGCAGGAACTTGGAACGGCACGGCTATTGGTACACAGTACGGAGGTACTGGTCAAGACTTTAGTAGCAGTTCAGGTATTATCAAAGTCTCAAGTGGTACAATGAGTGCCGCATCCGCAATATCTTTAACCTCGGAAGTAAGTGGCACGTTGCCAGTTGCTAACGGTGGTACTGGCGCCACATCGGCGGCAGGTGCTAGAACGGCATTGGGATTAGGTAGTATTGCTACCCAAGATAGCTCAAGTGTTACACTAACAGGTGGAACAATGAACGGTGTTGTCATTGGTGGATCTTCAGCGGCGGCAATCACAGGAACTACAATCGTTGCAAACTCTGGCTTTACAGGCGACCTAACAGGTAATGCCGATACGGCTACTGCTTTAGCAACAGGTAGAACTATTGGAATGACAGGTGATGTTACATGGACATCTGCTTCTTTCGATGGTTCAGGTAATGTAACTGGTGCGGCAACATTGGCTAACAGCGGCGTAAGTGCTGGGTCATATGGTGGTGCTAGTGCAATTCCTGTATTAACAATTGACGCAAAAGGAAGAGTCACTTCGGCTACAACCGCAAGTATTACAACCAACTTAACAGTTGACGGCGATTCAGGAACTCAAGATGTTGACCTTAGTGCAGACGATCTGCAATTCTTAGGTACAGCAAATGAGATTGAAACAGCAGTAACAAAAGTTGGAACAGATGTTAAAGTCACTATTGGATTACCAAACCACGTTGCCACTTCAGGTAACTTAACAGTTGGTGGTTCTTTAAATTCAGATGACATTACAGCATCAACAGTTACTATTAACGGTAACTTAACAGTTACAGGAACAACTACAACAGTAAACTCTACTACAGTTAGTGTCGCAGATCCAGTGTTTGAGATTGGTGATGATTCAAGCGATGATAACTTAGACAGAGGTATTAAATTTAAGTACAATAATTCAGGTGCTAAAGTTGGTTTCTTTGGATATGATGACAGCACAGGCGTATTTACATTTATTGCCGACGCAACAGATTCATCAAGTGTATTCAGTGGATCAGCAGGCGGAGTTAAATTTGGTGCTGTAGAAGGTACATCATTTAGTGATGGAACTGTAACAATTGGATCGTTTACAACAGAATCAACAGGACTTGCATCAACTGATAATGATACAACAGTACCAACATCAGCCGCAGTTAAAGATTATGTTGACGCTCAAATCACAGCACAAGACTTAGACTTCCAGGGTGATTCAGGTGGTGCATTAAGCATTGACTTAGACTCAGAAGTACTAGACATTGCAGGTGGAACAGGTATTGAAACAGCAGGCTCAGGTAACACATTAACAGTTACATTGAGTGATACAGCAGTTACTGGCGGAACATACGGTAGTGCTACTGCTATTCCAGTATTAGTAGTTGATGATCAAGGTAGGATAACAGGTGCTTCAACACAGGCTATCTCTACAAGTTGGACATTAACAGGTGATTCAGGAACACAAACTGTAAATGGTGGAGACACAGTTGACATCGCAGGTGGTACAAATATTACTACTGCCGCAAGTGCAACTGATACTCTAACTGTAAACCTTGATACTACTTTATCAGGTATGACAGCGGCGTCATTTAGTGGAACAGTTACAGCAGGAGCATTTAACGATGGTGCGGCAACATATGATGCTGGTACTATTAGCTCAGGTGTAGCGGCTACATTCAGTGGTGCAGTACAAGGTGGTACTTTAACTGACGGTACATTAAGCATTAACTCAGGAAGTATTACTTCTGGTGTTGCTGGTACATTCAGTGGTGCAGTACAAGGTGGATCATTAACAGATGGTACAGCAACTTTAAGTTCAGGTGCTTTAAGTGGTGTTACAACTGTTGGAGCCAGTGGAGCAATTACTGGTGGATCATTAACAGATGGTACTTTAACAGCATCAAGTGGTGCTATTACAGGTGCAACTAACATTACTGCAAGTGGTACAGTACAATACGGATCATTAAGCGATGGAACAATTACTGTTACAGGATTTGCTGATGAGGATAACATGGCATCAGATAGTGCTACTCTTATCCCAACACAACAATCTGTAAAAGCATACGTCGACTCAGTTGCTACAGCGGCTGACTTGGACTTCCAAGGTGACTCAGGTGGTGCTTTAAGTATTGATCTTGACAGTGAAGTACTTGATATTGCAGGTGGTACTAACATTAGTACAGCAGGATCAGGTAACACATTAACTGTAAACCTAGACAGTTCAATCAGCGGACTAACAAGTGTTAGTTCAGCAACTGTAACAGACGGAACTGCTACTTTAAATAGTGGTGCTCTTTCTGGTGTTACAACTATTGCTACATCAGGCGATGTAACAATTGGTGGTAGTTTAACAGTTAGTGGTACAACAACAAGTGTAAATTCAACTAATACAACTATTAGTGATACATTGGTTGTTTTACAATCTGGATTGACAGGTGCTAACCCTAACGACATTGGTCACATTTATGAAAGAGGATCAGATGGAAACAACGGATTCTTTGGTTGGGACCAAAGTGCTGATAGATTTATAGCGGCAACTACAACTGCTGATGGTTCAGGTACAGGTGACCTAACATTAGCGGCGGCAGACTTAGAAGCGGCGGCCATTATTGCAACTGGTGTAACAGCATCAGGTACAGTCAGTTTTGGTACATTAACAGACTCAGGTGAGAGCATTGCTATTACTAAGTTTGTTGATGAAGGTGACGGCATTGCAAGTAACGATAACGATACTACAATTCCAACCTCAGCGGCTGTTAAAGACTATGTTGATAATAATGCTGGTGATGGACTATTAATTAGACAGGCTCTAACAAGTGGTTCAACAACTATCAATACAGGAGCAGTTCCAAACGTAAGTGGTAGAACATATTACGCAAACAAAATTACTATTAAGATCAGTACTGCATTTAGTGGTGGATCTTTCAACCATATTCTTGTTAAAGAGAATGGTGGTGCAGGTAATACGTTAGTAGCGGCAGACGATGCCGATGCGGCAACAGCCGGTTCATACATCATTGAATTAGATGGTGATGACACACTAACAAAGAATGCGGCAATACAAGTACAGTTCATGCAAAGTAACGGTAGCACAGCGGCTACTACAACAGCAGGAGCAGGTGTTATTGCAGTTCATTACAACTACGTTTAATAGTTAATTTACTATAAACTTAAAAATACCTCGCATTAGCGGGGTATTTTTTTGATTAAAATGATAAATAATAGTAACGAAAGAGATAAACTCTTTCACCATAACATTTGGGAGAATTAAAAATGGCACAAACTAAAGTAAACGGTTTTAGTCAAGACTTAAACGGATTTGGTAGAATTATTCACGTTGCAACAGCCACTCATGCTGGTGCAGGTGGAATGACACAAGCAAAAATGGACGGTGTTATTCAAGGAATCCAAAACCTTAACTACTCAGTAACAGGAATCGAAGGATTTTCAGTTGCGGCTACAGGTGCAATTCACATTGCATACGAAGGTGGCGCGGCTATTGCCAACGATGCCAGTGATGCATTTGATCAGGCAGGCGTTGCATGGGCAGGAGTTGTTTCGTTTAGCGGATAAGACTTAACCTAAGTTAAACAAATTAAAAGCACTCTTCGGAGTGCTTTTTTTTGACTAATCATTCTGCTTGAATAACGGCTATAGCCTCTTCTACTGAATAAGGGGAGGCTTCAGCCATAGCAGGTTGTTGATCTGTTATGTTCTTATACTCTTGAGCCTTTTCTGCATTTATTTCTATAAAAGGTATTTGATCTTCTGGTAGTTCATCGTCTGCCCATATGGCATCAACAGGACATGCAGGTTCACATAATCCACAATCAATACATTCATCTGGATCAATAACAAGCATATTGTCGCCTTCGTAAAAACAATCCACAGGACATACAGTTACGCATTCAGTGTCTTTACATCCAACACATGGACTACCTACAATGAAAGCCATTACGATGTCCTAGGTTGCATGTGGTATGAGTGTGTAAAAAACATAGCCTTACGGTTTGAATTATTAGGGGTGAATCCCCAAGGTAGATGTGCTGGAAAGAATACTATCTTCCATGGCTCATAACCTATGAAGTGAGTGTACTCTTGTACATCTGGGTCTGGTGTAGAATACAGTTTGCTATCTAGCATATCTAAATATAAGTTACTAGACTCATTGTCGCCTTCTACAAATACTACACATTGATACCAACGCATTCTGTTTACACTTGCTGGTATGTTGTGTCCTTGATCTATACACACAAATTGATTTTCACAACTCTCTAGATTTTGTAATCCTTTTGGTAAGCGGAAATGTGTAACAACATTATCAAAAAACATTCTACTTGATAACTGACTTAGTGTGTAAACATGATTTTTAACTTGTTGTATCTTTGTGATGTAACCAAAGTGTAATGAAACTTTAGACATGTTATGTACTTCTTGCAATATCATTGCTTTCATTTCGTTGTCTAGTTCCAGTTTACCCTCAAATACCCAGTTAGGGAACACAGGATAAGTTGACATTGAGGGTGCAGTTTGCTTCATACATGTATTTATTAGTTTTAAACCTAGTGTTTAAGCGGTTCTGGCACCTACAAAAAAGGTTGACAAAAGCCTAGATTCTGCTATACTATATGTATATTAAATAAAAAGGTAGGAGTTTTTATGTATATTTTAGAAAACAAAACAGACGGTTCATACTTTGGTGCTAAGTCTTTTTACATCAAGTCTGAATTTTCAACTGAGGCGGCGGCTAAGGCGGCTAAAACTAGATACACTAAGAAGTATGCTGATGTGTTTGATGCAGAGAACTTCGAAGTTACTGCTTATGCAGATTATGTTGAGCCTCAAATAACAAGAACAAAAAGTTTTCCTGGTACAGGTGAAACAAGAACTTATACTATTGGTATCAATAGCATCGGTACTTGCACTGACCCTGCTACTGAAACTTACTGGTCAATGTAATATAGGAGCTCGACCAATTTGCATATGGTAAAAAAAGATAAGATAATCCTCACAGATATCGACGGAGTGGTACTAGACTGGGAAGAAGGTTTCTCAGTTTGGGCTGAACATCATGGACATACAAAAGTTGAGGGTTATCAATTTGTATATAGTATCGGTGAAAGATACGGTATGTCTTACCAAGCAGGTTCTAACTTAGTTAAAATTTTCAATGAGAGTGCCGCAATTGGCTTTCTCCCTCCCCTAAGAGATGCACAATACTTTATCAAGAAACTGTCTGAGCAACACGGCTACAAGTTTATTGCTGTAACCAGTCTCAGTTTAGATCCTTATGCTCACATGCTAAGAGAACGTAATCTCAAAAAACTGTTTGGTGATGCATTTGTAGAAGTAATTTGTTTGGACACAGGTGCAGACAAAGACGAAATCTTAGCAGAACTATCAAAGAAATACCAAGGTAACTTCTGGATTGAGGACAAGCCAGAGAACTTAAAAGTTGGTATAGAATGTGGTTTCAATGGTATTTTGATGGAACATGGACACAATATGGACCACAAAGAACCAGGATATGTGGTAAAGAATTGGGAAGAAATTTATCTTTACGTTATAAATCAAGGACTTACATACCCAAATACCGGTTGACAAACTGGCTCAAAGTGCTATAATAGTTGCATATTTAGTAAAAAGGACCGCACAAAATGGCTACAGAATTACGTGATGTACCCGGCACTGATATTTCCCAAACTCGTTTCGCAGGTGGTAAAGACCGAGGCGCAATGCTTCAACTTACTGTTCAAGATCGAGGCAGTTTCCAAACTATCCAACTCACCCGAGAGGAGAGTCTCAGCCTGGCACAAGAACTTATCTTGTTTGCTAATGGTCAAGAGAAACACGAAGTTCATCTAGAAAACTTCCAACGTTCTTTCTTAGAAATGTCTGAATAAAAGGTTGACAACTGCAACAAATTTGCTATAATAGTTGTATTAGTTAAGGAGTAGAATATGTCAGCAAGTCCATTGTTCACAGTAAAAGAAGTTATTTCAGCCGCTTGTGCTGTTCATCGTATAAACAAAGGTTTCATTAAGTCAGCAGATGCTAGGCCCGATGAAGGCATTGTTGCGAACAGTTCTTTTCTGTACAATCATTTCCTTGGTACCCACGATAAAAAGACAGGTACTAATCAGCGAAAACTTGTTGATGTTACACCAGCAGATGAGTCTCAAGCAGACGACATCATGGAGTACCTTAAGGGTTTGACTTTTAAGGCTATGGAACGTGACCTCACAGACTTTGAGAAGAACGTTCTTAAATTGGTTACTGCTGACGATGTCGGCAAAGACAAAATTGGTATTGCCGCTAGTTTACCTAAAGTGTATGCTAACAAGCAGTCCGCAGATGTGTGGGCAGAACGTGAAGCAACATTGTCTGGTACATCTGAGTATGTTGGTACTGTTGGTAAGCGAAGCAACATTACCATTACTATTGAGAACGTTAGATATATTTCTAGTGTTGGCTCTAAACTGTTTTGTGGTAGTGTTGATGGTAAACACATTGTTAAGTTCTTTAACAACGATATCTCTAATGAGGTTGGCACTACTATTACAATAGGTGCTTATGTCAAAGGACATAGTGTATCCGATTATCATCATGGTAAAGAAACTATGGTGAACCGTATTAAAGTTTTATCATAATAAAATAGGAGAAATCCATTGATAGTATCCGTGACAGGTCCACGCGATGGTGAACTACCACTGGCTCGACAAGCATTTACATCTTTGGCTGTAAAGCATTTTGCTAAACAGTTAGGCATTAGTCGACTTAAACTAAACGTTCAAGTTCGCTTACATGACGGCTTACTGCTAAACAGCATACCCGAGGCACGTGATGCCGAAGGACTATGTGAGCCTATTGACAATCGTAACTTTATAATTGATGTTGCAAGTTGGGGAGATTGGTTAACTACACTTGCACATGAAATGGTACATGTAAAACAATTTGCACGTGGCGAGTTAGACTTTGCATTTGCATACTGGAAGAGCACTCGTATCAGTGAGAACATGGAGTACTGGATACAGCCGTGGGAGAAAGAAGCACGGCGACTGCAACACAAACTAGCATTGAATTTCTCTAAGGAGCAATGGTAATGCACACAATTATTTCTAATAACAAACGCAAGGTAAGGATGAACAAAATGCACCCTGACTTAAACACACTTGAGAAACTTCTCAAGACTCACGACTGGTACTACGAATACAGCGATGATCATCGTGTATGGCAACGTGGTCGAGATCAACGTGATGAAATACGTCGACAGATGGATATATGCTGTGGACTAGGCTTAAACGATATTGCAAAAGCAATGTACGATAAGTATTCTAAATAAGTTTCCAAGTCCTTGTAGCTCAATTGGATAGAGCAACGGCCTTCTAAGCCGTAGGTTACAGGTTCGACTCCTGTCAGGGACGCCAATTTATAGGCGACTAGTGTAACGGTAGCACGGGACTCTCCAAAAGTTCTAGTCGGGGTTCAAATCCCTGGTCGCCTGCCAAGGGCCCTTAGCTCAGATGGTTAGAGCATCCGACTCATAATCGGCAGGTCGTAGGTTCAAATCCTACAGGGCCCACCATTTACTTTGTATAAGTAATAGCAACTAGCAAGGAATCTTTACTGTGAAAATTGCAATTACTGGCCACACTAGCGGTATAGGAGAAGCACTTCATGATCTCTTATCACTTACTGGCGGCTTTACTTACGACAAATTAGAGGTACGTGGCTTCAGCAGAAGCAACGGCTGGAATCTAGCAGAGCATAATGGTGCTCTACTAATTGATGAACTACTGGAATGGAATCCGGATATAGTATTCAACAATGCATGGCACCCGTATGTGCAAAACAAAATATGCAAATCACTACACAAGGCATGGAAGGATGAACACAAAGTTATTGTAAACACAGGCTCCATTACAGGCTATGTTCCTCATAGTGTTCTTGATGATAAGAACATTTATGCACATGATAAAAAAGCATTATCAGAGTATTGCATTCATGAGAGTTTCAAGTACCCATACGAAAACAAATGTAGACTAATTAACTTTAGTTGGGGTTTCGTTGAAACAGGTCTTATCAATAGCACCCAAGTTGATGCAGAAGCATTAATAGATACACAAGAAGCGGCTATGATTATGATTGAACATGCAGAGCGAGCCTACGTTAAAAAAGAGAACTGGAGTCAGCCTGAGGTTATAATCAACAGCATGTTCTTCTCATCTGAAGAACAAGATAAAACTTTCAAAACAGCGGCACGTGGTGTTGCTAAACATCTAATCAAAACAAGGAAGTTGTCTAAGTAATAAATGCCCGAGTGGTGGAATTGGTAGACACAAGGGACTTAAAATCCCTCGCTCGTTAGAGCATGCCGGTTCAAGTCCGGCCTCGGGTACCATAATCAATGATAAATAGTAATATGACCATGAGAGAATATATTACTATTGTTGAGAGTGCAATACAGTCTGATGCTAAAATTCAGGCTGGTAAGAAAGCATTAGCATTATTAAAGAAGCAAGGTTTAGTTCCTCCTGGACAAGAACAATTCTTAACTAAGTTCCTAAACGATCCTATAGATGAAGCCGCAATGGCAGATATCCTTAGGCCAATAGATAAGTTTGGTCAGGACTTAGAAAAAACAATGTACAATCTATTTCCAATTGCTAGGAAATACGATAAGCAACCTGTACAAAACGGAGAAGACTTTGCTCAAATAGTTGGCAGTATTTTAGTACGCCAAGCAATGTATGTATCTTTGTTTGCGGCATTACTTGGAAGACCAAGCGGCGGTGTTAGGAAAGAACAAATACAAAAAGAATATGGCTACATGCAATTGGACATAGCCAAAGCAAAGGCTTATGCTAATCAATCAGGCGATGCAGAAGATCAAAAGGTAGTGCAAAACTTAGTTGATGTTGCAAAAGGTATGCTAGAGAAAAGCCAAGAGATGAAAGCAGAATACAAAAATACTCAGATGGATCAAACAGGTGCAAGTGGTGTACAAATGGACAACACTATGGCTAAACTATTAAGTAAAAGTTTAGACTTTGAAGGTGGTTACACAGACAAACCTGCAGACAAAGGCAACTACACTAAGAGCGGAGAACTAGTAGGTACTAACCATGGCATCAGTGCTAAAACATATGAACTAATCACAGGCTCCGAACCTACAGTAGATGATATGAAAACACTATCAAAAGCAGATGCTGTAGATATGTATGGAGAGTATTTTGTTAAACCAGTTGCACAAAAATTACAACTAGGAACAGACTTCCCTGTAGAGATGATGCAACTGTTAGTAGACATAAACATTAAAGAAGGTGAGGGTAAAGCGGCACAAATATTAGGTGATGCACTAGGAGTTGATGTCACACGTGGACTTTATAGTGTTGCTGAGCCATTAAAACAATCCTTTAATGCAGACCCAGGTGGTACATGGGACAAAGTAGCAAAGGCATACCACGATGCCTTACAAGGAAAAGCAACAGGCGACCAGGCGCAGTTTGCTCAAGGATGGGCAAACAGAACCCAAAGTTGGATAAATTCGAATCCATATAATTAAAAGAGGTAAATACTATTATGAGTAAATGTAAATGTTGTTCATGTTGTAATTGCACCTGCTGTTAATTACATCAAGACATAGAAACTGCAAACCAATTTCGGGGGAGTCCTTAGGGTACTATTACTCTAAGTCTGCAGGTTCCCCCACCCGACCAATGATGGAAACACTAGGACCTGTTACACAGGTACAACAAACAAATCAATTACCAAGAACATATCAATACGTTGACCAAGTTACTAAAGTCATACGTGGAGGTGCAGATGGTAAAGACCTTGTACAGCAAACAAATTATACTGTTACTGTTTACGATGTAAATGGTAGAACTAATCAGTATACGAATGTACACACAATTGATTATTTAATTTAATATTTTCTATTCTCGTCCGACTTTTCAAAACGTTTCTGACGCATTTCTATTTCCCAATCATTTAATTCGCTCATTGTTTTTTTGATTGTTGTTGAAAGTATTTCAGGTAACTTTTCTAGTATCTGAGGACTTGCAAAGTTTCTTCTAATTGCCCAAGACCTATAAAAGAAATAATGATCCGAGCATATTTCTACTAACAGTTTAGTAAGTTTATCCATTTGTTGTGAACCATTAGCAACAATAGGATTCTCTTTGAAAAACTGATATATCTTTGTTTCTGGCTGTAACCAATCTTCAAATGTGGGTTGCCAATTGTTTGTACCATATGCTCTTGAATCTTTAGTAAA
>Ga0163109_10000624_pt1 | contig 28292 bp, 20 predicted proteins | sample CRUFie1St13metaG_FD_108704 | JGI IMG/M metagenome (GOLD analysis project Ga0163109, IMG submission 108704) | Marine microbial communities from the Costa Rica Dome - CRUD Field 142mm St13 metaG | ecosystem: Environmental > Aquatic > Marine > Oceanic > Photic zone | place: Costa Rica: the Eastern...
GTGTGGTTTGCCCAGCCCTAGAGCGTCTGCCGACGCCGGGCTATCGCAGAAACGCCGCCCGGGAAGCGCGGTTCAGAATGGGATTTCAAGGAGGTCGCGTCCGGCGGTGATCTTGCCGTCGAAGGTCGTCCCGGCGGCCTGCGTGAAGTCATCGAGCGTCGACCACTGGCCAACATCCGGGACGTAATGATTGAGCACAAGATGCTTGCACCCGGCCTGCGTGGCGATTTGGCCGACGTCCTCGCAGGTGGTGTGCGAAGCGCTGAGGTGGCCCCACAGGGTCGGTTTTGACAGGGCCAGCGCCTCGCACAGTTTTGTCGCCGCCGGGACGTACATGCACTCGTGCAGCAGGATGTCGGCGCCCGCGGCAAAGTCCCCCAGCGGCGGGAAGTAGGTGGTATCGGCACCAAAGACGACGACCCCCGCCGCGCACTCGAACCGCAGCGCGTAGCAGTGATGGACCGGCGGGTGCTCGACCCGCAGAGCCGTGACCCGGACGCGCGCGTCCTCGTAGACCGGCCCGTCGCCGAACTCCTGCCAGCGCACCAGATCGGCAAGCGGCGGCACGCCGACCTCGCCCACGCGGCTGGCAATGTCGAAGGCCTGCCCGGCGAAGTAGTGCTCCATCAGATTGTTCAGCCCCGGCGCGCCGAAAATCGCCACGTCCTTCACCACGCCGGAGATCCACGCGTTGTGGACGAAACCGCCCAGCTCCATGTTGTGGTCGGCGTGGTGGTGGGTGATGAAAATTCGTTCGATATCAGCGGGGTTGAACCCGGCTTTCCACACCTGCCGGGTCACGCCGAGACCCGCATCGATCAGGTAGGGATGGCCCTCGACCACCAGAATGTTCGAGGTCGGCCAGGCGGTGTCAGGCCCGATCTTCGGCCCGCCTTTGGTGCCGAGCAGGATCAGTCGGTTGTCCGCCTTGCTCATCCTCGTCCCTGTCCTCGTCCTCGCGGTTGCCTGCGCTGGCGCTGAAGCGGGCGCTAGTCGCGCTTGATCGACTTGTCGAAGTAGGGCACCGGCGCGATCGTTGCCCGGATGCCGACAACCTCGTGGTCCTCGACCGTGCGGCGGTTGGAATTCGGCTCACCCCACAGCAGGGTGACTTCCTTGCCCATCTCGACCGCATCTGCATCGATCAGGGCCGTTGAAAGCACGCTGCCAGCGTTGGATGAGAATGTACACCACTGCGACAGCCCGATCAGCCGGTCTCCGTCGAGCACCCGATCGTATTCGAAGGTCGCGTACATCGGGATCGGCAGCTGGATGAACTTGGTGCGCGGATAGTCCGGGCCGACCGACCGGCGCATGACGTCGAACACGTCTTCGTTGTTCCAGGCGAGGGTGACCTTGACCCGCCAGGGCTCGTCCTTGCGCGCCAGCAGGGCATCGCGGCCGACGAAGTCGTGGTCGAAGTGAACCATGGGGCCGTATCCCAGCTCCGGCGGCTTGACCATGTAGTCGAGCATGTCGTCGGACACGTGGCTGCCGCCAAGCGAACAGGTGCCCTCGAACGACTGCGCGGGCAGCCATTCGCGGAACGGGCGCATGTCTTCGCCGTAAAAAATCGACGGGAACGGGCGCGGCATCCAGCCTGATTCCTGCGCAGCCGTCGGATAGGTTACCGAACCCGCCTTGCGCAGGTCGAACTGCTGGCCGACTTCCTCGATTTTGGCGCGCACGTCCCACTGCGACTCCCACGGACCGTAGAGCTCGAAGCCAGGCCGCCCGGCCATGCCGTGGCGTAGGGCGCGGATGGTGTGGCCTGCGACCTTGAACTCGCCGATGCGGAAGAACTTGATTTCCGGCAGCCCGTCGTCGACCACCGCCCGCATCAGGTCGAGCGCGTGCGGCCCCTGCAGCTGGAAGCGGAAGACGTCGCGGCTTTCGCGCGGCACGATCATGTTTTCGTTGCGGGTGACTTCGATCGACAGGTCGGATTGCTCGGCGTTGAACTGCAGCCAGTTGCTCGCCGTCGGCGGGCCGACCACCCGCAGGAAATCTGCGCTCTCACCGAAGATGATAGCATCGGAAATCAGATGCCCACTGGGGTCCACCATTACCAGCTGCTTCGCCCGCATAGGTTCGAGGTTGCTCAGATCGTTGGTGGCAAACTGGCTGACAAAGGCCAGCCCGTCGGCCCCGCGAATGTGCAGCTCGGTCATATGGAACGACTGTTCGAACAGCACGACGCCATGGTGCCAGGCGCGCTGCTCGTCGCGCCAGTTGGTGAACTCGGGCGGGATACCAGGAAAAATGACGGTCCGGTCGTTGGACGCGCGCAGCATGTTGAGCGCGCCGCCGTGCGACTGAATTTTCTGTTCGAGGTTCATCGGCTGGAACTCCTCATCCTTGCACCGGTGCAGGCCGGTGGCACCGCGATGGAAACTGCCCGACGCGGCTCCCTTCCACCAAAAGCGTGCCGCTGTCCAATCATGTTGTAAAGTCCGTAAAATCGCGTTTATTATAGATATTATCTATAACTGAATTCCGGGGCTGAGGGGCGCGCGACATGGACCCGCGACTACTGACACAGCTGGCAATCATTGTGGAACTGGGCTCGGTCACCAAGGCGGCCCGGAAGCTCAACGTCACCCAGCCGACCCTGTCGCGCTCGATCAAGATCATGGAAGACCGGGTCGGCGGCCCCCTGCTCCGGCGCGAGCGTTTCGGGGTCAGCCCGACGGAGATCGGCCGGCGGCTGGCTGAAGAAGGGCGGCGCATCCTCCACCGCACCGAGACCGCACAGACCATGATCAACGAGTGGAAGCACGGGCTGGCGGGCGAGTTGCGGGTCGGGGTCGGGCCGATGCTGGCGGCGACCCTCATGGGCGAATTCTTCGCTGAGCTGATGAATGAACCGCCGGGCTACAGCCTCAAACTGCACTCTGAAACCGCCGCGCGCGTGACAAAGCGCCTGAAGGACGAAGAACTGGACGTGGCCATCATCCCCTTCGAGCTCAACGTCGCCGAAGAGGGGCTGGTGCGGGAGCTGCTGTTTCAGGACCGGCTGGCCGTGTTTGTGGGCGAGGATGACCCGCTGGCGCGCACCAAGCAGGTCAACCCGCAGGCGCTGGCCCCCTATCAGTGGATCGCCGTGGGCGAGACCTCCGGCCTCTTTGACCTGACCCGCGAGACCCTCGATCGGATCGGCCTGCCCGGGGTTGCCCCGACGATCGAGAACTCCGGCGATGTCACCATGACCTTCCGCATGCTGGAGAGTGCCAAGACCTGCTCGCTGCTGCCACTGATGCAGCTGCTGCCCTACCTCAAGCGCTACCGAATCGCGCCGGTCGACCTCAGCATGAAGCTCCAGACCCGCAACGTCGCGTTCTGGACCACCCAGACCTCCCGCGATCGCCCGGAAGTACTCGATTTCCTCTCACGGCTGCAGGGCTTCATCAGTGATCACATCAGCGCGCCGTCACTTCCCGAACCAGATCCACAAACTCCGCATCGGTGAGGATGTCCTTCTTGGCGATGCCCTGATCCTTGACCGCCGCGAGGATCTCGCTGACCTGCTCCTCTGAGACACCGTCGATGCTGAGCTCTTCGAGCTTGTACTGGATCGACGCCTTACCGCTCTTCTTGCCCAGCACGACCTGCCCGCTCCGCCCGGTCAGCGCCGGATGGGTGCCAAACATCACCAGCGGATCGTGCATCACGTACTGGATGCCGATGCCGCTCTCGCGGATGAAGTTGCCGTGGCCGAGAACCGGCTTGTTCCGGGCGATGGGAATGTTGGCAATGCCGGAGACCAGATCGGCCAGCTCAGGCAGCTTATCGAGCCGGTAACCGGTGTCGTAGCCGTAGAGCAGGTCCAGCCCCATCATCAGCTCTTCCATGGCGGCGTTGCCGGTCCGCTCGCCTAGTCCGTTGGCGCAGGAGTGCACGACCTCCGCCCCGGCGGTGACGGCGGCCAGCTCGGTCGCCACGCCCATGCCAAAGTCGTTGTGGGTGTGGATCTCGATCGGCAGCCCGGTCATCTCCTTGACCCAGCGGACCATGTATTTGATCGCCTCGGGCGTGGCGCAGCCCATGGTGTCGACGATGCCGATGGCGTCCGGCGGGGACTCGCTCATGACCGCGCGGCATAGGTTTTCGAGGTCCTCGGCGCGGGCGCGGGTGGTGTCGTAGGGAAAGAACAGCGCGTAGAGGCCGTTTTCGCGGGCGTAGTTGATCACGTCGCGGGACTTCTTGAACACGTCTTCCCAGGTCCAGCCGAACTGCGTGGTCAGCTTGGGGTAGCCGATGGGCACCTCGATCACCACGCCGTCGGCACCGCATTCCAGCGCCATGTCGATGTCCTGCCGCATGGCGCGGGCGAAGGTGAAGATTTTCGAGGGCAGCTTGAGCGCTGAAATCTCACGGATCGCCTCGGCATCCTGCGGCGAGACGGCGGGCATGCCCGCTTCGATCCGCTCGATCCCGACTTCGCTCAGCTTGGTGGCGATGGCGATCTTGTCGTCTTTGGTCATCACCACGCCCGGGGTCTGTTCCCCGTCGCGCAGGGTGGCGTCGTGGATCTGCACGCGCGGCGGCAGGTTCAGCCCCTCGCGGACTTCCGGCACGAAGTTATAGGGGCTGACCCAGTATCGATCCTGTTCAAAATGGCCTTTGGACACGGTCAAGGCTCCTTTCTTATCAATCATCAACGACCGCCGCCGTCGGCGGTTCAGGCTCAGCCCCGGGATTTCAGGGGCTTGTGACCGGCACCGTTTCTGCCGTGGTGGGCGGGAATGACCGAGATGCTGTTGCCGATTTCGATGGTCATCAGGTCTTCAGCGACCAGCACGATACCGTTGTATTCGCTGGCCACGCCGGCGCAGAGCTCTTCGATCGTCGGCGGGTCGGGCGGCAGCATCACCAGGTGGGTGAGCATGGCCAGCTTGGGTCGGGTCTGGGCAAAGACGCGGCCGACGTCCTCGGGCGTGGCGTGGTGGTCGATGGCGACCTGAATGCGGGGATAGTCGATCAGCGTCTGCGGCCGGGCAGCGGCGATCTCGTGGATGAACACATCCGCGCCCTGCGCCTGCGCGATCAGGTTCTCGTTGTAGCGGGTGTCGTGGCTGTGCACGAACACGTGCCCCCCGTATTCGACCCGGAAGGCGTAGGCGGGGCGGATGAACTCGCCGTGGTCGACCTCGATGGCGATGATGCGCAGCCCGCCGCGGTCGTAGACCACCCCTTCCTGTTCGTAGGTGTAGGGGATGATCCGCATGTGCTCGGGGTCGATTTCATGGTCGGCGACCCGGATATCGCGGTCGGGCTTGGTCGCTTGCCACGCGCCCTCGGCGATGTCGTCGATCCCCGGGGGGCCGTAGACGTGCAGCGGCCCGCCCCGGTTGGAAAACGGCTGCTGGATGGTCCCGGTCATGGCGAGGTCGAACAGCCCGGAAAAGTGGTCCGAGTGGTAGTGCGAAATGATGATGGTATCGACATAGCCCAGCGGATAACCCGCCTGCGCCAGCCGGATCACGGCGCCCCGGCCACAGTCGAGCATAACGACCTCATCCCCGGCTTCGATCAGCGTCGAGGTGCCAAAGGCATTCATGTCGGGGTTCGGAATCCCGGTACCGAGGAGGGTGATTTTGAGGGTATCGGACATGATCACAACCAACGCAGAAAAAGACGGATGCAGGGCTCAGACTGTCCCGCCGGGTCGCGGATGTAAAATCCGATTTTCCTATGCTGCCATTGGCTGGCTCTATAGAGCCGCTCAGGTCAGCGGCAGGTCGAGCTGAGGCGAGGGCTTGGCGTCGGTCTTGCGGGCGCGCCGTCGCGGCCCGGGGACGCCGGATTTGCGGCTGCCGTGGCGGTCCTGAATGGCCTGTGCTTCGCTGCGGAACCCCGCCTGCCCCCGCACCGACCAGACCTGCTGGCGGGCGGCCTTTGCGGCGGCCAGATGATCCACGATCGGCGCCGGATAGGCCCGGTCGAGCAGGCTGCCTGCCTGCTCCCATCGCCAAGGCTCGTGGATGAAGGCATCCGGCACGCCCTGAAGTTCCGGCACCCAGCGGCGGACAAAGGCGCCGTCGGGGTCCTGATCGTGGCCCTGCTTGACCGGGTTATAGATGCGGACCGTGTTGATCCCGGTGGTGCCGGACTGCATCTGCACCTGCGGCCAGTGAATGCCCGGCTCATAGTCGGTGAATTGCCGCGCAAGGTGTTCACCCGGCGCCCGCCAGTCCAGCCAGAGGTGATAGCTCGCCACCGCCATCAGCATCGCCCGCATGCGGAAGTTCATCCAGCCGGTGGCATTGAGCGCGCGCATGCAGGCGTCGACGAAGGGAAGCCCGGTTTCCCCCGTTGACCAGGCGGCCAGCCGGGCCGCATCGGGCTCGGTCGGGCGCAGGCCATCGTAGGCGGGATGGAAATTGCGGAATTCGATGCCCGGCTGGTCTTCGAGTTTCTGGGTGAAGTGGTCGCGCCAGTGTAGCCGCGCCTGAAACGACGACAGCGACCCGGTCCAGCCGTCCCGGCGCCCGGCGGTTTTGACCTCGGCACTGCGGCGCAGTCCGGCCTGAGCAACCTCCCGCATGGAAATCGTGCCCCAGGCCAGGTGTGGTGACAGGCGGGAGCAGTGCGCGGCGCTGGCTGCCGGGCCGGACATGGCGCGGCGGTAGCTCTGCCCGCGCTGGTGCAAGAAGGAATTCAGGCGCTCGAGCGCGGCGTCGCGGCCGCCGGGCTGGCGTTCCGGACAAGGGTCAGGCGGCAACCCCAGCGCTGCAGCATCCGGCACCGATCCCAGCGGGATATCTGGCACTGGTCGGAGCACCTCAGGCGGAGGCGTGACCGGCTCAGCCATCAACCGGTCCCAGCGTCGCGCCCAGCCTTCGCGCCGCTCCAGCACCCGGATAACGCCTGCGGGCTGTATCTCGCGCCACTCGATGCCGTGCGTGCTGGCCCAGGCGGCGACCCGACGGTCCCGGGCGAAGGTCCAGGCGTTGCCGGTTTCTTCGTGGCTCCACAGCCGCATGTTCGGGAAAGCCTGCCTCAGGGCTTCGAGCACCGCCACCGCATCGCCGGTGCGCAGGCACAGCCCCTGCCCGCGCGCAGACAGCGCGGCATGAAGGCTTTCCAGACCTTCGGCGACAAAGGCCCACTGCCGCGCCGAGGCATCGGGCAGCTGCCAGAACTCGGGCTCGGCAATGTAGAGCGGCAGCACGGCACCCTGCCCGGCACACTGCGCAGCCGCCTGCGCCTGCGCCAGCGGCCGGTGGTCTTCGACCCGCAGATCACGCTTAAACCAGACGACCTCGAGGGTTTGATCACGCTTCATGCGCGCAGATGTAGGCGATCCGGCAGATTTTCCGACCCGCCGCGTTGTCGCAAGCTAGGCTGTTCGCCCCGCCTGACGCTAAGGCGTCGTGTGTCAGGCTTTCTCGATCTTGGTCACCACGGCTTGCGGATCGCGTAGGGCGAGGAAGAAGGGATCCGCCTCCAGCGCCCGGTCGACCATGGCGTTGAGTTCGTCAGCGGGCGCGTCGCTCTTCAGTGCAATATTGAGCCGGGTCTGCATCGGGGCTGCGGTGTTGCTGCCCAGACCGAGCGAGGCGCCGTCGTCGAAGTCCATCTCGATATCGACCTCGACCTGCTCCAGCGCGATACCGGCGCGGGTCGCTGTCAGCTTGATGCCGATGGCCACGCAGGAGGCGACGGCGGCACGCGCGTGAAAGCCGGGCGTCGGGCCGCTGGCCTGCCCGCCCATGCTCGGCGGCATGTCGACGATGATGCTGCGCTGACCGTCGGAGACCTCACAGGCCAGCCCGTCACCGACCACAGCCTTTGCGGCGGTGGTGCTAAGGGCTGCGGCCGGATCGGCTTTGATGGCCGAAATCACCTGCTCCTGCGCTTCACGGATGTGCTGATCGCTCATGATGTGATGTTCCCCCTGAAACCGTTCTGTTGCACGGGCTCAGTGCAGCATGAGTTGTCTGCGGTTTCAACTGGCATACCCGATCCCGGCGAAGGTCAAGGCGGACCCCCGAACGCGCTGGCGCCGCCTGACCATGGCAGGCTGACCATGGCAGGCTGACCTGCATGACCGGGAGGATGTCGAAGCGGATGATGACTGAGGCGACGATCGGCAACAGTGAGTGTCAGCCCGCTGTCGTCTCGCATAGCACCCATCATTTTGGAATAAAAATATCGAATTGATATTATTTCCGCGGTTTTATTGAAGATTTCTGTGAATTTACGCAGAATAATCGCCCCAGAATCTGAGAAATCCCAACCTCAAGGCTTTCAAGTTCGTCAATTTCTATTAGCATATCATAGTATTTGAATGTTCAAATGGAGAGGAGAACATCATGTCTTGGAATGTTGTTTCAACAGTCGTCGCTCGACCAAATCCGGGCGGCGCGATGATTTCGATGGGCCGGATGGGGCGCGCAGCGGCAATCATGCGCGAACACGGCCTGACGGTGAATATCGGACGGGTGCTCTACGGCCAGAACTTTGGCTCACTGGTCATGTACGCCGGGTCTGAGAACTACGAAAAACACCTGACCAACATGGGCGCAACCATGGCCGATCCGGCCTTCATGGCGCTGCAGGGGGAAATCGCCAGCATGCCGGCATCGGAGTTTACCGACGGCATGCGCGTCTGGCGCAACATCGGGGCGGCGGATCCGGAGAAGTATCCCTTCACCAATCACCGTTTCTATATGGTCCCAGCCAAGAACGTGCAGAAGGCGCTGGACATGCTGCCGAGCGTGCAGGCGATGGCCAAGCCCTACAACATCGGGGTCAACATGTCGGTGTCTGCCTTTGGTGCCCCACTGTTGATGACCGTGAACTATCAGGCCGCTTCGCTCTCTGATGCTGGTAAGGCCATGGACGGCATGTCGGCCTCGCCGGACTGGCAGCAATCGGTCGCCGATGCCGGGGCACTCGGGTCGCTTGTCGGTGCATCCTTGGTTGGGCCTGCGATGTAGGCTCTGCCCGCCCACTCCCAAGACCCACTGATCAGCGAAGAAGGGCTGGCTCGGCGCCAGCCCTTTCTTTTGTTTCAGGGTCTTGCTGTTCCGCTGCGGCGGCCCGCTGACCGTCGATCAGGCCCGGGTGAAGGCAATCGCCGTCCCGGCAAGTGCCAGAAACAGACCGATGCGTCCCAGGATGGTGGCCGAGCTCATCAACTGCGCGTTCGGCGGGCGCTGGGCAGCGCTGGCCCGGGCCATGTGCAGGTTCATGACTACGGACAGCACCAGGATCAGGCTGGCCCCGAGCAGCTTGCCGTAGAAGGCAAAGTTACCCCACCACGCCGCGTGGACGATGAAACCGCCGTAGATCTGGTTGAGCATCAAACCGCCAGTGACCCACAGCAGACTAATGCCCAGCAGGCCGAGCAGACCGAGATTGCGCATGGCCCGGGCTGTCGGCGGGGATGGCGGTGCCCCGGCCGCCAGATGCGCGCGCTGGATCACCACGCTGCCGATTGCAATCCCACCCGCCAGCAACAGCGAGAAGAAATGGATGAATTTCAGAATGATGATGAGGGTCACGGCGCAGCCTCCATGGGTTTGATGGGCATCGGCCTGTGCCGAAAAACGGCGAACGGGGGCCGACTCACGTCGACAGACTATAGTTTGAATTTCATCGGCTATGAAAGCGCCTAAGCCCGCTTCGACCCACCAAAGTCCGCCGGAACCGGTCCGAGACCAAGGGGGTTTCGGCGCATCTGTCTCGTTTTGACGTGGGCGAAATATAATGACTTTCAAATATTCAAATCTTGAAATGCATATGGAAACCGACCTTTCAGTAGTTTATGCGTCTTTACGCCACTCAAATCAGGGAGATGAACCATGGCTACCCCCAAAATCGATAATCAGGCCGCATTCAGTGACGTCGGCTGGAACCTCAACTACTTCATGGGACTGGCGATCGTCGTGAACGTCATCACCGTGGCGACCATCGCGTTCAGCAGCGGCGGCCTCGCGATCTACGTGCCCTTGACCGCGGTAATCGTGTTCATGAACGTGCTGGCGATCATTGGCCTCAACGCGACCATGGATGATGCCAGATCCGTGCTTCAGGACCTGTCCGAAGAAGAACAGAAGTCGCATCGCTACCAGAACTGGCTGAATGCGCCGTGGATCTTCTACCGGGTCATCATCACGGTTGGTTTCGCTGCGGCTCTGCTCGCACAGCTGTGGTCCATGTACATGGCCTGATTGCCCGCGCAATCGAAGTCGATCGAGGGGCCGTGCCGAGACCAGGTGCGGCCCCCTTTTTCTGCGCTGCGAAGCAAGCGGAGACCGGCGTGGCCGTTGCGCTCAAATCACCCTTGCACAATGGAGCCGGACACCGGGCTCCCTAAAAGGTCTCAATTGTGCAATTTAGTGTCTGCTTTCTGACTGCTCACAGCCGGGCGCAGGGAGTAGCCTCCGGCCGAAAATCCCCCGAGGAAAGACATCATGGCTCCTTTTGATCAGCCCGACGGCGTATGGAAATCCGGCAAAGGCAAGGGCCGCCGGACGCCCAAGGGTCGCCAGGTCGATGACGCTGCCCTCGAGGACATACGCGGGCTGCTCGGATCGCGGCCCCGTCGCGCCGATCTGCTGATCGAGCACATGCACCTGCTGCAGGACCACTTCGGCCACCTCTCCGCCCGCCATCTGCGCGCGCTGGCTGAGGAAATGCGACTGTCTCAGGCTGAAGTCTACGAGGTCGCGACCTTCTACGCGCACTTCGACGTCGTCCGCGAAGACGAAACCCCGCCGCCCGCGCTGACCATTCGCGTCTGTGACAGTCTGGCCTGCGAACTCGCCGGTGCGCAGGCGCTCAAGACCGCGCTGGAGGGCGAGCTCTCGCCGGATGAGGTGCGGGTCATGCGCGCGCCCTGCATGGGGCGCTGCGATACCGCGCCGACCTGCGAGCTGGGCCACAATCACATCGACCACGCCACGCCTGAGAGCGTGAAGGCGGCCGTAGCCGCAGGCGACACCCATCACCGCATGCCCGACTACCAGCGCCTCGACGCCTACCGCGCCGATGGCGGCTACGAACAGCTGCTCGCCCTGCGCGGTGGATCCATGGACCCTGAGGCTGTGCAGGACCGTGTGCTGGAATCCGGCCTGCGCGGGCTGGGCGGCGCCGGCTTCCCCTCGGGCCGCAAGTGGTCCTTCGTCCGCGCCGAGGCCGGACCGCGCTACCTCGCCGTCAACGGGGATGAGGGCGAACCGGGAACCTTCAAGGATCGCTACTACCTCGAACGCACCCCGCACCTGTTCCTCGAGGGCATGCTGATCGCCGCTTGGGCGGTGGAAGCGGAAACCGCCTTCATCTACATGCGCGACGAATACCCGGCGGTGCTGGAAATCCTCGCCAACGAAATCAAAGCGCTCGAAGACGCCGGACTGGTCGAGCCGGGCTATATCGATCTGCGCCGGGGTGCTGGCGCCTACATCTGCGGAGAAGAGTCCGCGATGATTGAGTCGATCGAAGGCAAGCGCGGCCTGCCCCGCCATCGTCCGCCGTTCGTGGCGCAGGTCGGCGTTTTCGGCCGCCCGACGCTGGTCCACAACGTCGAGACCCTGCACTGGGTCGCGCGGGTCATGCGCGAGGGCCCGGAAGTGCTCAACAGCGTCGAGAAGAACGGCCGCAAGGGCCTGCGCTCGTACTCGGTTTCTGGCCGGGTCAAAGAGCCGGGCGTCAAGCTGCTGCCGGCCGGGTCGACCATTCTCGACCTGATCGAAGCGGCGGGCGGCATGCTCGATGGCCACAGCTTCAAGGCTTACCAGCCCGGCGGCCCGTCCGCGGGCCTGCTGCCGGCGAGCATCTGCGACGTGCCCATGGACTTCGATACCCTGCAGCCCCACGGCAGCTTCATCGGTTCAGCCGCGATCGTGATCCTGTCGGATAAGGACAGCGCCAAGGAAGCCGCGTTGAACATGCTGCGCTTCTTCGAGGACGAAAGCTGCGGTCAGTGCACGCCCTGCCGCGTTGGCTGCGAAAAGGCGGTCAAGCTGATGGAGCAGGACAGCTGGGATCAGGACCTGCTCGAAGACCTGTCACAAGCCATGGTCGACGCGTCGATCTGCGGGCTGGGGCAGGCCGCGCCGAACCCCATCCGCCTGACCATCAAACACTTCGCTGACGAGGTCTGAGGCCATGCCCGACGGAAACCCGGTCGACACCATCACCTTCTCCCTCGACGGCAAGGACGTCACCGCCCTGCCCGGCGAAACCATCTGGCAGGTGGCCAAGCGCGAAGGCACGACCATCCCGCACCTGTGCTACGCCGACGAGCCGGGCTACCGCGCCGACGGCAACTGCCGCGCCTGTATGGTCGAGATCGACGGCGAGCGCACGCTGGCCGCGTCCTGCATCCGTGAACCCAGCGAAGGCATGGTGGTCCGCGCTGCCTCCGAGCGCGCCGACAAGGCCCGCAAGATGGTCATGGAGCTGCTAGTGGCCGACCAGCCCGAGCGCGACGTCGCCCACGACAAGTCCTCGCATCTGTGGGACATGGCCGAAGCTCAGGGGATCGAAGAAAGCCGCTTTCCGGCGCTTGAGGAAGCGCGGGTTCCGTTGCTCGACGACAGTCATGTCGCCATGCGCGTCAACCTCGACGCCTGCATCCAGTGCAACCTCTGTGTCCGTGCCTGCCGCGAAGTGCAGGTCAACGACGTGATCGGCCTGTCCGGCCGGGGCCACGACAGCAAGATCACCTTCGACTTTGACGACCCAATGGGCGCCTCGACCTGTGTCGCCTGCGGTGAGTGTGTTCAGGCCTGCCCCACCGGTGCGCTCATGCCCGCCAAGGCGGTCGGCGCGGATGAAATCGGCGACAGCAAGGATTATGACCGCGAGGTCAAGTCGGTCTGCCCCTACTGCGGGGTCGGCTGCCAGCTCTCGTTTAAGATCAAGGACGACAAGATTGCGTGGGTCGACGGTGTCGACGGTCCGGCCAACGAGCAGAGGCTGTGCGTCAAGGGGCGCTTTGGCTTCGACTACATCGACCACGAACACCGGCTGACCACGCCGCTGATCCGGCGCGAAGATGCACCGGCCAAGGGGCTCAACGTCGATCCGGCCAACCTCGATGCCCACTTCCGCCCGGCGAGCTGGGAAGAGGCGCTGGAGTTCGCCGCCGGCGGTCTTGCTGCCCTGCGCGATGCCGAGGGCGGGCAGACGGTTGCCGGTTTCGGCTCGGCCAAGTGCTCGAACGAAGAAGCCTACCTGTTCCAGAAGCTGATCCGGCAGGGCTTCGGCCACAACAACGTCGACCACTGTACCCGGCTGTGCCACGCGTCTTCGGTCGCGGCGCTGATGGAAAACGTCGGTTCGGGCGCGGTGACCGCGACCTTCAACGAGATTGAGAACGCCGACGTGGCCATCGTCATCGGCGCCAACCCGATCGAGAACCACCCGGTCGCCGCTACCTACTTCAAGCAGTTCGCCAAGCGCGGCGGCAAGCTGATCCTCATGGATCCGCGCGGCATGGGGCTGAAGCGGCACGCGACCCATTCGCTGCAGTTCAAGCCCGGCACCGACGTTGCCATGCTCAATGCGATCATGAACGTGATCGTGGAAGAAGAGCTCTACGACCAGCAGTATATCGACGGCTTCACCGAGAACTGGCCGGCGATGAAGGCCCATCTGGCGGATTTCACGCCTGAGAAGATGGCGCCGATCTGCGGCATCGAGGCCGACGTCCTGCGCGCCGTCGCCCGGGACTTCGCCACCGCCAAGGCGGGCATGATCTTCTGGGGCATGGGCATCTCCCAGCACATCCATGGCACCGACAATTCGCGCTGCCTGATCTCGCTGGCGCTCATGTGCGGCCACGTCGGGCGTCCGGGCTCGGGCCTGCACCCGCTGCGCGGCCAGAACAACGTTCAGGGCGCCTCCGACGCTGGCCTGATCCCGATGTTCCTGCCCGACTACCAGTCGGTGGAGGACGACGGCGTGCGCTCGGCCTTCCGCGAAATCTGGGACGACGAGAACGACTTCGCCGACAAGCGCGGCCTGACCGTGGTCGAGATCATGGACGCGGTCCACGAAGACCGGATCAAGGGCATGTATATCCTCGGCGAAAACCCGGCCATGTCCGACCCCGACGTTGACCACGCCCGCGACGCGCTGGCCAAGCTTGAGCACCTGGTGGTGCAGGACATCTTCGTCACGGAAACCGCGAACTACGCGGACGTGATCCTGCCTGCGGCGGCCTGGCCCGAGAAATCCGGGACCGTCACCAACACCAACCGGCAGGTGCAGATGGGCCGCCCCGCCGTCCCTGCCCCCGGTGAGGCCCGCGAAGACTGGGCGATCACGGTCGAACTGGCCAAGCGCCTCGGGCTGGACTGGTCCTACAGTCACCCAAGCGAAGTCTTTGCCGAGATGAAGCGCGGGATGAAGTCGCTGGACAACATCACGTGGGAGCGGCTGGAAGACCAGAACGCGGTGACCTACCCCTCCCTGAGCGAGGAAGACCCCGGCCAGCCGATCGTGTTCGGCGACGGTTTCCCCCGCGCCGAAGGCCGCGCGCGCTTTACCCCCGCCAATCTGGCCGCACCGGATGAAGTCCCCGACACCGACTTCCCGATGATCCTGATCACCGGGCGGCAGCTCGAACACTGGCACACCGGCTCCATGACCCGGCGCGCGACGGTGCTCGACGCGATCGAGCCGGAGGCGAACTGCTCCATGCACCCGAGCACCCTGCGCAAGCTGGGGCTGGCGCCGGGTGATATGGCCGCGCTCAGCACCCGCCGCGGCACCATCGAGGTCATGGTGCGCGAAGACCGCGCCGTCTCCCCCGATCAGGTGTTCCTGCCCTTTGCCTACGTCGAAGCGGCCGCGAATATCCTGACCAACTCCGCGCTCGACCCCTACGGTAAGATCCCTGAATTCAAGTTCTCCGCCGTACGCGTTGAACGCGCAGGCGCGGCCGCGACCGCGGCTGCCTCCGCCTGACCGTCCTGTATCTGTAACCCGGCTGCCGGTCCCGGCAGCACTCACCACAAGGCCCGACCATGTCCTACAAGTCCGACATTGAAATTGCCCGCGAAGCCAAGAAACAGCCCATCCAGCAGATCGGCGAAAAGCTTGGCATCGGCTACGAAGACCTCGTTCCCTTCGGCCACGACAAGGCGAAGATTTCCGCTGAATTCATCAAGGCACAGCAGGGCAAGAAGGACGGCAAGCTGATCCTCGTCACGGCGATCAACCCGACCCCGGCGGGCGAAGGCAAGACCACCACCACCGTCGGTCTGGGGGACGGCCTGAACGCCATCGGCAAGAACGCGATGATCTGTATCCGTGAAGCCTCGCTGGGCCCCTGCTTCGGCATGAAGGGCGGGGCTGCGGGCGGCGGCTACGCGCAGGTTGTGCCCATGGAAGACATGAACCTGCACTTCACCGGTGACTTCCACGCCATCACCTCGGCCCACAACCTGCTCTCGGCGATGATCGAGAACCACATCTACTGGGGCAATGAGCAGGGGATCGACACCCGCCGGGTGGTCTGGCGCCGCGTGCTGGATATGAACGACCGCGCCCTGCGCGACGTGGTGACCTCGCTGGGTGGCGTGTCCAACGGTTTCCCGCGTCAGGCGGGTTTCGACATCACCGTCGCGTCGGAAGTCATGGCGATCCTGTGTCTGGCCACCGATCTCGATGACCTCAAGAAGCGGCTGGGCGATATCATCGTCGCCTACCGCCGCGACCGGACCCCGGTCTACTGCCGCGATATCAAGGCTGACGGCGCGATGACCGTGCTGCTGCAGCAGGCGATGCAGCCCAATCTGGTGCAGACGCTCGAAAACAACCCGGCCTTCGTCCATGGCGGCCCGTTTGCCAACATTGCCCACGGCTGTAACTCCGTTGTCGCGACGACCACGGCGCTCAAGCTCGCTGACTACGTGGTGACCGAAGCCGGTTTCGGGGCCGACCTGGGCGCTGAAAAGTTCATGAACATCAAGTGTCGGAAGGCCGGTCTGGCCCCCGACGCTGTGGTGCTGGTCGCCACCGTGCGGGCGATGAAGATGAACGGCGGGGTCGCCAAGAACGACCTCGGCGCTGAAAACGTGGCCGCGGTCGAAGCCGGCGCCTCTAACCTCGGCCGCCACATCGAGAACGTGAAGTCCTTCGGCGTGCCGGTGATCGTCGCCATCAACCACTTCGTCACCGACACCGATGCTGAAATCGAGGCCGTGAAGGCCTACGTCGAAGGCATGGGTTCCGAAGCGATCGTGTGCAAGCACTGGGCCGACGGTTCAGCGGGCGTGCTCGACCTCGCGCACCGGGTCGCGGAAATCGCCGACAGCGGCGCCTCGCAGTTCGTCACCCTCTACCCCGACGACATGGGCCTGTTCCAGAAGATCGAGACCGTCGCCAAGCGCATCTACCGCGCCGATGAGGTGCTGGCGGACAAGAAAATCCGCGATCAGCTGAAGGCCTGGGAAGAAGACGGCTACGGTCACCTGCCGGTGTGCATGGCCAAGACGCAGTATTCGTTCTCGACCGACCCCAACCTGCGCGGCGCGCCGACCGGGCACTCGCTGCCCGTGCGGGAAGTGCGGCTCTCGGCGGGTGCTGGCTTCATCGTCGCGATCTGCGGTGAGATCATGACCATGCCGGGCCTGCCCCGGGTTCCGGCGGCTGAGTCGATCATGCTCAACGCCGACGGCGACATCGAAGGGCTGTTCTAGTCCCCTCCTCCGGCTTTGCGCCCTGCCTTGGCAGGGTGCCACGTCGATAAGGTCCCGCGCTGCTCCAGCGCGGGTCTTTTTGTTTCTGCGGTCGAAGGCGCGTCATCGGCAGCATTTGGCGCGGGGTTAAACAGTGCTAAGGCATATGTCAGAGAGTGAGTGCGAGAGAGAGAAAACACCAGCCGACAGCGCCGGTCAGGAGGAGAGCAAGACCATGGAAAATTCGCGGAAGTTCTACATCGACGGCCAGTGGGTCGATCCCGTTAACGCCAACGATTTCGACGTGATCGATCCCTCGACCGAGGAAGCCATCGCGGTGATTTCGCTGGGCGGACAGGCTGACACCGACGCTGCGGTCGCCGCCGCCGGCCGCGCCTACGACAGCTGGTCACAGACCAGCAAGGCCGAACGGCTGGAGCTGATGGAAGCCATCGCCGCCGAATACGAGCGCCGCAGCGCCGACATTGCACAGGCGATGAGCGACGAAATGGGCGCGCCAATCGATTTTTCCAACGCCGTACAGGTTGCAGCCGGCACCGGGCATATCGGTGATTTTATCGACGCCTTCCGTGACTTCGACCTCGAATACGCCCCGAATCCCGACAGCCCCGGCGACCGCATCCTGCACGACCCGGTCGGCGTGGTCGGGCTGATCACGCCGTGGAACTGGCCGATGAACCAAGTCACGCTGAAGGTTCTGCCCGCGATCGCGGCTGGCTGCACCATGGTGCTCAAGCCCTCGGAAATCGCGCCACTGTCCTCGATCGTGTTCACCGAAGTCATGCACGCCGCCGGGACCCCGGCGGGTGTTTACAACATGGTCAACGGCGACGGTCCCGGGGTCGGCACGCAGCTTTCCGGCCACCCCGGCCTCGACATGATTTCTTTCACCGGTTCGGCCCGAGCAGGCATTCTGATCTCCAAGAACGCTGCCGATACCATCAAGCGGGTCAGCCTCGAGCTTGGCGGCAAGGGCGCGAACATCGTCTTCGCTGATGCTGATGCCGAGGCGGTCGCGCGTGGGGCCGCCGAATGCTTCTCCAATTCCGGGCAGTCCTGCGACGCGCCCACGCGGATGCTGGTCGAACGCTCGATCTACGATCAGGCGGTTGCCACGGCCGTCGCGACCGCAGAGGCGACCGCCGTGGACCGCGCCAGTAAGTCCGGCGACCACATGGGGCCCGTGGTCTCGGAACTGCAGTACAACAAGATTCAGGCCCTGATTGAAAAGGGTATGGCCGAAGGCGCGCGTCTGGCCGCAGGTGGTCCGGGCCGGCCGGCGGGGCTGGAGAAGGGCTACTTCGTGCAGCCGACCGTCTTTGCCGACGTCGACAACAGCATGACCATCGCGCGCGAGGAGATTTTCGGCCCCGTGCTGTCGATGATCCCGTTTGACGACGAGGCCGACGCGCTTCGGATTGCCAACGACACCACCTATGGCCTGACCAACTACGTGCAGACGCAGGACCAGGCCAAGGGCCAGCGGCTGGCGCGGCGGCTGCGTTCAGGCATGGTGCAGATGAACGGCACGGGCCTGGGACCACGCACGCCCTTCGGCGGCATGCGCCAATCCGGCAACGGGCGCGAAGGCGGTGTCTGGGGGATCGAGGACTTCATCGAAGTCAAGACCGTCAGCGGCTGGAACTGAGCCTTAGTCGTCGTCCAGCAGGGCGCGGATCGCGGGCTTGAGACGGCCGCTGATCTCTGCGTCCTGCAGCGCGTAGGCGACGTTGGCCAGCACGAACCCCTGCTTTGAGCCACAGTCGAAGCGGCGGCCTTCACACAGCCGTCCGTAGGTCGGCACGCCTTGCTTGATGCTGGCATCGATGGCGTCGGTCAGCTGGATTTCGCCTCCTGCCCCCCGCTCCTGCCGGTCGAGATAGGTCAGCACGGACGGATCGAGGATATAGCGACCGAAGACCGCCATGTTCGAGGGCGCGTCTTCGGGCTCGGGTTTCTCAACGATACCCTTGGCGCTGAACGAGCGCTGCTCGCTGTCCCACTGGTCGACATCCAGCACACCGAACTTCCGGCTCAGGGCCGGTTCGATGGCTTCCACGCCGATCAGGTTGGCGCTGGCCCCGTCGGACTGATCGAGACCCTTGTAGACGTCGAGCAACTGCGACAGGCACGGCGAACCGCCGAGGATGACGTCATCGGGCAGCATGACGGCGAAGGGTTCGTCGCCGATGACGTGGCGCGCGCACCAGACCGCGTGACCCAGACCCAGCGGCTCCTGCTGGCGCACGTAGGCGATGGTCCCGGGCGGGAAATTGGTGGCCTCGACGGTTTGCAGGGCGTCGAGTTTGCCGCGTGACTGCAGGGTCGCTTCGAGTTCGAAGGCGTGGTCGAAGTGATCTTCGATCGCGGTCTTGCCCCGACCCGTGACGAAGATCAGCTGCTCGATACCGCTGTCCAGCGCCTCCTGCACCGCATGCTGGATGACCGGCCGGTCGACAACCGTCAGCATCTCCTTGGGCATGGCCTTGGTCGCAGGCAGAAAGCGCGTCCCCAGGCCGGCGACCGGCAGGACCGCTTTGCGAACTCGTCTCATCAGGATTCCCCATCGTTGCAGGCGCGACTATAGCACAGGCATCAGACCCCGCACCTTGCCCGCAGCAGGGCAAAAACCGGAGCCCAGTGGCCAGCGCAGCGGCCTTGCGGTTGAGTTGGTAAGCGCGCAGGCTTGCGGCAAGGTTGCAGGTGCCCTTTGAAACAAAATCTTGTCGGGATGAAACGGATGTTTCTTCATGGGCCAGACCAAACCGCTTACCGACCTGAGGACCAGCATCACCATGGACGCCATCTGGACCAAGCTCACCGACAAAGCCGACAGCGTGCGGGAACGGCCGATTTTGAGCCTGTTCGAGGGCGATGCGGGGCGGTTTGACGGCTTTTCAGCCGAGGCTGACGGCCTGCTGCTGGATTTTTCCAAGACCAACATCGATGCGGAGAGCCTCACCCTGCTGCGCGAACTCGCCGAGGCTGCCGGCCTGCCAGCCCACCGCGCCGCCATGTTCGAGGGTGAGAAGATCAATAACACCGAAGACCGCGCGGTACTGCATACGGCACTGCGTCCCTCTCCAGACCGCGCGCCGAAGGTCGACGGGCAGGCCGTCACCGCCTGGGTGCGCGACAGCCTCGACCGCATGGCGGCATTTGCCGAGGGCCTGTGCGAGGGCCGCATCACGGCTGCCGACGGCGAGCCCTTCACCGACGTGGTCAACATCGGCATCGGTGGGTCCGACCTCGGCCCGGCCATGGCCAGCCGCGCGCTCTCACCCTATCTGGGCGCGATCCGGCCGCACTTTGTTTCCAACATCGACGGCGCCCATATCGCCGATACACTGGCTGGGCTGGATCCGGCGCGGACGCTTGTGATCATTGCCTCCAAGACCTTCACCACCATCGAGACCCTGACCAACGCGGACACCGCAACCGACTGGCTCAAGCAGGCGCTTGGGGCTGATTTCGGCCAGCATCTTGCGGCCCTGTCCTCGGCCGAAGCGCTGACCGCGGCTTATGGCATTGCAGCAAACCGCGTGTTCGGCTTCGAGGATTGGGTCGGGGGGCGCTATTCCCTGTGGGGGCCGGTGGGGCTGAGCCTGATGATCGCCATCGGCCCGGAGCACTTTTCCGACTTCCTCGCCGGTGCCTGCGCCATGGATGACAACTTTCTCAACGCCGGTGACGCCGACAACCTGCCGCTGACGCTGGCGCTGGTGGGTCTGTGGCATAACAATTTCTGCGGCCATGAAACCCGGGCCGTCCTGCCCTACGACCAGCGGCTGGGGCTGCTGCCCGCCTACCTCCAGCAACTGGATATGGAATCCAACGGCAAGCGCACCCGGCGCGATGGTACGGACGTCACTGCCATGACCGGCCCCATTGTCTGGGGTGAGCCGGGGACCAACGGCCAGCACGCCTTCTACCAGTTGCTGCACCAGGGCACCCGGGTCGTGCCAGCCGAGTTCCTGATCGCTGCCGAGGGCCACGAGCCGGGCCTCGCCCACCAGCACGCAATCCTGAAGGCCAATTGTCTGGCGCAGTCCGAGGCGCTGATGGTCGGCACTCAGGGGCAGACGCCGCAGCCCGATCCAGCCCGACGCTTTCCGGGCAATCGGCCGAGCGTGACGCTCGCGTACCGGCGGCTGACGCCCTTCGTGCTGGGGCAGCTGATCGCGCTCTACGAACACCGGGTGTTCGTCGAAGGCGTGATCTGGGGCATCAACAGCTTCGATCAGTTCGGGGTCGAGCTGGGCAAGAAAATGGCCAAGGACGTGCAGAACGACCCTGAAGCGCTGTCGTCCATGTCGGGTTCGACACAGGGGCTGTCGGCCTTCCTCCGCTGAGCCGGTTTTCGTTCAGGCCTGAGACGCTCGTCGGATCAGTCCCCGGTGGCGACCGCAATAGCCTAAAGGGTGTCGCAGCGGCGTTTGCCGCGTCGGCACAACCGGTCTAGAACAGGGAAAATCTTCATTAAGGATGGTGCACAGTATGTCGGTTCTCTCAAGCCCGCTGTTCAAGCAGCAGTGTTACATCAATGGTCAGTGGAAAGACGCCAACTCCGGCGAAACCATCGACGTGACCAACCCGGCGACCGGCGCGGTGCTCGGCACTGTGCCGAAAATGGGCGCTGCGGAGACCGCTGAGGCGATCGAAGGTGCGCGTGTCGCACAGAAGGAATGGGCCCAGCGCACCGCCAAGGAGCGCCACGCGGTGCTGATCAAATGGTTCAACCTGATGATGGAAAATCAGGCGGCTCTGGGGGAGCTGCTGACCCTCGAGCAGGGCAAGCCACTGGCCGAAGCGACCGGTGAGATTGCCTATGGGGCGAGCTTCATCGAGTGGTTCGCCGAAGAGGGCAAGCGCACCTATGGCGAGATCATCCCCGGCCACCAGCGCGACAAGCGTATCCAGGTCCTGAAGCAGCCCATCGGGGTGACGGCGGCGATCACGCCGTGGAACTTTCCCAACGCCATGATCACCCGCAAGGCGGGCGCGGCGCTGGCTGCGGGCTGTTCGATGGTGGTCAAGCCGGCGACGGCGACGCCCTACTCCGCGCTGGCGCTCTGTGTGCTGGCCGAGCAGGCCGGGATCCCGGCCGGCTTGCTGTCGGTGCTGACGGGTTCATCGACGGCGATCGGCGGTGAAATCACCTCGAACCCGACCGTGCGCAAGCTTTCGTTTACCGGCTCGACCGAGGTCGGCGCCAAGCTGATGGAGCAGTGCGCGCCGCAGATCAAGAAGACCTCGATGGAACTGGGCGGTAACGCGCCCTTCATCGTGTTCGACGACGCCGATATTGATGCCGCGGTCGAGGGCGCGATCATCTGTAAGTTCCGCAACAACGGTCAGACCTGTGTCTGCGCCAACCGCATCTACGTGCAGGCCGGGGTCTATGATGCCTTCGCCGAGAAGTTCGCAGCCCGCATCGCCACCATGAAGGTCGGCAACGGCATGGATGAGGGCGTGGCCTTCGGCCCGCTGATCGAGCCACAGGCGCTGGACAAGGTGCAGGAGCACGTCGACGATGCGCTGTCCAAGGGCGCAGACGTCATCCTCGGCGGCAAGCCGCACGCGCTGGGCGGGCTGTTCTTCGAGCCGACGATCATGACCAACGTCGATCGCTCGATGGCGGTTACGCAGGAGGAGACCTTTGGCCCCCTCGCCCCGCTGTACCGCTTCGAGAGCGAAGACGAGGTGATCGAGCAGGCCAACGATACCCGCTTCGGTCTGGCGTCGTACTTCTACGCCCAGAACCTCAGCCGCGTTTACAAGGTGGCCGAGGCGCTGGAGTACGGCATTGTTGGCATCAACACCGGGATTATTTCGACCGAGCTTGCGCCCTTCGGCGGCATCAAGGAGTCCGGTCTGGGCCGCGAAGGCTCCAGCCACGGCATTGATGACTATCTCGAGCTGAAGTACCTCTGCCTGAGCGTCTGACCGGGGCCTTTTGCGCCGCATGAGACCTGAGCCCGTCAGCACGGCATTCTGATCGGCTGCGCCTGTGCCCGGCTGCCCGGTTGCCTACCGGCCGGGTTGCCCCGTTGCCTGCCTGCCGGGTTGCCTACCGGCCGGGCTGCCCCGTTGCCTGCCTGCCCGACGTCAGCCCCCGGAACCGTCGTTGCCAAGGGCTGCAAGGCTGCGCGCGGTGAAGTCGCGGTAGCCGGGGCTGGTCACGCGCAGGTGCGGGGCGGTCAGCCGGTGCAGCTGCGGCAGTCGGTAGAAGGGTACCGTCGGGAAAGCATGGTGCTCGGCGTGGTATGGCATGTTCCAGGCCAGAAAGCGCACCAGCGGCCCGGTGAAGGTTGTGCGGCTGTTCTCGAACATATTGGCGACGAAGGCGCAGCGGCCGTGCTCAGCGAGCAGATAGAGCCGCAGGAAGGGCTGTCCAAGCAGGGCCGGGATGACCCAAACCCACAGCAGTACCGCCGTCTGCAGCCACAGCGAGGTAGCCAGCAGCCCCAGATAGACCGCGATCATGGCCAGTGCTTCGCGCTGCACCCGCCCCCGCGCTGAGGCCGGAACGAAGGGGTCGCGGTTCAGCCCGGCGGCATTGGTAAGCAGGCCCTTGATGGCGCTGATCCACAGCGGGATACCGCTGACGTGCCACAGCCAGGCCGCGCGGGTGGCGGGTACTGTGCCCGCGAGTTCGGGGTCGCGCTCGGGGTCCTGGGTGTGGCGGTGATGTTCGAAGTGGAAGAAGCGGAACCAGGTCGCAGGCAGGATCAGCACCAGCGCGCAGACCCGCGTGACGACTTCGTTGAGCCAACCGGCGGCGAAGGCGGTGCGGTGGATGGCTTCGTGATTGAGGGTGAAGAGGAAGATCAGTGCGACCCCGAGCGGCAGCAGCAGCGCCCACCAGAGCGGTACTTGAGCGATTACGGCCGTCGCAAGGACGACGATCAACGCGAGGTGACCGGCGAGGTGGAACAGCCCGGCACGGTCGGACTTTGCGGTCAGCGCGCGGCGCTGCTCCGGGCTGAGTGTGGCAACAAACCGGCGGTGATCGAGGGGCTCATCCGTGTCGGACTGCTGGGGATGTTTCGGCATCGTCATGGTGGGCACGCTAGCGCAAGCCGGGCTGGGGCTGCAATCGTTCAGGTTGGCGCAGTATTGCCCCTGTCATGGCTTCGGGATCATGAGCTCCTTGCCCGTGACAGGGGTGGCGCGCTCGATTTGACGCCGCTTCGCGGCTTACAAATCTCCCACGCGCAGCCGTCCTATCGCGGACCTAACGTAGCGGCGGATCGCTGAGGTCAAGCCCCGGATCAACCGCGGCATCGGCTGCCGGGTCCGGCTCCGGCTGCTCCCGCAGCCGCAACCGCACCAGCGTGAAAACCAAAAATACCACCGCCAGCACCCCAGCCACGATCATAAAGGCCGAGACCCCGAACAGACGGGTGAGCACGCTGGTCACGCCGGGCACCAGCACCGCACCGCTCGACCAGACCAGGATCAGTGTCGCAGACAGGCTGAGGTACTCCTCAGGCTGAGCGTGGTCGCTCGCCTGCGCCGATGTGACCGAGAAAATCGCCTCCGTCGAACCCGCCCACAGGCCGAAGGCCGCCACCAGGAAGAAGAAATTCAGCCCCGCCACCTCGCTGGCAAAGGCAGCACAGCCGACGATCAGCACCGTGCAGGCGACAATCACCCAGCGCCGGTCAACCCGGTCAGAGACAAACCCCGCCGACAGCGGCACCGCAAAGATCCCCAGTTGCATCAGCAACAGCATCAGCCCGATCTGCGCAGGCTCGAAGCCCTTGGCCTGCGCGAAAATAGGCGCGTAGCCCTGCACCAGCATGGTCACCCCGCCCGCGAACAGCATCCCGGAGACCGCCAGCGGTGAAATCCGCCAGGCGCGCAGCACCCGCACTTGAGCGGCCCGGGGCGTCGGTACCCGCGGCAGGCCGGGCAGCAGCATGGGTGTCAGTGCCGCAACGGTCAGCCCCAGCGCCACCAGCGGCGCCATGTTGCCATCGACGCTGATGAAGCCAATACCAAAGCCCCCGACCCCGATCCCAACGACGAACAGGGTGTTGAGGCTCGCCTGCACCCGACCACGGAAGCGGTTGGTCACCAGCGCGTTGAACCAGCTCTGCCCGACCACGAACAGCTGGGTCATGGCAACGCCGTAAGCCAGCCGTCCAAGCCCCCAGAACAGCGGCTGCTCGGTAAAGGCCAGCGTGGCGTAAGAAATCAGCAGCATCCCGAGGGCCAGCAGCCACGTCCGCGCCTGCCCCAGCCCGCGCACCAGCGCACCGGTGATGAAGCAGCCCAGCACCCCGCCCACGGCCGTCACCGAAATCAGCATGCCCGCGACCGAAGGATCATAGCCCAGCGCCGAAAGCCGGATCGGGACCCATGCATAGATCAGCCCGCTCGCGAACCCGGCGAAGACCATGGACAGCACCGCGCTGACCACGACCCGGACACGGATCAGCAGGCTCAGGTCCAGGGCTGAAAACGCCGGGTTGGTCATCAAGGCTCCAATCTCAACAGACACACGCCGGGGATTGAGGACCCGGTGTCGGAGGCCGCGCAGGATCGCAAATCTGCGCAGGTCATGCATGGTGCTTGAACCCCGGACCCAGCCGCGTCTTGTGATTTCGCGGCACCTGCGCCGATTTAGGTCGCAGACCGTCACAGACCGTCACAGATCACCAGAAACCCGGAAGATCCCAGCCCACCGTCCAGCCGCGCACTGCCGTCGCTAAGCCGTATTGCCACCCCGGCGCCGAAGTGCTCTGCTGCGCGCCAAGCCTGAACCCCGGCGACACCCGCTCGCTGCTGATCGCTGGTTCTGCACCGACCTGAGCACTGACTGAGCACTGAAAGGACAGCCGGGTGACAAAGTCTGAAGATCGCCGGAAAGCGCCGGGAGACAGGGGCAATCGCCGCCTGCCCAACGTTGTCCGACGCAGCCCCTTTCCACCCTCTGAGTCGCGCGCGCTGGGCTCGCCCTTGCAGCCCGCCGTGGTCTACACCACCCCCGACGTCGATGCGCTCGAAGACCAGTACGAAGGCCGTGCGGCAGGCTACACCTACGCCCGCGAAGGCCACCCAAACGCCGATCTGCTGGCCGCCAAGATCGACGCGCTCGAAGCCGCGCCTGCGCCCGGACTGATCACCAGTTCAGGCATGTCGGCGATCACCGCGGCTGTGCTCGGCGTGCTCAAGGCCGGCGACCATGTCATCGCCGGCGACCAGCTCTACGGCAAGAGCCTGCGGCTGCTCAATAAGGACCTGCCCCGTCTGGGGCTGTCGACCACGCTGGTGGACGTGGCCGACGCGGCCAATGTCGCTGCGGCGCTGCGCCCGGAAACGCGGATGGTGCTGGTCGAAGTGGTCTCAAACCCCACCCTGCGGATCGCCGATATCGATGGCATCGCGGCGCTATGCCGGGACCGCGGGGTGCTGCTACTGATCGACAACACATTCACCACCCCGGCGGTGGTCTCGGGCTTCGAGCTCGGCGCCGATCTGGTGGTCAATTCGGTGACCAAGCTGCTGGCCGGGCACTCCGACGTGACGCTGGGCTATGTCGCAGCCCGGGACCCGGCGCTGCGCCAGCCGCTGGAGGATGCCGTTGCCACATGGGGGCTGACACCTTCGCCGTGGGATTGCTGGATGGCCGAGCGCGGGCTCCATACCTTCGAGCTGCGGTTTGAACGCGCGCAGGACAACGCCCGGCGGATCGCAGACCACCTCGCGGGCCTCGCCGGCGTTGACCAGGTCTTCTACCCCGGCCGCGAGGATCACCCCGACCGCGCGCTGGCCCGGGCCCTGCTGGGCAACAATCCGGGCAACATGGTCAGCTTCACCCTCCCCGGCGGGCGGGCGCAGGCCAACGCCCTGATGCGGGCGCTCGGCGGGATCGCCTTTGCCCCGACGCTGGGCGATGTCAGCACCACGATCTCGCACCCGGCCTCGAGCTCCCACCGGGGGCTGACCGAGGCACAGCGTGAGGCACTGGGCATAACCGAGGCTTTCTTCCGACTGTCCGTGGGGATCGAAGACCCGGCCCTGCTGCTGGATGAGCTCAGCGCCGGGGTCGCCGCAGCCCACCGCAGCCTCGCGGAGGGTGGTTGAACCGCCGAGCCTCAGCCACAGACGCGCTTGTCGGAACGCTGGGCGCGGCCGCGAACGTTCTCGTCAGGCGGGGTATCAGGCTGCGCCATCGCCGGTGCCGGGCCTCCGTATATTGACCCACCAGTGCTCTGGCTCTAGACGGCCCGCTGCGGCTCGCCCGCCCGCTGGCGGGTTTCCCACGCCGGATCGAACCACGCCGGGGCATTGCTCGGCGGCAGCGGATCGCGCCCGAGGATCAGGTCGGACGCCCGCTCGCCCACCATCATCGACGGCGCATTCAGGTTGCCATTGGTTATCACCGGGAAAATCGAGCTGTCTGCAACCCGCAGGTTCGCGACCCCGCGCACGCGGCAGTCGCGGTCGAGCACCGCCATGGGATCATCGTCGCGGCCGATTTTACAGGTGCAGGACGGGTGGTAGGCGCTCTCGACGTTCTCGCGCACCCAGGCGTCGATCTCGTCGTCGCTCTGCACCCCGAACCCAGGCTGGATTTCGTCGCCCCGGAAGGGTGCCAGCGCGTCCTGCTGCAGGATTTCGCGGGTCAGGCGGATCGCCTTGCGCCAGTCGCTGATATCGCGCGGATCGGTGAGGTAGTTGAACAGGATCGACGGCGCGTCCTCAGCCATCGGCGTACGGATCGCGACCCGCCCCCGGCTGCGCGGCTTGTTCGGGCCGACGTGGACCTGAAAACCATGCCCGTCGAAGGCCGCGCGCCCGTCATAGCGCATAGCCGCGGGCAGAAAGTGGTACTGGATGTCCGGCCACTGCACCCCCTTGTCAGAGCGGATAAAGGCGCAGGCCTCGAAGTGGTTGGTCGCACCGAGCCCGGTCTTGGTCAGCATCCACCGCGCCCCGATCCACGCCTTGCTGAGTGGGTTCAGCCGCCCGTTCAGCGTAATCGACTGGGTGCAGCGGTACTGGAAGTAGACCTCCAGATGATCCTGCAGATTGGCACCAACCCCGGGCAGGTCCACCACCGGCATCACACCGGCTTCCTTGAGCACAGCCGCCGGGCCGATGCCCGAGCGCTGCAGCAGCGTCGGCGAGCCGATCGAGCCGGCCGCTAGGATGACTTCCCGCCGGGCCATGACCTGCGCGGTCTTGCCCCCGCGGGTGACCTCGACCCCGACTGCACGGGTGCCGTCGAGCAGGACACGCTGCGCCAGCACCCCGGTAATGATCTGCAGGTTCGGGCGCTTGCGCGCCGGCGCGAGGAAGGCATTGGCCGTCGACTGCCGTCGCCCGCCGGCGACGTTCATCTGCATCGGGCCGAAGCCCTCCTGCTGGTAGCCATTATAGTCCTCGGTCACCGGGTAGCCGGCCTGCTCACCAGCGGCGATAAAGGCATCATAGAGCGGGTTCAGTAGCCGGTCATTGCCATTGCCAACGCCGACTTCGCCACCCCGGCCGCGGTAGCTGTCCTCCCCAAAACCCGTGCGCTCGAGGCGCTGGTAGTAGGGCAGCAGGCTGGCGTAGTTCCAGCCCTCCGCGCCGGCCTCTTCCCACTGGTCCAGATCGCCCGCACAGCCGCGA
>Ga0163109_10000625_pt1 | contig 28291 bp, 7 predicted proteins | sample CRUFie1St13metaG_FD_108704 | JGI IMG/M metagenome (GOLD analysis project Ga0163109, IMG submission 108704) | Marine microbial communities from the Costa Rica Dome - CRUD Field 142mm St13 metaG | ecosystem: Environmental > Aquatic > Marine > Oceanic > Photic zone | place: Costa Rica: the Eastern...
AACCAATGTCAGAACCATCACCAGTAGTATCATTTGACCTGTAGTTTGTAGCAGTGACTTCTCCAGTTACTGTAAGATTTCCAGTTTGACCCTCCAATCTCATTCTTTCAGCTCTTCCATAACTTGTTTGTCGTCTATAGAAGATAAAGTCACCAATATCGCCAGAAGAATATCCATTAGTATGAAACTCTAGATCATATCTAAAGCTATTACCAACTTTATTTAATCTAATATTATGATAGTAAGTAGAGTTTAAATCAGTGCTATTATTACCAGTAAAGTTAATGCCCATAGCACCGGCACCACTACCAATAATCATCGATGTTTCTGCATCAGTAGCATCTATTTGCTCACCGATATTAACTCTACCAACAAATGTTGATATACCACTTACATTTAAGGTATCAGTTTCAGTATGTCCTGTTACATCAATACCACCACTAGTTGTTTCAAATTTCTTAGAGTTATTATGATAAAGTGATACCCCTGCATTTTCAACTGCAATAATATAAGACTCATTACCTGCTGCATTTGTCCAAGCATTTGTACCACCAGCTCTTATAAGAACTCCACCAGTATTGCCAATAATTTTAAATGAATTTGTATCTTGATAAATTTCGGAGGTATGGAATTTTAATCTATCATTACCGCCCCCAGAACTCAATCCAAACCGAATTTCCGATTCACTTATATCAATATGATTTCGGAATGTAGTTACACCTGTTACATCTAGTCCATCACCAAGAATTCTCAAACCAGATCTTGCAGTTACAAGTCCGATAGAATCAATATTTGTAACATCTTCGTAAGTTAATGTTCCGCCTATTGATATATTTCCACTAACATTAAAATTACCAGTTACATTATTGGTAATGAATCCCGCACCATTAGTTAATTGATTTGTATTGGTAAATGATGTAGTTATAAATCCTGCACCATTAATTAATTGATTTGTATTGGTAAATGATGTGGTAATGAATCCCGCACCATTAGTTAATTGATTTGTATTGGTAAATGATGTAGTTATAAATCCTGCACCATTAGTTAATTGATTTGTATTTGTTGGTATTGTGGGTGTATTTGTTAGATCATTATAATCTCCAGAAAATACAGATCCATTATCAGCAGCAGTAATACGACCCTGACTATCAACGGTAATATCAGCATTAGTATATGATCCCGAAGTTACAGAAGTATCTTCTAATTTATTAGAATTAATAGCGTCATCTGCTATTTTATCTGTTGAAATTACACCATTATCAATGGTCCAAGTAGTACCAGAGTTTGATACTGTAATATCTCCTTTATCACCATTAGAAATATTGTCTGCTGGAATGTTACTTAAAGCTGATCCATCTCCAACAAAAGAAGTTGCAGTAATAACACCAACAGTTAAATTACTATTTAATACTACATCACCATTTTGATTTTTATTAACCAACTCCAACCAATTACCAGAGTGTGCAAAATATCCTTTACCTTCTGAGTGTACATGGGCAAACATACCATGATATGTTGATGCATTAGGCAATGATCCTAAATTAGCATATAAAAATGGTATTTTATTTTCGCCAGCTAAAGCGTTAATTGTTCCATTAACATCTAATGTTTGTTTTGGTTGCGTACTACCAATACCTACAGAATATCCAGTTCCAACAACTACATTAGATTGAACTTTTCCACCAATAGAAACATCTGTACTAATTGCAACTGTATTTGCATTTAAATTGATGTTATTGGGACTTGTTAAATTTGGGGTGCCTGATGAACCAATTAGTTCTATCTTTTTTACACCAAAATCCTTACTCGGCATAAGTCTTTTTTAATTATTTATTCGTATGAAAAATTGATTCCGTCTATATTTATTCCTTCAATAGATGGTCTCAAATCTGTAGCATATGGATTATAACTAACTCCTGATCTTGCACCTCTTAAATTATAACTTCCAGTCCAATAACTTGTTTGGGTATCATCGTTATTTGGAGAATAAAACCCAGTACCAGAATTAGTTGATGTGGTTATGGGCAAAACAGTAGTACCATGATCCTTTAACCAGTTATGTACTGTTCTAGAATCTGCAGTTGGATTTGCTTGTAAAAATAATGCAATTAAACCACATGCAACTGGAGCTGCAGCAGAAGTTCCATTAAAGGATGCATCATAAAATCTAGAATCATCATATCTTTCATAATCTTCATAAGCAGAAACTCCATTTGTTCCTGCAGCTAGAGTCTCATCTGCTGGTGCCCAAACATCAATACCAGGTCCATTATTTGAATATGTTGCTTGTTGTTCTGCACCATAGTCAGTCAAAGTATCTTCTAATGCACCAACACATACAACTGGATGGAAATCTTTTGTTTCATCAAATCCAATTCCTTGAGGATTCATCCAGTCACGATGATTACAAGGAACTGTAGTTGATGGAAACTCAGATCTTGGATCAGTTGAACTGAAATAATCATCTTCCAAATAGTTTAATCTATCTGGATCATCTGCACCAATACCCAGTCTTTGATTATTATTTCCAGCTGCTGCAACATAGATAACACCTTCCGACATTAGTTCGTTTCCAGCAGCATCAGTTGAATTGGAACGTGCTGAAGATGACCAAGATTTATACGCACCACTTACTTGATTATTAAGACCATTCTTCATTGCTGTGACTTGATCTGTTGTTCCAGCATTACCAGTAAAAGAACCTGTTGCACCACGGAACCTATAGATTACAGTATCTCCAGCAGAAAATGCTGCTTGATATCCCCAACTACCATTAATAATAGTTGGATTTTTTCTGCCAGTTTCCGAATTAACTGGTTTTAGTCTTTGCCAAATTTTCATTGCATCATAACTAGCCTCAATACCCATACCAACATTATCACTGACGGCAGGCATGTTCCAAATATTTGCTTCAAAAGCATTACCAAAATTTTTACCTGCTACTAATGATGCACATGCAGTTCCATGGCCACTGGTTAAACTATTAGATCCATCTAGAGATGCACCCATAGATCTTGCTTCGGTATAATTTGAAGATACTGAAATAGTTCCTTCAGATTGAAATTGTGCAGATCTATTTGAACTATTTGTCCACCAACTTCTTGATTCTGATTCCGATCCAGTTACTCTACCATCAGCTCTTGTAGTTGTATATCCATTATTAATAAAATAATCCGGATCAATATAATATGGACCATCCAGAATAATATCTCTTACTCTAGATTGGTTATTTTCATTTAAAAATTCAGGATGATATTGCAAAACTCCAGAATCATGAATAATAACATCAACATTTTTTCCAGTTAAGCTATAAGAAACATCACTTTCTTGAACACTGACGGAACCTTCATTATCAGAAAAAAATGTTCCGCTTTGCCTAACAGTTGGTCTTGCTACACCCCAATTAGATCTATCCAATTCATCAGAACTTGGATTTGATGCTGGTATTCCTGATGAAAGTACATCACGGTAAAATTTTACATTCTTTTTAAATCTTTTCGTGGCAAACTGAGGTTTTGGATATGAATCTGGATTATCAACAGGAGATAATTCTATCCATTTTATATGAGGATGAGCAGCAATCTCTGATGCTTCATCTTCTGTTAATTCATAAGTTCCACGAGTGGCACTATGTTCCTTTGCATCAATGCATATAATTTTTCTATCGGGAATACCATCCTGATTAGAATCTGCAGTTAATACATTATGAATCTCAGCCCAATGTTCTGGACTTGTAACCGATAATTCGTATCTTTTCATTAGATTGAAGTCTCTCTTATTAATCTATAGTTGATATTTCCACTTATACCAGTTTCAGGAGTCCAGTCCAATCTACAATTTCCACTTCCAACGTCAATAGATGCACTAACGGAAATTAAAAGATTATTACTATACATAATTGCATATTCTTGGGAATATACTGTAACTCCATCGTTCATTATAAGAACTTTTTGTGATTGAATTCCAGATGAATGTGAGAAATATAATGTATATTCTGCAGTTTTAAAATTATCTGTTGTGAGTGACCAAGTATCTCCTAATGATGCAGTACCTGATGATGCTGTAAATGACCCTCTACTGGAATAGACACCATAGACTTCTCCAACTTGTAATGGTGTTTGTGGATTAGTGGTTCCTAGACCAACGTGAGATGCTGTTGTGTGTATACCAGATTTAGTTTGAGTGTTACTAAAATAACCAGCTCCACCTCCAGCTCCACCGCCAGCAGAATATCCTGCAATTTGAGATGTTGTAATACCAGTTAGATTGGAACCATCTCCAATAAATGATGTTGCATTTATATTACCTGATGCAAATAAATTGCCAAAAACTGTTACACCGGATCCAATAGTACTAAATTTACTATCATTATTATGATAGATAACTGTTCCACTACTAGAAGCAACTAAGAAATTATAATTATTAGAATTATCTTGTAGAGCTATTTGACTTCCTTGTATAATTAAGTCTCCATAACCATCATCGACTATGTAACTATTACTTGAATCGTGATAAATTTTTAAATCATCATCAGATCCTAGACGTAATTCATTAGAATCAGCAATAGTAATATTTCCAGTAATATTAATATTACCAGATCCTAAAATATTATAATTATTTAAATTTAAACTTGCTCCTAATTGTGGCGAATTGTCATCATTAACACTTGATGTAACAGTTACAACACCAGCACTTATATTTGATACGTTAAGACCAGATCCAAAATCGACTGTTCCAGCTGTACCTACAACGCTACCATTATCCGCAACAATAATTTGAGTGCCACCAGCACCTCCACCTCCTCCGCCACCACCGGAAATTAGAACTCCGGTAATATTAGTAACTCTTCCATTAGAAACGGTTATTCTAGGAGATACGCTGGAACTGCCATATGTTCCATCTGCAACGTCCACTGTTCCAGTTAAACCAATACCAGATCCAGTAAAAGATAATGCGGTAATAATACCAGAAGTATTTAAATTATAAGTACCATCATTTAAACCATTAGCTTTATCTACAACTCCATTAAAATTACCTACAAATGATGAAGCAGTAATAATACCGGAAGAATTTATATTTCCAGGATCTCCACTTAAAGATGATGCATATCCCGTTACATCCCCAATAACATTACCAGTTAAATTACCAGCAAAACCTCCACCAGCAGTAATAATACCAGTAGTATTTAAATCATAAGTTCCATCCGATACTAATCCAACAGCAAGACCATTAACATTACCAGTTAAATTACCAGTAACATCACCAGTCAAATTTCCAGAAAATGTGGTTGCTGTAATTACTCCACTAGAAGTTATATTATTTGCGGTTATACTTGATGCATTAAAACCACTAGCGGTAATAATACCAGTAGTATTTAAGTTATAAGTACCATCTTCTAAAGTGGTAGCAGTATCTGCATTACCATTTAAATTACCTACAAATGATGAAGCAGTAATAATACCAGAAGTATTTAAATTAAAACTTGATCCATTTAAACTATCTGCTGTATCTGCATTACCGGTTAAATTTCCTACAAAACTTCCAGCAGTAATAATACCAGAAGTATTTAAATTATAACTACCATCATTCAAACCATCAGCTCTATCTACACTTCCACTAAAATTACCCGAAAATGAAGTTGCTGTAATAACACCTGAAGTATTTAAATTGTAACTACCATCAGCTAAAGAATTAGCTGTATCTGCAATACCAGTTACATTACCGGTTACACCACCAACAAGATTACCAGTTAAAGTTCCCGCAAATTCTGACGCAGTAATAATACCTGAAGTATTTAAATTATAGCTACCATCTTCTAAAGTGGTAGCAGTATCTGCATTACCATTTAAATTACCTACAAATGATGAAGCAGTAATAATACCAGAAGTATTTAAATTAAAACTACCGTCTACCAAATTAGTAGCAGTATCTGCATTACCAGTTAAATTACCAGTAACATCACCAATCAAATCACCGGAAAATGAGGTTGCTGTAATAATTCCAGAAGTTTGCAAACTATATGAAACACCACTCAAATCGTTTGCTGTATCCGCATTACCAGTTAAATTTCCTTGAAAACTTCCAACAAAGTTTGAAGCGCTAATAATTCCTGTGGTATTTAAATCATAACTACTACCAGTAAGATTAGATGCAGTACCATTAACATTACCAGTTACATTGCCAGTAACATCACCAGTTAAATCTCCAACAAATGATGATGCAGTAATAATACCAGTACTGTTTAAATTAAAGTCACCATCAGCAATAGTACCAGTTACATCACCTGTTAAATTTCCTGAGAATTCTGAAGCAGTAATAATACCAGTAGTATTTAAATTATAAAGACCATCTACTAAAGTACTAGCAGTGTCTGAGTTACCAGTTACATTACCGGTTAAATTACCAATAAAACCACCACTAGATGTAACTATTCCTGATACATCTACAGATCCTGTTGTTTCTACATTACCATTAAAAATTGTAGTAGCAGATCCAACATGTAAAGTTGTTGTTGTAACTACCCCGGATGTATTATTTAAATTTCCGGTAACATTACCAGTTAAATCTCCAACGAATGTTGGTGCAGTAATAATACCCGAAGATTGAATATTTGTATTTCCTACTATAAATGGGAAAGTTGATATACCCGTTGTATTTACTGTTTCCCCATCTAAATTACCTTTAACTTCGGTAATAGTTGCAAATCCAGTAACAATTAGACCATTTGGGACGGTTAAATAACCATTTCCATCAGTTCTTGCTGCAGTGTGCAAGCCACTCAAAGACTTTAAATTTACTACTCGTATATTACTCATTTACTAAAGGAGGTGACTGTTGGCATTTTTAGTTATTTAGTCTAGAAATTTCCAAATGGATGTTTTTCCGTAAAATCTAGAAGATCGACAGCTTCAGATTCTATTTTTACATTTTCCGAATATACATCAGATGTATCAAATTTAATTGATTGAGAAGAGACATCCGAACCTGTAGATTTTAATATATAATCACCATTTGCAGTTATCCAATCATTTTCTACTGTACTTGCAGATCCAACAATTCTTTCTCCAATTTTAAAATTACCATTTAACATACCAACCTTTAATGTTTTGGTTCCAAAATCCCAATCCTTAACTCTGGCTTTAATTCCTGATGTTTGGCCAGTAACAATTTCATTAAATACATAGTTACCTGTTGATATTCCAGATGGTGTTGATATTGTTATTGTTGGCGCAACAGTATATCCAAAACCAGCATTAATTATTCTCAATTGAGTTACAGTATTTGATACAATAACAGGATCTAAAATTGCAGTAGTTCCTGTAGAAGGTCCGGATATTGTTACGGTTGGTTTAGTTATGTATTCAGATCCATTACTTGTAATGGTAACAATACCAATAGAATTTAAAGTACTAATTCCAGCTGTTGCAATAGCTCCAGATCCAGTAGAATCTACAAATCTTACAGTTGGAGCTGCTGTATATCCTGCTCCTGGATTTATTAATCGCAAGTCATCAATTGCATAAGTTCCACTATCAAGTTGTGTTGTTATAGCAACAGCTGTAGCTTGTGTTCCTCCTATTGGTGGTTGTGTTATTGTAACTAACGGTGTTGATGTGTATTCTGTTCCACCATTAAGTAAAGTTAATTTAGTAACTGCACCGGAAACTAAAGAAGTTATTGCAGTAGCTGTAGAACCAATTCCAGCTAAATTTAAAGATAAAATATAACCATCATCTTTAACATTATCATCAATTTTTTCAATTCCAGTATCAATAACTTCATTATCATATTCAAATATTTCACATCTTAACTGATAAACATAATTTTCTTTTAATTGATAAAAAGGTTGTTCATGTTCAATATATTTAATTTCAAAAATTGTATCTGATAGTGGAAACCATATTAAGTCACCTTCTTTTGGTCTAGAAAATAGTTTTATTTTTGTAGGATCATTATTAAATCTTCCCTCTAAAAGGGGTCTTATATAATTATCATACCTATCTTTTGAAATGACTAAATTCAATTCATCAGTTACCCTGACACCAAATTTCGTCATTAAATCATTAGATCCTTGAAACCCTTCATAGTTTTCTACATAAGCTTCTAATGGATAACTATCAGTGAATTCGGATTGAACAACTTCTCTTATTATAGTATTTGTTCTAACAAAATCTCTAGGAATATAGTAAATTTCTACACCGTAAATTTTTAATTGTTCGTTTATTAAACTTTGAACAAGATTTTGTTCAGCCTTGGTGCCTTGTTGAAAAAATGGATTTAATGGCATTATCTTATCCGATCATATCTAAAGGTGGAAGTTCATAATATGAACTCATTTTTTGTTTTATATTTTCTAGTTCTGCAACACCATCATCATAAATTTGTCTACCATTTAATTCTACTCCTCCAGGAAGTTTAACTCCTTGGAATTTAATTAAATTTTGACCCCACTGTTTCTTGATAAGAGACGTTAAATATTCTTTTAAGAAACTATCATTATAGACTTTTGTAAAATCATTTGGATCTAAAATACGATAACACTCAATAACAATATAATCATCGGATGAAAGTGTTGACCAGTCAACATCTAGATATAGTCTATTTTGTCTTTTATTATATCTTATATTTTTAGTAGTAGTTGTTAAAAAATCTAAATCCTCAAGTTTTGATTTAACCATTGAATAAGTTAATAATTCAGTAGAACTAAACCAATAAACATCATTCAAAAATAGTTGATATTTAACACTAAACATTCCACTAGAAATAGAAGAACTATTAAATTTCAAAACCCTTTCAATTCCAACTACAGAATCTGGAACTTGAATAAAATTATTAGATTCTTCCCAAGTAAAAGTTGTTGAAACACCAACAGTAGACGTTGCAGTTGTATTTGTAACTCCAGTTTTCATTGTGGAGAGTTGATCTGATGTAAATTTGTGTTTTAAATACATCTTTTCAACACCATCAAAGTGTCTTTCTTGAAAATATTGTAGAGCATCATCGACCAAATCATCAATTTGATCGTCATCAACATTAATTTCAAGAACAGGAGCTCCCAATCTCCTTAAACAATAATCAACTAATTGTTGTCTAGAAGCTGGCTTTGCCATTAGGTAATACTCCTTTGCCTGTATATCACTTTATTTCTGTATTATTTAGAAGAATCTCCATTATCTTTTCCAATTTATTTTCTATATTTGCAATTCTATCTTCTTGATTTTGTAATCGTTTTAATTTATTATTATATTCTTTATAAGAATTTAGATCCGTATTCACTATAGAATTATTAGACGGATCTCTTTTATAATTTGAATGACCCTCAACATTGATCATGATAAAGATATACCCCTAAGATTTTTAATTTTTGGAACATCCGCACTATTAGTACCTGTCATTATTATTTTAATAACAAATCCAAGGAATGGTTCTAAATTATTTGCAGTAAAGATATGTTCTTTAAATTCACCTGGGTTACTGTTATTAACAAAAACATCAGATGTTCCGTCACTATTTTCAGAATTAACTACATTTCCAAGTAAATCTAGATTTGAGTATCCTGGGAATAATACAAATTTTTCAGAATTTTTATCTTTATCCTCAGTAATCAGTTTATACAATACTCTTATATTAGAACCTGATGGTTTGTAGGCATCTAATATAACTTTTAAGGAGTTTGCAGAAATATTTAAATCAATTTGTTTTGTTAAATATATAAATTTATTTGGATCTTCACTTAAAGAATTAACTCGACTATCCAAAGTAAAGTCACTAACTGGATTATTAATCAAATTAGAAGTAAATATCATATTACATCTATCCAAATCTAATATTGGAGAAACGTTTTCATCATTTGATGTAAATTCCATTCTTACTGATAATGATTTTCTTCCTGGTAAATTGGATAGTTTTTCCAATTCATTTATTCTAGAAGTAATGAGTCTTGGAGAGTTAAAGACTGTTGTTCCAGTAAGACTTAATGCCTCAAATCCTTTATCAGAGAAGGCAAATTCATTTCCACCATCACTAGTTCCTGTAATAGTCCTTACTGAACTATTAATATTACATGATGTTGGTACAAATATTTGTACGTTTGGTGTAATTGATTCAAATTGAATATTTTGAGTAGAAGTTACATTGTTACGCCCAGCTGAGGTATTTCTAATGAATGACAATCTAGGTAATCCAACAAATCCAGTTCTATCTGTACCATTGGTATCAATTCCAACTTTTAAATAATATGAATCACCAGTATTTTGTTTTGATGTAGTAACATCAGAAAGATTAAATCTTGTATTAATTCTCCTTAAAGAAACACCATTCATTTCATATTTTTTAACTAGAGCTCCGGCTTTATGGGTAACTGGTTTTGTTTGATCAATTCCTCTGGTTACATTTGATAATGAATTTCCAGTGATTGATTCATATTTTATCAATTCCTCATTAATTTTTACATATCCGGCATTTGTTGTTCCAATACCAATACCTTCAAATTGTGAGAGGTTTGTTACTGAATTTAGTTGAATTGAAGTATCAGTCTCAGTAATTTCTGATGATAATATAAGAGAAGGTAGATCTGTTTGAGCTCCAAATAACTCAACATCATTTCTCTTAGAATTCATAAAATGATTTGTATGATTGACAATCATATGCAAACCATCTCTTTCATCAGAACTATCCGAAACTGAAGTTGGAGTTAAGGTTTGAACAAACAAACTAGTAGTACCAGTAGCTACATTTCTAATCATAAGATTACCGGTACTGTTAAATTTACCCTGAACATCATCAAGAATAAATTTAGTAATTGCAGTTCTAATTCCAACGGAGAATTTAAATCCAGTTCCAGTATTTCCAATTTCAGCTGTCACAACATCATTAGGTAAATATCCTGATCCACCATTTGTAACATCAACATAATCAATAGATCCATTAGTTACACTTACAAGTCCAACCAATCCACTACCATTACCAGTTAACGTTGTAAAGTTTAAATTAGGATAAGAAATGGTTCCTGATGTAGGTGTAAGTCCTGTACCAACAGAAGAAACTGTTAATGTGGTTGTACCTAAACCAACTTTTCCACCAGTCTTAACTAAGATGCCAGTTGCAGATAAGTTATCAGCTTGCGTAATTTGATAACCAATAGTAGCAACTCCAACTGTAGTAATTAAATTATCTAGAGTTAATGTATTTCTTCTTGAGAAACAAATAAATGGATCTTCTTTCAACTTTGGTCTAAAACCATTACCAATATCTAAGTTTGGATTATATAAGGTTAAAGTGCCTGTATTTGTAACAAACTTTGCTTTGTAAATTGAAAGTTTTATGTTTGTATTTTTCTCTATGTTTATATCAATATTATTTGGAATCAACAAATTGCCAATAGATGAAGACTTACTTAAAGTAGTTCCGTCAATAAGATCTAAAGTTCCCACATCATTGAAATTGCTTGTATAAATTTCATATTCATCAGAATCACTGTAAATAATAATGCCATATATTTGATTTGGTTGAATATAAATTGGAGATTCAAATTTGAAGTTGGTTGGTAATGAAGAATCTGCAGATGTTGTTACTTTTGATGGTAAGAGACTTACCTTGGAGAATGGAACCGAAGTAGAAGTTGGTAAATTATTCTTAATTGGTCTAATCTCAATATTTAAAGGTAAATTGGTATCTTTAGATTTAACAAATAGATCAATACTAGTTAAGTATATTCCACTTGGCTCGTTAACAACAAATGTTTGAACTAGTGGATTGGCATAATTATAATCTCTTAATAGATTATTTTGGAATTCATTATTCTCATAAACATTTGTTATAAATGAATTTGTAATAGTATTGGATTTAATATTTTTCTTTTCAACACTAGTATTTCTAACCGAAATGCTGCCATTTTCACTCAAAGGTAAGAATCCCGAAGATTCAAATATAATTTCAGCAAAACTAGATTCTGATAATGCAGAGTTAAATTTATCAGAGTTAAATAGAATTGTTTTCTTGCCAGTAAGGAATTTTTTATTTAATCCACTTGGGTTTGGAATAGAAATAATACCCTGAAGAATTCCTCCATCATTTGATATTAATCTAATATCTGAAATTTTAGCTTGAGCTCCACTAGATTTTCCTACTAAAATCATTCCAGATTGAATTTGTCCATAATATTTTGAAATCATCATAGATGACAAACTTTGGAGATCTACATTTAAAACTGTAGATGTTTGAGAATATGTTGATTGTAGAACAGTATTATCATATGGATTTTTTTCGTAAACTTCTGATGGATTATTATATGATCCACTCATGTGATTTGTAGATGATAACCTAAAATTGACAGTTGGAACTTCGCCCTTGTTGTCATCAATTTCAACAAATCCAAGTACATCTTCTCCTACAGTAAATGCACCGGCAATCATTTCAATTTCAATAAATTTGGGAATAATTAAATCATCAATAGAAATATTATCAATAAACGAATAAAATCTTGTTGTTGGTCTAAGAGAATCAATATCAAAAGAAATGTTTCTTTTTCTCATGTATGGAGAAACATTTTTATTGAAATATCTATTATTTGATGTTTTTGAATTTTTAGTATCTACATCAGAATTTAATGATATTGATGAAATTAAGCTATTATTATTCTTAGATACAATAGATTCGTCTGAATAATTCCAGAAATAAGGATCAATAGAACCATTGATATTCTTAGATTTATTTGTATTAACTATTCCTGACCAGAAATTTTTCCAGGAATCCCATTCAACATCAAAGAAGTTTGTGTTTGGACCAGACTCAGATTTATCAAATTTAAATTGATCAAAAGTATTATCATTCAAAGATTCATATTTAGTTTGATCAAACCAAATATCCGAAGAAGGGTATAATTTAATATTACCACTAAAATTGGAAATATTTGAACTATTAACTTTAATAGAAGAATTTGCAGAACTTTGAGATTTGAAATTTACTTCATTATATTTTAAGGTAATTATATTACCAGTTCTTTGAAGATTATCAGATTCTAAATCTTTAGCTTGACTGATGTCAATATCTGGATCTGCTTCTGTACCAATACCTAAGAATGATTTTGAACCAAGAATCAAATCTAGAGATGTTGTGTAATATGGAGGTCTTAATTCTCCTAATTTTTTATCAATAGAACAAGAAAAAGCTGGATTAGATAAATCTTGACTGGTATTATTAATAAAAGAATCTACAAAGAATCCAGATTTAAACTTATCAATTCCAGTCAAAGCATCTTCAATCTTTAGATTGTTCGTTTCAGACTCTAGTAACGATAGGGTTGTATATAATTCTAGATTTTCAACTCTACTTTCCAGATTTCTTAAATCTTTCATTGTATATCTCTTATGTTCAGAGATATCAATTTTCACATCTGAAGTATTAAATGTATAGGCAGGATAATATAGAGTTGCAACATCTAATGATGTTTCATCAAATAATGGTGGTTGTGGATTTGTATCAGGAGCTCCTTTTTTATACTCAAAAACACCATCTTTAGTTAAAACCAACTTATCAATTCTAGGAACATAATAAGAATAATTTAAAGTAATGGATTCATCATCCACAACAGTTATTGAAGAATTATTTTTTGCAAAAGTTCTATTCAGATAATGGAAAGGTCCAAAAGTTGCTATATTTTTATTATAGAAAGAAACTCTCGGTCTAAAATCAATAATGTCACTATTTCTTTTACTATTGAAAGTAAATAAATCTCTTTCATAATCAACATATGAGTAACTATCAATATTAACAAAATCTTGAGTTGTACCAGTATTATCATATCGATCATAAACAATCAATAATCTATTAGTTGGTACGTAATTACTACCATTCTTTCTAACTAATCTAGAATAATCATAAAAATCATCTCTTTGACCATTATCTAAGTTATATTCATTTTTAATATCTTTATCACCAAAAGTAATATTACTTACGGTTCCATTTATTCCCGAAGATTTAAATGTTACTTTTTCACCTTTAATAAAGACACGATCATTTACAAAAATAAAATTAACTTTATCTGATGTATTTGATTGGCCTGGTATAGATGGAAGAACAACACCAACAGATTTACTAATTTCTCCAAAAAATTCTTCTCCAATAATACTTTCAGATAAATCCTGTGAATTTGAAAGTTCTATAGTTGGTACTTTTGGACTTCCGGTAGTAGAAGATTGGAATACGCCGCGAATAGTTAAAACTTCGGGATGGTTTAGACAAAGTTCATTATCTTGAACACGAATTCCATATTTTCCGGTAGGATCATATGATAATCCATCATTCAAAGTATTTTCTCCGGTTCCGGAAGTAACTAAAGTAGAATCATTTAAGATAAGAGTTTCACATCTTTTTATAATTTTAGTAGTATTCTTAAGAGATGTTTTAACTAAAGTTGCAATTAATTTTGCAGAAACATCCGAAACTTTATCTAATGATCTAAATGTTAAAGTTCTACCATCTCCTGATATTACTACTTTATTTGAATTTAATTTTTCAATAGTACCATCCGAATATTGTAATAAATATCTGTTATCAAAAAATGGTAAAAATGTTAGGTTTGTAGATCCCTCATTAACAGTTCCAGAATTACTGGAAATTGATACATTATATTGTTTCCTAACTCTTAATGTGGAAAAATCTGTATCAATATCTGATATTAAATTATTTGGTAAACTTGCATACAAACCAGTATCAGTGCCCTTTTCAATTTCTGTTCTTGCAATTGATAAATCAGATACTTCTAAATCAGATGTCGGTAAAGATCCAACACAAACACCATTAACTGTAGGAACAGATGCTAATGTTATTTCATTGGTCAATGTTGTTATACCAGTTACTCTGTTGTAAGAAACTGTTGAAAATCCAGGATTGGTATATTGTAAAATATCATTAACTTTCACTGAAGAAACAAAGAAGTCATTTGAGGAAGTAACTGTAGCTGCAAATCCACTACCTTCACTAATTTTAAATGAATTATTTACTTTTACATCAATAGTATTTGATAGGTCAAAGTCTGATGTAAATGTGCGAGCAGATCCAACTATTCTAAGAGATTTTGCATTTGAATTTCCAAATTCAATAACCTCTTTAATAAGTCTACTATCTTCTACTCCATTTACACTATATTTTTCTCCAGGTAAAAATTTACCACTAATTTGATAAAGTGTAAAATTATCAGAACCACCTGGATTGTTTGTTAATCCATCAGAACCTCTAACATATCCAATAGCACCACTAGATAATCCCTTTATCTGTGATCCCACAGAATATGATGTAATATTACTAGAAACTAATAGTTTGGTAAAAAATTGCAAATCATAAAAATATAGTTGACCTTCTGTAGAGTCATCTTCATATGATTCTAATAACTTAAAATCATAAATTCTACAATGACCAATTACAGAACCACTTCCAGCTAAATGATTTGATTCTTTTCTTCTATCTCGTATTTCTGCATAGTATGCATTTACACCAACATCCAAATTTCCTTCAATATTGGTTATTTTAAAACTTTTACCAAAATTTATAGGTAAAGTACAATTTCTTTTTTCTTTACTATCTCTAGCTTTTTCAACATCAAATAACGTAGTTGAAATTTTTTCAATTTCATATCCTCTAACAAAAGCTTTTCCAGGTGAAACGGAAAGAACACTTAAGTCTTCTGATGGTTTGTTATTGTTATAAGTTTTTTCATCACCAAAGTAAAAACCGTCTTTATCAACTAAATTATTTAAACTTTCTCTGAGACTTAAATTAAATTCATTTACGATATAATCACCAGATTCGTCAAAAGTTCTTCTAGCTAATTCGTCTTCAACTAGTTTAGAAATTTCTTGATTAGATTCACTTGTAACAGTTCCATCTTCAATCTTTAATAATTCTAGAAAATTATCAACATTTTTTTCATTTATTGATTTTTTGGAAAATTTGCAAGTTATTTGTAGTCTATCAGCTCCTGGAGCTGAAAAATTGGAGAATCCCCTAGCATTATCGTTTAAAGAAGGATCATCAAGAGATTTTATAATTTTTTCAGTAACTGTAAATCCAATTCTATAACTTGGAGTTGTAGAATATTGATCTAAAAGTAACAAAGAAGATTGGAACTTGACAAAAAATCCTCTAATATAAGCTACACCTTCATTTATTGATATGCCAGATGATTTACCTATAGATTGATTAGATATACATCTGGCTACAGAATTATTTTGGAAAAATGTTGTTACCGAAGTTGCAACTGTTGATTCGGTAATAATATTTTCAGAATCTAAAAATGTTGAAGTTGAAAAATCTGTAGAAGAACTTAAATATTTGATATAAAGAGTATTTCTGGATTTTTCAGAATCAGATTTTTTTAATACCTTTAATACTTTAGCTCTTACTCCAGAAACTTGACCTAAAATAATTTTATTTTCAAATTGTTCAATATAATCTTCAATTGATATACCATTAAAGTTATCTTCTAATAAAATTAAATCAAAAGAAGATATATAACTTATTTCTCCAGACTCTACTATTTGACCATCAAAAAATATTGCATTTGATGATTTTTCAACCTGGTTCTGCAGTGATGTCTGTAGAGTAGTTAATTCTCTAGCCTGAATAGATGTGCCAGGCTTAAATAATACTCTAGTATAATTAGAGTCTTCATTAAAATCATCAAAATATGGAGATACGTTTAAGTTAATTTTTTCTGACATTTTTAGAACTCTAATACTATTTTAATATCCTCTTTTTGATTTGGTGATCTAGGAACCGGCGCTCGATTTTCAATATAAATTACATCACCACTATATTTAGTTTCTATTTCAGATGGTGATATTCCTCTGGTAAATGTTCTTCCAAAATCAACAGTTTCTCCAGTAATCACATTAGTTTCACTACTACCAGTAAAATTAGAAACTCTAAGTGAACTTCCTGTTGTTTCTCCAGTAATTAAAAGTGAACCACCCGTTCCTATATCAAAAGTAAATTCATCAATATCAAATGCAACATCAGATCTAGCTAGACCAACAGGTTGATAATATTTTATGATACCATTTGTAGAATCATAACTTGCAACATAAGCTGTTGCTGTATTACCTGTTGATATTGTTTGTTTTATCTGTGTATTTGTTGTATAAATTGTATTTGATATTGGTACATTAGAATCTGTAGATTCTACCTTTATTGCACCCAAAGATGTTCCAGTATTTGTTACAGAATCACTTGTGTCAGGATTATATATTATACCAATTCTAGAAAAATTATTACCTGTAATAAAATCTAAACTATTTTCAGCAGAATTATTATCAAATACACTATTAATCATTACACGGAAAGAACCGAGTTCTCTGTAAATATTTTGACCATGACCACCTTTTGGAGGTACAACTACTTCAAGGTCCGCACCTGTTCCAGAACTTAAAGTTGAAACATTAAATTGATCGAAATTAATGATTCCCTTTGTATAGTTACGACCTCCATTAGTTACTGATACAGAAGAAACTTGACCGGAAGCATTAACAACAATACTTACTTTACCATCATTTCCATCACCCAATATTGGAATGTTTGTATATACTCCAGGAGTATAATCAGAGTTTCCTTTATTTTTAATAACTACTGTTTCAATTTTTCCATCAATAGATGCGTTTTTAACTTCTTCAGTATCTAATGATCCCCAATCATTTGGAACTGGAATAAATTGGGATGTAACAAACTTAATAATATCCGATGGAGTTATTGTATACAAGTATTTCCAAATGTAACCATCTCCACTAGGTCCAGCACTTCTTGGTTGCAAATCTGTAAAAATTGGTTCATCTAGTGATGGTTTTCCATTAGGATTATCCGGTGTTGTTCCGTTTTGTAAACAGATATACACTCTAAAATCACTATTCATTACATAAAAATTAGATTCATATAAACTGGTACTACCGGTTACAGAAGCTACATTGGAAGATGATATGTTTGGTTTATACATATCATAAGTTTGGCCACTAGTCCAATCCAATCTTCTAATTACTCTTTTTACATCAGTTATTGCTATTTTTTTAAAAAATAACATAGTATCATGATAATCATTTTGATTTTTGAAATTATCAATTGGGTTGGGAGTATTAGTACTCCAAGTGGCAGTTCCTCCAACTAAAGTGTTAGTTGGATCTGGAAATCCCAAAAATGTATAATAATTTTTAGTAGAGTCTTGAATAGAATCTACAAAATTATTGGCATTTATTATTCTGAACTGGTCAGTGATGTGTGCTGGCATTTCTCACAAGGTTTTTTATCTATTTATTTTAGTAACTTTCCTTTAATCCAATAATTCTTTGAATTGTTGGATTTTTGCTTAAATGACTATGATTATCAAAAATTTCAAAAGATTTAGATTCTGGTCTAACCATATCAAAAATTCTACCCCAACCATATTTGGCAACATATTCTAGTCTTGTACTTATTCCCGAGTGACTATTAAGTTCTTGGGAAACTACATCAATACCAGATGCATTAATATTTGATGTAACTGTTACGATACCACTTCCAGTTTCATTAGCAATTACTGAATCAGCTCTGTAAATATTATTAAAGGAAGTTGATGTATTTATGTCAGCATAACTATTAGTTGTATCAATACCACTAAATGATGATGGTAAAGTGCCAAATACAGATTCTGTTACTGAGAAATAATATCCGGTTTTTATACCACTCATAGTTGATGAGAATGTGTCATACAGTACAGAATTTAGAACGGGATCAATCTCCAATTCAAGTTTTAGTGCATAACTTGTACCAATACCTGCAACAGTAGAAATTGATACAATACTACCAAAATCACCTTCAACTTTAACATTTTCAATTCTTTCATATTTAGAAGTAGGTGGTGAAATCATTATAATTGGTGGTACTAAAGAACTATAACCATATCCCGCATTAATAATATTAAGTGAAGTTACAATTCCACTTGTTATATCAGCTTCAATAATACCTTCAACAATTTCAGAAACTGACTTAACAATAGTATTAATACCCACAGCTACTAGTGTTTTTTCAGATTGCGAATAATCTGCAAAGTGTATTGCATTTAATTTATTATTAGTTATACCACTTTGTTTAATCCAATTTATTCCAGTTATAGAAGTGTAGATATTTCCAAGATCAGAGATAACAACATATTGTTCTCCAGTATGAGTAATAGAAGTAAATTTCTCAGTGGTATTTGCAATACCTACATCATCCCAAGTTTCTGATCCATTAATTAATGTTCTTGTTCGTATTATAGATCCAGAATCTCCAACAGCAACTAAAGAATCTTGGTTGGTTGCAATAGAATTTATATTCAAATCAGTATATGGAAGTGCAGAAGACGAAACTTTAAATGATCTAGAAGTATTTTGAGTATTCCATTTATATCCATCATGACTTTTGAATATGTATCCGGTATTTCCAACTGCAACATAACCTCTAGAAGAAGGTCTATTAGTAAATTCCTTTTTATCAAAGTAAACTACATCATTTAATTGTTGTCCAGCTGGTCCACCAAAATCAATTCTAGACATTGACCAATCATATCCAAACCTAGTATTTCCATTATCACTTATATTTTGTCTACTAGTCATTACAGTTGACCCTAATGCGATCAAACCATTCATTGTTGGGAAATGTTTGACAACATTGAATGTTTGGTCTGTAATGGATACTTTTTTAGAAGGATCCAAGAAACTTCCAGCCTCAATTCCACCAGTACTTACTGGGAAGGCTGTCTTTTGAATATCGATAACATTACCAATAGTAGCAAATCCAACAAATCCTTTACCACCAATAACGATATGAGTAGAACCAGAATATGCAATATCAACCGATAAAACTGGATCAGGATCAAATGTTAGTTCATCGAATGGATATACTGTAAACTCACACATATTGTTACTAGACTGTGCCACTAACCCATCATTTCCTACTACGTAATAAACATTTTCAAGAGAATCAAAGGTAACGTCATGTAATGTTGATAAATCTAAATCAAATCCAGCTATGAGGTAATCATTACCCTCTTCAATATGAAGAGTAGCTCCGTCTGAAACTAGAACTGTGAAACTAGATACTGTTACATTTGTTGAGATAGTTGTGATTCCAACTATTGTTGTTAAATCACTATCCTGTTCCTGACAAGATGGTTCCCAACTACTAGCAACTTGTCCAATTAGTTCAGTTGGTAATGAAAGTGAAACTTCTGGAGTATTATAATAACCAAATCCACCAGTAGAAATGGATACACTGTCAATATAACCATCAACAATATTTAAAGTAGCTTTAGCTTGATGTGTATTTTGGAATTTTGAATCAACTAATATTAAATCTTGATTTATCTGCAGTTGACTATCAAGTTGGAACTCTTTTACTGTATCAACAAATATTTCCGTATCAGTAGAAGAAACATCTTTAATAATATTTACATTGGGAACAAAATTTGGAACTAATTCAGGCCTAGTTTTACTAATAACAGTTCCATCAATAATAGAATCCGATTTTTGTTTGGTCCAATTAAGAATTCTATCCAGTTCTGTATCAGAGGTTAATCCAACATTACTATAAATGTTTGTTTCAACTTTATCAGATGAAAGTATAGAGAAAGTTTTTCTTTCTAGTTGTTTTGAAGAATTTGTTGCAACATCTTTATCTAATTCTAAAATATCACCAGGTTTAATAGTTTCTCTAACATCAATTTCAATAACATCTTCATCAGATCCTTTAAAATAAAGAATTACTATTTTAGAATTTTCTTTAGGTGCTTCTAAGAATGTGATTTGTGTTCCGCCTTCAAATTTATAAGATTCTTCGGGAATTTGTAGAATATCATTAATGAATATTAACAGATTATTTTGAAGTTTAAAAGAAGATCCTTTTGGAACATTTAAACTAACTAATTCTTTTGCGCCAGATCTAGTTCTAGTTAAAGAAAACTTAGTTCTTGCTCCATTAGCCTGATTGGAAATGTCATCAAAGATTAGAAGTTCACCAAAAGTATAACCCGAGAACTTATCTTTAAAGGTGTTTGTAACAGTAATATTGAATGAAGAAGATGACGATACAAATGGACTGGTTGGTATTCCAGTTATTGATAATACATCATCTTCTTTGTAACCAATACCAGGATCTGTTAATTTATAGGAGAACACAGTTCCTGCAACACCCAAAACAACAATATCCATCTTAGCTCCAGATCCAGAACCACCACTCAAACTTAAGTTTGAATATGATCTTGGAGTTGGTACTGAGATATCTGGTAGTATACTGGACAAATATCCAGTTCCACCATCATCAACTCTAAATCCAGTTATAAATCCAACATTAGAACCAGGAGAAGCTATACCGCCAGTATTATATGTGTGTGCAATAGTACTAATACCAACATGCACTTCAAATTGAGTATTTGAATTTATTTTTCTAATAGAATATTCATATGATTGCGTTCCATCTGGGAAGATGGTTGTTGTAACACCTGCATAAACTGGATCGCAAGTAAATTCAATTCCATTCAGTCTTACTGTACTACCACTTTCAAAACCATGAGGTGTTGATGTTGTTACTGTTGAAATACCAGTAGATTCATCATAGATAAAATTACTAATATTTACTGTATTTCCTGGATAATTTCCAGTACCAACTAATGCAACAATGGAAGCACCCGATCCAACATTAGCTAATACGGTTACTGCAGTATCTTCTCTATAACCACTTCCAGGTTGAGTTAATGTAACTCCAGTAATAGATCCTGCAAATAGATTTAAAGCTGATACAATACCCGTAGCTTTCTTTAATTCTTGATAACCAGAACCAGTATCTTCAATAAATTCTAATATTTGACCACCAGAAGGTAAGTTTTCATTACTATTACCTAAAAATTCAATAGAAACCCCAACCCCAACATTTTGAATTAATTGATAATCAATATTTGGAGTTTGGAATATATTATTAATCAATATAACGCCACTATTTACGTCAGCACCAGTAAGAATACCAGCATTACTACTGAAGATATCTTCAGTAGATTGATTATTAGATTTTAGTTCAAATAAATTCTCATTTCCATCAAAGAATTCGGTAATATCATCAAAAACTTTGTTTGCATCATAATTTAATCTTTGCATCACTCTTCCATGGAATCTAGACCTAACAAAACTTGTAGGTATTCCAGTATTTGAATAATCAAACTCTGTGTTTATTCCCGAGAAAGGTGCATCAGAGAAAAAGACCACATCATCTCTAATAATATATTCACCTTTAACAAGACTAACACCCATACCAACAGTATGTGTTCCTAAAGGACTTCCCATAAAAGCTCTATCAACAGTAAGTTGATAGTCAGAATTACCAAATCCAACTACATTAACTTGAAGTAATTCAGATCCAATTTGCAAAATAGAATTTGATCTGATAGAAGTAACTCCAGTCAAAGTAATTGTAGTATCAGCTGCTCCAACTGGACTATTCAAATTATATTCTAATTTAGTTTTATATAATGGAGATTGAATAATTCCATCTATGGTCAACAAACATCTAGTATTCTGATTCGTTGATTTTAATTTATGTGTTCCTGTACCCCTAGATGTTAATTCAAAGTAAGCTCCAATAGATGCATCTTCAGCCAATCCACACAATCTTATGTGATTTTGATCTAGATTTATAATAAAAACAGAATCTGGTAACGTTGTTGTTGGAACTCCACCAATAACTCTATTAGTTGATGTTATTGAAATTCTAGATCCATCAGGTATATAATCTACCTGTTCTCCAGTCGAAAAATTATGATCTTTTATATAAATTTTATCTTGATCTAAAATAACATCAGTATCACTACTGGCATCAAAAGATTTTACAAATAAGGAAGATTTATTTCCAGTCTCAGAAGTTGTTAGTCTAAATGTTGTTAATCCTACAATATCAGATCCATTTGCATCATCAATTTCTCCTGTAAATTGTTCGCTTATATCATCAATAAGAATACATCTATTTGTCCTAGACTCAATACTATCAGTAAGTTGTCTACTATTAAATATAATCTCTTTAGAGAAGAAGAAAGGCCCTGCATCCAAAGAAATTTCATTAACAAGATCAAAAGCTTTATATTGATTAAAATCTCCTCCATCACTTTCAATATAAACTATTGATGTAACCTCACCTTCATTTATTTTAGTTGCAACATCTGTAACTATTCCTGAAGAAATAAATGTTCCAAATTTTTGAAAACCAGAGATATGATTTAAATTACTTACAGTAGATTCCCATGTATTTACGGGTACTTGAGATCTAACATCATATGAGAATGGTTGATAATAGAAGTTATCGGATATAACTTGGTTTTCTTCATTAGTATTACTAATATAATCATTAACACTCTCAAAAGTTTTTAATGAAGCTTTTTTTGATATGGTAGATTTATAGTCATTAACTTTATCAATTATAGACTTAGTTCCAGATTGAGACCCTATTAAAATATCGCCTGGTTTTAACACTCCAGTTTGTTTTACTAAAGATAATGTTGAATTAGTTTCATTCCAACCATCAACATCAACAACTGCACTATAACCAGAGTCTGTAAATACAGATTCTCCAACAAAATATGAACTTTCATCTAAAACTACTTCAAATTTTGAAAGATCATCTTTCTTTATAACTCTACCGTATGACCTTTCTGGATCAAATCCACCAGAAGTACTTCCTAAACCAACGATAGAATATCTTATATTAGATGAACCAGGAGTTGTTGTTACTCTAGTTACTTTAAAAAATGCAAAATTATAATCTTTGGAATTAAAACCATCTCCAACATTATTATCGACTGGCACAACACCTTCAACAAATACTTCATCACCAACTTCAAATGGGAATGTTTCAAATCCGTTATTAGGTTCTTTTATGAATAAATTAATTGTTGTGTTATTTGACTCTGTAGTTACGTTAATAATTTCAATACCATTGGTATTAAATTCTGGGAAAGCTGTTGCAGAATCCCTTAAAATGCCATTATTTTTAGTTATTAAGTCTACAGAACCTACAGAATTACCAAAAAGAGATGCAGCTGTTATGACATTTGGTTCATCGGTAACAACAACTTTTGGTGGAGAGTTATAATTATTTCCACCATCAATTACTTTAATATCAACAATTTTTTTATTTGATTTTACAGAAACTATAGATGGGATATCTAAATTAAAGGTGTAAGTTTCATCAGACGAAAAATCATAAGTATTTTTACTAATTTTAGTTTTGTTTTTGACTCCATCAAGTTTTTTCAGTTCATATCTAATGTTTGCAGATCTTCCATGATCACTAATAATAGATACTGATCCAGTAGGATATTTAAATAAATCACCTTTTTCCGTAATAGTGACATCATTGATAGGACCAAAAGCATTTTCTGATATTGTTGTGTAGCTTGGACTAGAATTTGTAGATCCGTAAGATAAAACTTCAGGTACGCTTATCAATTCTATATTGAATGATGTTGTTGAAGAAACTCCACTAATATTATATGTTTCATCATAAAAACTATTAAATACTTGAATTTTAGATTGTTTTAAATCTGTTCCACCAATTATAGATCCATTTCTAATTAGACTGAAGAATAATTCATTTGGAATATTATTAGTATCAATTATAATATTAGTTTCATTATTAATAAATTCTGCAGAATTATATTTAATTTTTAATTCATTATCTTGATAAAAATTAAGTTGTGGATTACCCTCACCAGAGATCATGTCTCCAATATCAATTTTAATTTTTGATCCTTTAACACATCTAAGTGTTGGATTTACTTTTCTAATTCTATGAATAGATGTTGTGATTCCAATATCAATTAATTTTCCATTAATTGCATCCAATTCTGTATTGGCAAATGCAAATAAATCTGGAGAGAAAACTTTAACGTGGTATAGATTACCACTAACAAAATCAGAACCCAGTAAAGATCCACTAATAACATTTTCATATCTAATAACGTCACCAGTTTCTAATCCATGATTTTGAATAGTGACTGTATTGGTTAATGAAGATATTCCAGCATTAGGATCTATTAATTGGGAATTTAATAATAGAGATTCTAAATCGTTATCATATGAAAGTGTAAACTCATATGTGAAGTTTGGATTTGACTTTAAAGATATGACATCACCAACAGATAGTCCATGAGTTGATGATGTAGATACAATAGTCTCAAACTCTCTAATATTACCCTGAGGTAAAGTATTAAAGGTTAATGATTGATCATATTGATCCTCATCCGGAAGATCTGCAAAATACAAGCCAGGATTACTATTGCCTATAGAAATTCTGGTTGTACTTAATCCTATAAAATCATTATCATATCTTACTACAAATAATGATTGTGCATTACTTAATGTAAATGTTGGTGTTAAAGTTGCACTTGTAGATACAGTTAATCCAGTACCAACAGAATGTTCATATATTACCTTTTGATTATTTTCAAATTTATGATTTGGTAAATATATTTTTTTCGGATCAATTTTAATTTCTGTCTTAATTCCGACATATGATGATGTTATTGTTGTAGTACCTACACCAACCTGAGATTTTGCAAAATATGATTTTATATAATTTTCAGTATAAATTTCTGTTCTAATTCCAGTATTGAAAGTAAATCTTGATTTTAGTAAAGAAACTTCATCATCAGTAGAGTGAGCCTCTCTAAGAGTTAAATTATGAGCTCTAGTTACTTTTGCGGTATTTGATTCTGCATCAATATTCAGAATCTTCATTTGTTCATCACCAATTTTAATAACATCATCAACATCAATTACCAAAGAATTAATACCTTCAGAAAATTTTAAATGAGTAGTAAAACCAGCATTTGGAATATTTTCAACTATTTTTGTACTTGTTGGTAGTAAGTTAATTGCATAAGCACCATTTAAAAATGTAAAATTATTTGTAGTTACTCCGGTAATACTTACTCTAATATTAGCTCTGGATGATAAGTCATGCGGTTGACTTGAAATGCCAGTTACAGAATCTGGATTTATTTGGAAAAATATTTTATTTTTCTGATTAACATTAGTAATTACATTGGAAATAGTTTTTCCTTTGATCGAAGTTACAGAACCTTTAGAACTAACACCAAAATCTTCTGGATTGTTAATAGTTATTTGATCCTTTACTTTGTAATCATCTCCAGGATTTAAAACAAATAATTTATCTACAAAAGATCCAGGAACTTCATTTATGTTTAATCTAAAATCTATATAATTTTTATCCAAGAATGGATATTCTGCATTAGAATTGAATAATCTATTGTAATATGTTACAGAAATTAAATCTGTTGAAATTTTATTTAAATAATTTTGTTTTGTTTTAATAAAATCTTGATTGAAATTATCATATCTTTCAGATAAACCATAGATGCAATATGGAAAAGCTGGCAATCCATTAACATCCAAAACAGAGAAATATGCATATGTTCCGTTTGGATATTCTGGTGTTATGCAATATCTACCATTAAATTCATCTAAGTCACCCGAATTATCAAAATAATAATCTTCTATAAAGAATCCAGCTGAAAATTCAGAAATGTCCCCAGGACGATTATCATCTGTGTTTAATTTTGCAGTTGGTATTTGACTATAACCACTTCTTATTCTTTTAATACCATCAATTGAAGAATTGGGATTTGAATAACCAAATTGTGCATATATTGGATTACCATCATAAGACCATCCCATAATTTTGGAATGTGGGAATTTTTTAGTAATGATATCAGCATCTGTACCATTTTCATTATCACCAAAACGAGATCTCAATAATTTTGGTACATACATCGAAATTATTTGAGATGAATTCGAATTACCTGAAATAATACTATGTTCGTTTATAACCCCAGATACATCAGAAATATTATTTTGTGTTAAAATATTTTTAACAACACTATTAACTCTCCAGTTTTGAACATTTACCCTAAATCTTTCATCTGATGAAGTATCTCTAATTAATACTTCAGTAGTATCATCATAGTCAACACCTGGATTAATAATTATCACATTGGTAATTTTTCCATTAGATATTTCAGCTTTTAATTTACCAAATTTTCCTGTCTTAGACTGCAATATTAATTCTGGTTCTGAATAATAATTTTTTCCAGGTATTGTGATATAAGACTCTACAATTTTTCCACCACTAGTAAGTAGAGCTATAAAAGCACCTTCTCCTCTGTAAATATTAAGTGTTGGTTCTTTTTCAAAATTTATAACTTTAGATCCATATTTTTTTCCATTAGTAGACATGATAACATCAGATATAGAACCTCTTATTGTTGATACTATTTCTGGAGATTCATCTGATTTATCATTATCAATTGTAATACTAATTCCTGGATATTTAAAACAATGAGAACCAATTGCTGGTGTAGATGATAGTAAAACGTACTTATTATTTTTATAGTTTGCTTTGGAAATATTATTTAAAGAATTGCCAGCAAAAGCTAGTCTAAAAGAATCTTTATCAATTAAGATAATATGATAATACTCATTATTTCTCAGTCCACCAATAACAGAATCAGAAGCTACATATTCAATCAATTCCCCATCTTTAAATGAGTGATCTCTAAAATAGATGTAATCAGAGTTTAAGTTTACACCATATTGAACGAATTCATAATTATTATTTTTTGGATATACTCTAGGAGAATTTAAAATTAATGATTTTGCGTAAAAATTACCAGGATTTAATATTTGAACTCTATCCAAAGTATTTTTTGGATTTACTGATACTATTTTGTGATCACCACTACCAAATTCAGTACCAAAGTTTATAACTTTTCCAGATAAAGCATCTTCTTTAGAATTTGATAATCGGACAGTAGTACTATCAAATACATTAACAAAATAAATTGAATTATTAACCAAATTTGAACCATTGGCTAAACCAATAGCAGTATTTCCTACTCCAAGAACACTATATTTGATTGGTTCGCCATTTATAAAGTTATGATCTGTAGCAAAAGTAATTGTATCATTTAAAAGACTTACATCACTAAGTGGAGAAAATGTTTTTTCACTAAATTCTTTAGATAAAACAACGTTTAACTGAACATTTTCGTTGTTGCCGCCTTCTACTTTTATCTTCAGATCGTTATTTACATTTTTTCCAGGATTAGATACAAGTATCTCAGTTAATTCACCCTCTAGTCCAAAATAAACACTAGCTCCACTACCTACAATAGTATTTCCAAAAAATGCTTGAGGTGGATTTAAAAGATCAAATCCTTTACCACCATTTA
>Ga0163109_10000626_pt1 | contig 28220 bp, 31 predicted proteins | sample CRUFie1St13metaG_FD_108704 | JGI IMG/M metagenome (GOLD analysis project Ga0163109, IMG submission 108704) | Marine microbial communities from the Costa Rica Dome - CRUD Field 142mm St13 metaG | ecosystem: Environmental > Aquatic > Marine > Oceanic > Photic zone | place: Costa Rica: the Eastern...
AATGCAGTTGAAGAAGATTTTTATTCCATCGAACTAAAGAAAGACGTAGACGAATATACTTTACCAGCAGAAATTACAGAAGTCAAACAAATTTGGCATCGTTCATTTGGTCACGGTATATCAGGCGGTGTTGATATGGATCCATTTGAGTTAGCATATGCTAATTCATATTTCTTTTTAAATAATCACATTGGTGGTATCGCAACTTATGATGCATTTTCACAATATCGTGAAGCATTAAACAGAGTGGCGGCAACAGATATTCAGTTTATCTGGAACACAACAACTAAAAAATTAAAATTATTACGTAGAATGAGAGCCGATGAAATGGTTCTTATACACGTTCATCTTGAAAGACCTGAGGATCAATTAATTCAAGATCCTTATTTAAAGTCGTGGATGAGAGATTACACATTAGCATATTGTAAAAAAATGTTGGGTGAGGCAAGAAGTAAATTTAGTGCTTTACCAGGTGCTCAAGGAGGCGTTTCATTAAATGGCGATGCAATGAAACAAGAGGCAGATGTTCTGCTTGATAAGTTAGAACAAGATTTAAACACATATGTAGATGGATCTGCTCCATTGAACTTTATAATAGGCTAAGATGGAATTTTTACTTAAGGTTATAATCTCAGGACTACTTGTGGCATCAGTATCTATGATGGCTCAAAGAAATGCAACAATGGCGGCACTTTTAATGGGTATCCCATTTACTGCCTTTCTTGCTATGATTTTTATGTGGTGGTCAGGTGTAGACGCACAAACTTTTCAACAATTTAGTTTTGAAACAATTTATTTCGTATTGACAAGTCTTATATTTTTTGTTATAGTAGGGATACTAGTAACAAAAATAGGGTTCTGGTATAGTGTAATGATAGGAACATTTGTAACAGTAATACTATATAATATTCTCTTGAGGTTTTTATGAAAAAAATTGTAGGTATCTGCGGGCTTATAGGTCACGGTAAAGACACAGTTGCAGGATATCTAATAGAAAATGAGTTTCAAAGAGTAACATTTGCTGGCGTATTGAAAGATGCTTGTGCAAATATCTTTGGTTGGGATAGAATTTTATTAGAAGGAAACACTTCTGAGAGTAGAGTATTCAGAGAACAAGTAGACGAATGGTGGGCTAAACGTTTAGGTATACCAAACTTTACACCTAGATATGCATTACAACACGTAGGAACAGATGTATTCAGAACACATTTTCATCCTGATATATGGGTAGCGGCTTGTGAAAGACAAGTAGAAATGACAGATAAAAATGTTGTTATTTCTGATTGTAGATTCTTCAATGAATTAGATGTTATTAAAAAATTAGGTGGAAAAACTTCTGTAGTTTGGAGAAATGACAAACCAGATTGGTGGGAAACTGCTTGTAAACAGAATACTATAAAGTCTGATAGAATGGTGAATAGTATGAAAAGTCACTATCCAAATGTACATAGAAGTGAATATGGATGGGCAGGATGGGACTTTGACATTCAATTTGATAACTCTAAAGACTTGGAGCATCTATATAGTCAAGTTTCAGACCTATTGTCTACGTAGTTAACTCAAAAACACCACTTTTTTCGCATTTTTCGATAAATAGTTATAGCAATTTAAAAATTGCTCAATAGCAATTTATGAAATAAGGAGAAACAGAATGCCTACATTAGTATCACCGGGCGTGTCAGTTACAGTTAGTGATGAGTCGCAATATGCGGCCGCTACTCAAGGCACACTTCCATTACTAGTTGTTGCAACTGCAACAAACAAAACAGACGCATCTGGTTCAGCAATCGCTTCTGGAACACTTGAGCAAAATGCCGGTGTTGCATATCTTGTTTCTTCACAACGAGAATTAGTTGAGACTTTCGGAGAACCAAAGTTCTATGAAGTTGGCGGATCGGTTGTGCAAGGAGCAGAAACTAGTGAATACGGTCTATTAGCCGCGTATCAATATCTTGGCGTATCAAACAACGCCTATGTTGTTCGTGCAAACGTAGATATGTCACAGTTGGAAGCATCTACAAACGAACCAGCAGGCGCAATAGCAAACGGCACATATTGGCACGATGTATCAAAATCAGCATTTGGTATCTTTAAATATGATGGTACAAACTGGAATGCAGTTACACCAAAAGTATTAACAGATGCACCTGATAGTGGTAACGTTGAACCAATTAACGCAGATGGCTTTGCGGCACCAGTAAACACTTACGGGTCCTCAGGCGACATTGCAATCGTAGCCTCAACAACAAAAGTTACATATTATGAAAAAGTTGGTGTTAACTGGATCGTATTAGGCGATACCGGTTCATCAGATTTCCAATTTAACAAATTTGCACCTACTACTAAGTCAGACGGAACAACACCTCTTGCAGGTGGTGAACTTTATGTTCGTCTAACTAAGCAAGGTGGTGGTATTGATCCAACAGTATCAATTTATAATTCAACATCTGGATTATTCCAATCTGTACAAGCACCATTATACACAACAGATGATGCCGCAAGTGCAGACTTGATAACTGCTGGCGATATCTATGCACGTTATGATGCAACAAAAGGTTTTTGGGAATTAAGAAGACATACTGGTAAAACAGTAACATCAATTACTTCTGGTGCAATCGGTAATACATCAAGTATTACAACTGATTTCACAGTAGAAGGTCAACAATTCAACGTAACCGCAGTAACGTTAGATGCATTAATTTTACAAATGCAATCAAACGCATCACTAAATGCGGCCAACGTTACAGTTGAAAAATTAGGTTCAAATAAAATCAGAGTATCGAAAACTGATGGCATGGAATTAAACATTGACTTTGCCGCAGGTTTCACTGCAATGGGCTTCACAGGAGCAACAAATGTAGATAGTGCTTGGAGCGATTTAGTAATCGAAGCCAAAGAAACACAAATTACAGGCGAAGTTGCAGAAGGTACTTTATGGTACAATTCAGACCTAAAAATTGAAATCTTAAAGAACAACTTCAATGGTACTGCAATGGAATGGCAACCACACGCTTGGTCAGAAGACGCAGACGGCTTACAAGCAACTGAACTTCAACTAAGAACAGGTATGCCTACAACAAGAAAAGATGGTACATCACCATTACAAACAGGCGACTTATGGGTCGATGGCGATGAACTTCCTTACCCAGCAATCTATCGTTATGATGGATCATCTTGGGTTAAACTTGACAATGCAGACCAATCATCAGTTAATGGTGTAGTATTCGGACACTACAACTACAATGCTCCATATGATGCAGAAGGTAATACAAATACACGTTCTGCACACGCATTAACACCAAACCCAGAGTTACACCCACAAGATATGTTACTTGTTAACATGGATTACTCTACTTACAATGTTAAAAAATACACTAACGGTAAGTGGGAGTGGGCATCAGGTTCTAACCTAGATGGTTCTGGTAAGTTTGGCGCACACGCACAACGTCATATGGTTGTTGAAGGTATGCAATCGGCTCTATCAAGCAACGATGGTATTCGTTCAGAGTCAGTATACTTTAACTTAATCGCGGCTCCAGGTTATCCTGAGTTGATGGATGAAATGATTGCTCTAAACAAAGACAAGAAAGAAATCGCTTTTGTAATTGGTGATACACCAATGGATCTTAAGTCAGATTCTACTTCTCTTAAAAATTGGGCAACTGACAATATGCCAGCAGAAACATATGCGGCAGTTTATTACCCACACGGTCTATCTACAGACTTATCAGGTAATGATGTTGTTATCCCTTCATCAGCGATTGCATTACGTACAATAGCATTTTCAGACCAAGTGTCATTCCCATGGTTTGCTCCAGCGGGTCTAACACGTGGTGTCGTAACTAACGCAAGTAAAGTTGGTTTCGTAAATGATGAAAATGAGTTTTCACAAGTACGTCTAAGCAATGGTCAACGTGATACGTTATACACTGCACGTGTCAATCCAATCGCAGACCTTCCAAATCAAGGTCTAGTAGTTTACGGACAAAAAACTTCACAAGCATTTGCATCTGCATTAGACAGAGTAAATGTTGCGAGACTAGTAAACTATATGCGTTTCAATCTTGACAATTTATCACGTGGTTTCTTATTCGAACAGAATGATAAAATCACACGTGACAATATTCGTGATGCAGTAGAACGTTTCTGTGGTGAGTTAGTTACAAACAGAGGTCTATTTGACTTCTTAGTAGTTTGTGATGAATCAAACAACACACCAGCACGTATTGATAGAAACGAGTTATATGTAGATGTTGCAATTCAACCAGTCAAATCAGTTGAATTTATCTACATTCCGCTACGTATCAGAAATACTGGTGAATCTCTAGCATAATAGAGATATTATCAAAATAAATTAGATTAACCCCTCCTTTTGGAGGGGTTTTTCATTATATACAACTTTAATTCCAAACATTAATGATAAATACTCTTATAAAACAAAGTTTCGAAACTTTTTAGGAGACAAAAAAATGGCAAGAACATTAAATAATTTTGGTGTACCAACAGATTCTGGTGACGCAGTTACTGGTTCTGGTATTCTACAACCAAAACTGAATTATCGTTTCCGTGTTCAAGTTGCAGGTTTTGGTGGCACAGCCACACAAACACAAGAGTTTACAAGACAAGTAATGAACGTAACTAGACCGAAGATTACTCACGAATCAATTCCAGTAGATTCATATAACTCACGTATGTATATGATGGGCAAACACACTTGGGAGCCAATCACAATTACTTTACGTGATGATATTGCAAACAACTTAACTAAACTAGTTGGTGCTCAAGTACAATCACAGTTGAACCACAGAAATCAGGCTGGTCCAGCGGCAGGTACTAACTATAAGTTTTCTACTCTAATTGAAATCTTAGACGGTAACTCAGGCAATCCAAACGAACAATGGCAACTAGAAGGTTGTTTTGTTCAGAACGCAGACTACTCACAATCTGATTACTCAGTTTCAGATCCAGTAACAATCGCATTAACAATTCAATATGATAACGCGGTATTCACTGATACTGAAATTATGCCAGATACACAGTTCATTAATAACTCTAGTATCCTTGGTTAATAAAAGGTAGGCACCGATATGGCTACCAAGAAAGTGGGCGGGTTTAACGGCGCCGGTAACAAACTAGTTAGGGACAGTCAGAACGCCTCAAAGAGATTCGGATTCGGAGGACCACGTAGTAGTCCTCTGAATTCTACTCCCAAATTTGGGGATATGTTCTATGTCGAGTTACACGGCATAAACGAAAGAACTCAATCAGCAAACAAACTTCCAACGGCACGATTCGCAAAAAGTGTAAGTGGAGTAGGAATTCAAACAACTACATTCCCTGTAGATAGATATGGAAAACGTGTCTATGTTCCTACACGTATAGATTTCCCAGAAGTACAATTACAATTCTATGATACAACTGACGGTCAAACGTTTCAGTTGATGAGAGAAATCTATAGTCAATTTTTTGCTAATGCAGATATGAACACAGACAGTGCAAGTATTGAACAAGAATTAATGTCAATAGGAAATCAAGGTAGAAAATTATCGGCAAAAGGAAAGTCTTTTCATCAATCATTTGAAAAAGTTGTAATTTTTCATTTCTTTGGTAATTTAGATTCATCTGTAGGCGCCGCTCCTGGTATAGAAAATCAAGGTTTCGGTGATGGTCAAATTCAAAAAATTGAAATAATCAATCCTATAGTATCTAATATTACATTCTCACCAAGTGATTATGCAGATAGTACTTTAAGAACTATGGATATAAGTTTACAACCAGAAAATGTTGTTATAAGTCCTAGTGTTACTACAGTAGAGTCATTCCCTGATTGGATGAACTATGGTAATGAATACTTACTTGAAGCAATTCAAAGTTCAGGTACATCAGGATGGAAAACAGACCACGCAAGTGTATGGAATGATGCATTAAATAATTTACTAAAAGACTTTTATGGAGATAAAAGTAAAGTAACAGATAAGATGAGTGGCTTAGATATACCGGGTGCCGATGATGCACCTTGGGCAACAGGTAATCAGACATTTTCAAACTCATTAAGGGCTCAAAATACCCAAATAAATCAACAAAAATTAGATGAGTTATCAAAATTAAATAACAAACTGGCCTTTTCAGCAACTACAAGTCCAGATGCTGATGCGGCGGCCGATTTAGCAAGACAAGAAATTGAAGAAGCCAAATCAAGACATCAATTTCTTGAGGCAGTTCCAGAAGAAAAATTTATCAATCCAAACCCTTTTGAACCAGCAACTAAATATCCTCAAGTGGCAGATTTTGCTAACTTAGGTAATACATATGACGGTGGTACACAAAGATATGGTGGTAGCAATTTAGCAAGTGCATTAAAAGGTGAATTAGTAAATGCTTTCTTTAATGGAAGAAGTATAAACTGGAATAATATTAAAAATTCTGCGGCACAAGGCATTGTAGGTAACACGGGTATAGGTACATTACAGAATTTAAGTAAAACAAAACAAAGTAAATTTGGTATAATAGGCGATTTAGTTAGAGATGGGATAAACAATGCAGGAGTGGCACGTGGAGGAAACGCAAATCCAACAACTACAGTTTCAACAAATCCAAATGTAAGTAACTCAGCATTGAATTCAGCACAATCAAGTATTACTACTTTAAAAAATTTAACAAAGGGTATTAGATAATGGCATTCGATATAGATGTATTAAAAGCAAAACTTATTAAAAAAGGCTTTACTGATACCAAAGCAAATACTTATGCGGCTGAATTAGTAAATGTCGCAAGAAGTTATGGATTAAATCCATATCAACTAGTAGATGAAGTATCTCCAGATTTTAAATTAAATGATTTAGGCGCATTTGCTATGAACAGTTCCTTGCGATTTGGTTATCAAGAAGGTAAAATAAATCCTCAAAAACCAAACAGATATGTTGCAAGGGCTATTCTTAAATGAGCAGAACATCAAAATTTCACAAAGGCAAATACACAATAAGAAACCCACAGAAGTATTCTGGTAAGGGAGAACCTACTTTTAGAAGTAGTTGGGAACTTACGTTTATGAATTTTTGTGATAATAACCCAAACATATTTGCTTGGGCTAGTGAACCAGTAAAAATAACATATCAAAATCCTTTAAATGGAAAAGTAACTGCATATGTTCCTGATTTTGTAGTTGTATATCAAGATAAAGCAGGAAAGAAACAAGCAGAACTAATAGAAATCAAACCATCGGCTCAAGCAGATCCTAGATTAGCAAGAGCAAGAGTCGAAAAAGCACAAGTCATACAAAATTATGCAAAATGGGATGCGGCGACTAAATGGTGTAATAAAAGAAATATGAGATTCAGAGTTTTAACTGAAGGAGATATATATTCTAATACACGAAAACCAAAACCTGTTAAGAGGAAAAAGAAATAGCATAAATATCATTACCTTGATATGATAAAGTTAAAAAATGAATTACAAAAATAAGATTTCTAGGCTAGAAGAGGAAATCTCAAAGAAAACAATTTTATTAATGTATGAACCAGGTGCAGGTGGTGATTTCCTTGCCTCTATGTTATCAATATCTGATTCAATTTATGGTAATGGCTCTCAATTAGAGTTTTACGATAATGGTAGAATAAAAGCAAGACAAAATGAAAAGGTAGGATTGCAATTATTTGATACACCATTAGTATTTGATGATTATGAGTTTTATAATAAAGATAGTTTCTTTGAAGTTATGTTTGATTTAGATGATTTGATAGAACAAGCAAAATCTGACAAAAGATTTTTTATATCTAAACTACATCCTTACTTAGATGCTAAAGGTAATAGAATTGTACTCCAGTTAAAAGATAACTTAGAAGTTAAATATAAATACAGTAAGAAAATTTTATTAACAAGAGATACTACTATTTGTATGAGAAACCATATACTCAAAAATGCATCTGATGTAGAATCAGTGGCTTATGAAACTAAACCATATAGTAAAGATTGGTTTGATTTATACAATTTAGCAACATCAGGTATAGATACATTGAAGGTAGACTTTGAAGAACTAGTATCTAACCCTGAAAAACTAGTAAATAAAATAGCAGGGTATGTGGGTATGACAAGTCCTACTTGTAATTTACAATTTATGAAAGAATCATATGTAAAATACTTTAGCAAACAACGTTATACAGAGAACGTAGAAAGGTATTGGAAATGACAAAGAAATTAGAAGAAACTTTTAATCTTGCTCCTGAAGAACCAGAGAAAATTGAGGAAGAACAAGAAGAACAAGTTCCTACTATCGAAGAATCTAAAGAATTGCAAGAAATTCTAAATCAAGAAATGGAAAATACAGAGAAAATTGACTCTGCATTGCCTGTTGTAAAAGATTTAAATGAACACGACCGTGAAATGGACGATATTCATTCTAAAGCATTAAAGTCATTTGAAGAAATCTTTCAACTAGGTATGAATGTTGAAGTACACGCAGGTGCTAAACTAATGGAGACTGCAAATCAGTTATTAAAGACTGCAAAAGAGGCAAAAGACAGTAAAGTAGACAGAAAATTACGTATGATTAATCTTCAATTACAGAAAGCAAAACTGGATCATCAAAAAGATAGAGATTCTGGCAAAAATGACGAAGAATTAACTACAGAAGGCAGTTTGAACATCGATAGAAACGAATTATTGAAGAAAATAGCAGATGCACAGAAGATTGCAGATGAGGCAAAGTCCAAAAAGGAATAAATTTGTACAAAATTGATAAATAAGAATAGTACGTTGGAGAACAACAATGAAAACTTTTAAAGAAATATTATTAGAGTCAGAAAAAGAACATAAAATGACATTACGTTTTGCCTGTGCTTTGGCAGAAGGTGATGAAGATAGAATTGAAAGATTCTTAGGAAAGTATGACGTAAAAAATATGTCAAAAACATCAACTACTCCAATTTCTAAAAATCCAATGTTCTTTAAAGACATTGATATTTCAGAAGTTTCAAAGATTGATGTTGTTACAGGTTATCCTGTATCAGCGGACATTATGCGTCAACAATTATCAGATTTATTAGGATTAAACATCAAAGAAGTTGCAGTACATCCAGAAGGATGGGAACCAACAGAAGAAAAAGAAGAAGAAAATAAAGAACCTTTATTAACTTCTGATTATGATGAAGAATCCGATGACGGAAAATCTTACGGACGTGGATTTATTTCAGATTTCTTAAAGTCTTTAACACCAAAAGAAACAGAGACACACGAAAATGAATTAAGCCCGAAAGAAAAAAGAGATCCGGCACAAGAACAAATGGATACAGAAGAAAAGTCTAGTCCTTCTGTTATCTCAGGAGATGAAAAATGAGTAAACATTATAACTTAACTGTTACTGATGATAACGGAAAGTCAGTTACAACTTCAAACACAAGTACAGAACATCCAGAAGAAGTTCTACGTATGATGCATTTAGCAGGAATGCAATCACAATCTGATTGTGGTTGTGATCCAAGTCCTTGTGGTTGTGGCGAAAGCATAGAAGAAGAAACTGAATACAAACCAACACCAGCAAACGATAAGTTAGACTTAGATGATTACTCAAAAAAATCTCCAGAAAGTATTGCAAAGCAAAAGAAATCACTAGACAAAGCACCTTCAAGAGGTGATAACCCATTAGAATATTCTCTAGACGAAAGTGAAATCTATGAGTCATTAATGGATGATTTTATCGAAGATGAAATCAAAGAAACAACTGAGGAAAAAGTGGAAGAAGGTATAAGTACCCCTAACACCTTAGAAAAAGTTGAAGCACAAATTAAAAAATTGGAAGCCATGGCAGATGAAGCGTTGAAAAATGATGATCCACACAGAGCAGAAATGATTCAACGTAGTGATGAAATGACTGCATTACTACGTAAGAGACACAAACTAAAGAAAGATGAATCAATTTCCGAAGTTGAAGAAGAAACTTCCGAAGAACCACAAAAATTTATAGCAGAAGAAAAATGTCGTTACTGTGGCGGTGATTGCCCAGATGATCCTAACCACGCTTGTGACGGTTTCATCGGTGATATTGATAACTTATATGGTTCATATGATGAAGAAGGTGAAGACGAAATGGATGAAAACGCAGAATTAAACAGATTAAGAAAATTAGCAAATCTTCCACAAGAAACTGAACAACCAACTGAGGAAGTAACTCAAGAAGAAGTTGTTGCAGAAGAAGAAGATATGTATGCTTGGTTCAACGCAAAAACTGGCGACCACGGATACGGCAAAAAAGCAGAAATGTCAAACTGGACACATTATATGCCAGCAAGTGACTTCACTTATTTCAGTGGCAACGATGATTACAAAGGCTACGATGAAGAAGTTGCAAAACAAGAAGGCTGGATTGCAGTAGGTGCCGAAGAAAGTGAACAAGTTGATGAAATTGTACCTATTCCTACTATAGTAGGTATGGCGGCTAAAAAAATTGGTGGTTCAATGTTAAAGAAAGCAGTTAAGACAGGTGTAAAATCCGCAATTAACCAAGTTAGCAACGCTACTAATAACCAGCAATAAATCTTAAAATCCTCTAAATACAAGTGCAATCACGCACAACTTACCTATACGGTATAGAGGAGACCACCTATGTACGATAAAGAAATGATGATTACGATGATGGAAGACCTCCAACATCAAGCATCCGAAATGGAAAAACAAGTTAAAGATATGTTAGAGGCAGAGGGAAGAGCCTGTGGCATTGAACTTGACAAAAGAAAAAATGCACGTGACTTGTTAGACGAATTATTAGAACATCAAGACCATATGGAAGACCAAGCACCTATGACCTGGGCATATGTTCCAGAGGAGCAAGTTGCTTATGATACTCACCAAGATTGGTCAACTGATATGCACACACAAGCATTATACGAAACAGGCTCATCAATGCCTCATTATGAAGACCATCATATGGAAGATGATATGATGGACGATATGATGGATCACGATGATACTGCAATGCCAGATGATGGCACAATGGAAGCAATTCCTGAAGAACATCACGAAGATCCACACGGTGGTCTTCCAAGTGACGTAGAACCTCACGATGATGCAGAAGTTAAGCCTTTAGGCGAACAATTAAACGAAGAAAACAAATAATCTCTTTCAAGAACCTCAAAACTAAGCAGTCTTTCGGGACTGCTTTTTTGATAAATACATCATAAGACTTCAAGAACAATGAGGGAGAGTTGAATGCCGAATAGATATAGAAGAGTCAAATGGAACAATATTGGTACGGGAGCAAAAGTAAGAATTAGACGTTCAATATGGCTTGCAGAATTACAAGACTTTGGTACGATTACAGATGGTGCCGTAGATTTACCAACATCAGGTGCAACACATAGAGGAAATTTAGGTGCTAAGTCTGGTACAAGAGAATATGTAGATTTATCTACAGTAAATGATTTAACCGTAGTTGATACACAAGACCATGGCGCTATATCTGATACTGCAATAACGGCAGTTGCTTGGAAATTAAATCCAGAAAATACAAATGTTGTTGTACCAGCAACACAGGCAGATTTTACAATCGAATCTTCTTCACCACTTATGGGTTGGGTTTATGGATCAGGTAATCCAAATAACAATAAAACTACATATGGCGCATCCACAAAGGTAACTAGCCTATTAACTAACGTAGCATCTGGCACCACACAACCTGTTGATAGTCAATACGAAGTAATAGCATCTGCAACTGGTGGTTCAGGTGGAACTCCTGTTATTAGTTGGCATAGAATTAACAACCCTTCTGCAACTTCTTCTACAACTTACAGAGTTTATTCATATCAGGCAATGGGAAGAGCATATAGTAATACAAATCAAACAGGTCAACAAGTAATACACGCCTGGGATATTGAAGTTCCAGGTAATGGTGCATTATTTGTGAGACCAGGTCAAAACGGTGCTGGAGGTAGATGGGGTAATGGTGTAAATGAAAACATTGGTCCTAGTGGAAGTTATCAACACGGAGTAACAGGTGGTACTGGTGGTGTAGGTCAAATAATGATTTACGATCCAAGTGTTACAACAGGTACAACTATAGACGGTGTTGCAACAAATAGTATTCTTGCTATAACTTCATCAGGTGTAGGAACATCAAGCGGTAATGGAACAACGACTTCAACAATTTCTGCTTCAACTGGTTTTATGCCATATTACTCAACTGCTGGTACTGACAACATAATCGTACAAGGTAGAGTAAACCCATTTGTTGCGAGAGTGGCCGCACTTGGTGGTTATCCAAACGGTTCAGGTAGTACAAGTTTACCTAGAAGTGATAATGGGTACACATCAACTTACGTTACACCTGTAAATGATTGGGATGGTACTGAAATAGGTCTAGGATCTGGTTCAGTAGCAGGAACAAACTACTATTTAGGTGATAGGTCTTCGGCAACATACCAAGCAAGCCAAAACGGTAAGTTTGTATTTGTATCTGGAGCAGTTAAAGATTAGTAATTTAACATAGGAATATAAAGGGGAGGCATATGCCAAATAGATATAGAAGAGTCAAATGGAATAACATAGGTACTGGTGCAAAAGTAAGAATCAGACGTTCAATATGGCTCGCAGAGTTACAAGATTTTGGTACGGTTACAGACGATGCCGTAGATTTACCAACGTCAGGTGCAACACATAGAGGTCCAAACTTAGGTGCGGTATCTGGTACGAGACAGTACGTTAATTTATCTACAGTAAATGATTTAACTGTAGTTGATACGCAAGACCACGGTCTAATAACTGATACTGCAATAACGGCAGTTGCTTGGAAACTAAATCCAGAAAATACAAACGTTGTGGATACGTCACCTACATATACGATAACACACGATGCTCCTGGAGGAACATCTGTCGATGAAGGTACAACAGTAACATTTACAGTAACTACAACAAATGTTGCAGACGGTACTCAATTACTACACTCAATTCAAGGGTCACATACTACAGGTAGTACATTTGACTTCTCCCAAGATATTTCTGGTGGTGGTAACCAATATGGTAGTCAAGATGGCTCAACTGGTTATCCAATTGGAGCAGGTTTGATAACAGTTAACAATAACACTGCAAGTTTCCAAATTCAAGTTATGGCAGATGCTATATCTGATGGTACTGGTGTAGAAAGATTCAAAGCCAAGGTTTACAACACAGATTTAAACGGCACATCTTTTCCGGCTACACAGGTAGCCGAAACTGCATACATTACAATTAACGATACATCAACATCAACACCAGCACAAGCACGTGACCGTTACTTACGTATCACAGGTGCTAGTTTCAATACTTCATTACAAGATTATGTATTAGACCACGTTGATTTGACTAGTGACCACCCTGATTGGACTGCAAATGGTATGACCACAGACGTAACACTTGTTAAAGCAGTACATCATCCATCAAATACAACATTAGAATTAGGTGATGCATTCCCTAATAATGGTACATTTACTTTGTCAACCAACAGTGCATATCATACTTGGGGATTAAATGATGCGGCGTACTCAAGTCTTCAAGCACCAAATGGATATCATATATCAGGATTTACGAAAGATACAGGTAACGGAAATTATACAAGATGGAATATTGATTATGATAACTCACAATTCGGTGCAAGAGCATCAGTACTTGACCAATTGTTTGAAGGACAAGTAATTTCAAATTATGAAAATACTACTTGGCTTACTTTATATGATGCTGATGGCTACAAATATGAGTTTTCTCATCATAGAAGAAGTACAAATGGTTACCTTGACCAATTTGAATATAACGGTACAACACAAGCATATTAATAAACTAATATCTTAATAGATATCACCAGAACCGATAAATAGAATTATTAGAGAACTAATAATTTTGTTGGAGACACTATTATGGCAAATACTTACAGAAACGTCAAATGGAACAATATAGGTACTGGTGCAAAAGTACGTGTAAGACGTTCTATTTGGTTAGCAGAATTACAGGATTTTGGTGCAATTACAGACGCGGCAGAAGATTTACCAACTGCTGGTGCTACACACAGAGGTCCAAATCTAGGTTCAGTATCTGGAACTAGAGAATATGTAGACTTATCTACAGTATCAGATTTAACAGTAGTAGACAATCAAGACCATGGTTTACTAACTGAGACTGCAAGTACGGCAGTCGCTTGGAAATTAAACACAGAAAATACTAATATATCATTACCAGCAAATTATCCTTCAGCAGGAACGGCATTAGTCGGTGGTGAAGGGTTTGCAGATGGTTGGGATTCAACTAGATATGATTCATCGGCAGATTCAACAAGTGGTCAACCGAGACTTATTATGAGAGTATCAAAAACACATCCAAATCAACCTACAAATGGTGCTGATGATTTACCTACTTGGCATTCAGTTTTAGCCAATCTTGTTGTAGGTGATATTATAGTTGTAAAAGTTGATACAAATATCAGTCAGTGGTCTGCTTGGCAAGGCACTGTAGACGCAAATGGATTACACGAATATGCGTTAACGGCAACTAGTAATGTTACAACTACAGAATCATCAACTAGATACACTTATGAGATTGACGTAGACAAAAATCCATCAGAAAACGGACATCATTATACGGCAGGACAAGTTAGTACTATGAATGCTACTGGTTCAACATACTTATATGAAATAGCACACACAGTTTAAATATTATATTTGCTATAATATCTAAAGGGGAGTTTAGGCTCCCCTTTTTTTGTGCATAAATATAATTAAATGAGTATTTAATTATGGCAGACTTAGTTAAAAAAGCATATCAAAAAACAAGGTTTAGTAACACAGAACTACTAGAGTTTAGCAAATGTGCAAATGATCCTTTTCATTTTCTAAACAATTATTTTAAAATACAACATCCTACAAGAGGTAGTATTTTATATAATGCATATCCTTTTCAAAATGAACTTTTGCATTCTTATCACGATTTTAGATTTTCTATATCAATGTTAGGAAGACAAATGGGAAAATCTACAACTGCGGCTGGATATCTTTTATGGTATGCAATGTTTAACCCAGACCAAACTATTTTAATTGCGGCTCACAAATATTCAGGTGCCCAAGAAATTATGCATAGAATTAGATATGCGTATGAGTTATGTCCTGATTACATTAGAGCAGGTGCAACAAGTTATAACAAAGGTAGTTTAGAATTTGATAACGGCTCACGTATAATTGCACAAGCAACTACAGAAAATACAGGTCGTGGTCTTTCAATTTCTTTATTATACTGTGACGAGTTTGCATTCGTAAGGCCTAATATTGCAAAAGAATTTTGGACTTCAATATCTCCTACTCTAGCAACAGGTGGTAAAGCGATTATTACATCAACACCAAACTTAGATGATGACCAATTTGCTCTTATATGGAGTGGTGCAAATAAAAAGATTGATGAATATGGAAACGAAAAACCTATAGGTATAAATGGGTTTAGACCTTTCAAAGCAATATGGGACGAACACCCTGATAGAAATGTTGAATGGTCAAAAGAGGAAAGAACACGTGTTGGAGAAGAAAGATTTTTAAGAGAACACGAATGTCAATTTATTGCATTTGATGAAACTCTTGTTGATAGTATTAAACTTTCACATTTAAAAGGAAAAGAACCATTACATAAAACAGGACAAGTAAGATGGTATGAAAAAATTAATAAAAATTCTACTTACGTTATTGGTCTTGATCCTGCTATGGGTACTGGAGGAGACTATTCAGCAATCGAAGTATGGTCTTTACCAGAATTAGTACAAGTTGCAGAATGGCAAAGTAACAGAATAGATGTTAGAGGTCAAGTTAAAACAATGCACGATATTCTAACTATATTAAATGATGAAATGAGAGAACTAGGAAATAACAATCCAGAAATATATTGGTCAGTAGAAAACAATTCATTAGGCGAGGCGGCTCTTATTGTTATTGAAGAAATGGATGAAGATAAATTTCCTGGCGAGTTTTTACACGAACCAAAGAAAAGAGGTATACAAAAAGCAATTAGAAAAGGATTTACAACATCATACAAAACAAAAATAACTGCTTGTATGAAATTAAAGTCTTGGATGGAAAGTGATAAAATGATACCACTTAGTAAAAACTTAATTAGAGAATTAAAAACATTTATCGCAAAAGGAAAAAGTTTCGAGGCGAAACTTGGGGAAACAGACGATTTAGTATCAGCAACATTGCTCTGTATACGACAAATTCAAGTAATATCTAGATTTGACGAAGAATATTTAGAAACACTTGGTGAATCGTTAGATGGTGACGATAGTTACAATGACCCTCTTCCTGTAGTATTTTGATAAATACATCTATAAGGAATTTAAAAATGGCTGTAAGTTACTCAACAATAGCAGAAAAAGTTATGAAAATGATTCAAGGATACGGGTTATCTTTGAAAATGTTCGATTCGCAAGACGGAAAAAGTGTTGCAAATCCAGAACAGGCTAGATTTTTCTATATCGATGAACCAAATATGATGGTATCTATTGATGAAAGCACAAATGAACTTAAATTACATTTAGGTGAAGGTGTTGACATAGATAAACCTGGTGCAGAAAAATTAATGAATGGTATGAGACAACTTGCACGTGAATATATGTTAGATTTCGATATTCGTTCTTTTGGTAAACACATAGAACCAAAGAACTACGCATACAAATTGCAAAAAGATAAGGAGCAGACTATGGGTGATGTATTCAACGAAGGTATGTCAAAACTTGAAGGATCTTCACGTACTAGTCGCCAGACACTAGAAAATGTAAGACTAATCGTCAAACACCGTGCCCCGGTAAATGAGGAACAACGTGGCGCACGTTCTCGTAACATCTCCTCAATTTTTGTTGAGAATGGTGAAGGTGAACGTTTCAAGTATCCGTTTAAACATTTAAATGGTGCAAGAGCAATGGCGAGACACGTTTCACACGGCGGTGTACCGAGCGATATGGTAGGTGAGGCGATTATAGAACTTTCATCTAACTTAGCAAAGTTAAAAGAATTTATGAATATCATTAATAAATCAAATCTTATTAATGAGAGCAATCGTTCAGTTATACTTAATGTAAAACGTAGAGTAGAGTCTATTAAAGAATCTATTAAACGTATTCAAGGCGCAAAAGGTTATGCATCTTTTGTAGAAAAGATGGCAACAACTGAACAAAAAGAATCTCAAGAGATTTCAGAAGATACTGTAAACAATTATGTTAAAAAGTTTACGAAAACTACTTTTGAAGAATCATTGAGAGATGTTTTACCATTAATTCATCGTGTACACGAAGAAGAAATGGAAGATAACAGAATGAATCAAATTCAAAATGTTATGAACATCATTACTGCTAAAGACAAAGAAGGAAATAAAGTAAACAAAATTTATTTTCCAAAAGATCCAAGCAGTGAATTCGATTTTGAAAAGATTAAAAAACAATATAGAAAACCAAGTACACCAGAAGAGGCGGCAGAACAAAGAAAGTTACAAATTGGTTTACAATTAGATGATTTAGCACATCGTGTAGACGTTGATTCATCAGATGATGGAAAACGTAAAAGCAGAGGACACGATAGAGCGGCTGAGTTATCAAACTTTTTAGGTGATGTTGCAGATGAGGTTCGTGCTGGTTCAAAACTTGATAAACAAAAAATGCAGTTAGCAGGCTACTTGTTAAAACTATCTAAAGAAAACAAGGTTGAGTCAACTGAGGAAAGCACTTCTATTGAACAAAAGTTTGATTCGATGCTATCTGAGGCTTTTGCAGGTTACGAGGTTAAGTAATATGATTATCACAATCACAGGCGAACAAGAATTTGTCAAAAATGATGGAACTACAGTAAGTGATGCTAAGAGAGTTTATGTATCTTGGGCAAAAGAATCTGTAACTACTGAAGGTAAGTATATCGAACATAAAGAACTTACTGACAAAGGAAAGCCATTTGATGAATCTACTAATCCATATGTATCAATTGGTAAAGTATATATGACTAAAGAACAACCTATTATTATAAGAAAGTATCCAACAGACCTTCTTGTATCAAACGTAGGATCAAATGTTATATCAGCAACACCAATATTTGATAGATAAAAACACTCAAAATCCAATAAACTAGGGGTCTTTTAGACCCCTTTTTTTACCCACAAAAAAATTTCAAAAAATACGTATTTAACACTTGACTTTGAATAAAAAGATAAGTATACTTAGTACTATGTTTGATTATATCTTACAATGTACTCAGGCTAATAACAAACTAATACAGGCTAATATAGGAGAAATAAAATGGCTACTTTAGCAGAAATCCGTGCAAAACTTCTTGCACAAGATAGTAAAACGGCAGATAATGCCAACGCAAATAGAGGCGTAGACGCAATCTATCCTTTCTGGAATATGGATACAGATTCAACTTCTGTAATTCGTTTTCTTCCAGATGCGGATCAATCAAATACATTTTTTTGGCGTGAAAGACAAATCATCAAGATGCCTTTTCCAGGTGTCAAAGGGGGTGACCAGTCTAAACCAGTAACGGTGCAAGTTCCTTGTGTCGAAATGTGGGGCGATACTTGTCCTGTTCACGCAGAAATTCGTCCTTGGTTTAAGGATCCTTCAATGGAGGATGTTGGAAGAAAGTATTGGAAGAAAAGAAGTTATATCTTTCAAGGCTTTGTAGTTCAAGATCCAATGAACGAAGAGGCTCCTGAAAATCCAATACGTAGATTCGTAATTGGTCCACAGATTTTCAAACTTTTGAAATCTGCACTTATGGATCCTGATATGGAAAATCTTCCTACTGATTATGATGCAGGTACTGATTTTCGTTTAACAAAAACTCAAAAAGGTCAATATGCTGACTATTCAACTTCAAATTGGGCACGTAAAGAACGTTCTCTTGATGAAAATGAACGTAAGGCTATTGAAACTCACGGGTTGTTTGACTTAAACGACTTTATGCCTAAACGTCCTAATGAGGAAGAAATGCGTATCATTATGGAAATGTTTGAAGCATCAGTTGATGGTAATCTTTATGATCCAGAAAAATTTGGTGCTTACTACAAGCCATATGGATTGGATGTAGGGAACGTAAGTTCAAATAGTACTCCAGCAACAACAACTGCAAAAGCAGAACCAGTTGCAGAGGAACCTAAATCAACTCCAGTAGTTGAACCAACTCCTGCTCCAAAGGCAGAAGTAAAAGCAGAACCAGTTGCAGAGACGGCAACTGCTAGTGCTGGTACAGTTACGCAAGGCGGTTCAAGTTCAGATGCCGCTGATATCCTGGCAATGATTCGTAACAGAAACAAATAATCATTCGTCTAACTAAGAGGAGGGCGAAGGTCCTCCTCTACTTAAAAGGAGTAGAATATGCCAAGAGCATTTGATGTAAGTAAATTTAGAAAAAGTCTAACGAAATCAGTACCTGGAATTAGTTCTGGTTTCAGAGATCCTGACACGTGGATCAGTACAGGTAATTACGTGTTAAACAAGTTAATCAGTGGAGACTTTCACAAAGGTATTCCGCTAGGTAAAGTAACAACATTAGCAGGTGAAAGTGGTGCAGGTAAATCATTTATCGCATCAGGTAATATTATCAGAAATGCACAACAACAAGGTATTTTTGTTATATTAATGGATAGTGAAAATGCTTTAGATGAAAAATGGCTAAAAGCATTAGATGTTGATACAAGTGAAGATAAACTATTGAAATTAAATGTTGCAATGATTGACGATGTTGCTAAAATTGTTAGTGATTTTATGAAAGGTTACAAAGAAGATTATGCAGATAAAGACGAAGAAGAAAGACCAAAAGTTCTTTTCGTTGTTGATAGTTTAGGAATGTTGCTAACACCAACAGACGTTGACCAATTTAATAAGGGCGATATGAAAGGTGATATGGGTCGTAAACCTAAAGCACTGGCGGCACTTGTAAGAAATTCAGTAAATATGTTTGGTGATTATAATGTAGGTTTAGTTTGTACAAATCATACATATGCATCACAAGATATGTTTGATCCTGATGATAAAATATCAGGAGGTCAAGGTTTCATTTACGCATCATCTATTGTTGTTGCAATGAAGAAACTAAAATTAAAAGAAGACGAGTCTGGTAACAAAATTTCAGAAGTACGTGGTATTAGAGCGGCTTGTAAAGTTATGAAAACTCGTTATGCAAAACCTTTTGAAGGTGTGCAAGTAAAAATTCCTTATGAAACTGGAATGGATCCTTATAGTGGTCTTGTAGAATTTTTTGAGGCTAAAGGTATTCTAGTTAAATCAGGTAATAAACTTGCATATACAACTGCATCTGGTGAGATTATGTCAGAATTTAGAAAGAATTGGACAAGAGATAAATTAGATGTAGTAATGACAGAATGGAATTCAAAGGATATTGATTCAGAATCAGAGGAACTTGAAGAACCAGAAGAAAACTTAGAAGTAAACGAGGAAGTGTAAATGGCTAAATATTTTTCGACCAAGTGCTATGGGCATAACATTGGACTAAGTGCAGTGTTTAGACAACCCAATGCACACTCACATTGTAAACTACTACACGGCTATAGTCTAGCATTCACATTTAAATTTGGGTGTGATGAATTAGATGAACGTAATTGGGTAGTAGATTTTGGTGGACTGAAACCTTTAAAACAATGGTTAGAAGATTCTTTTGACCATAAGGTTGTAATTGATGTAAATGATCCTAAGAAAGATGATTTACTATTACTACAGACGCAAGGTCTGGCAAGTATTACTCAGTTCGATGGTGTGGGGGTCGAAAAGTTTGCGGAACACGCCTGGCGAAAAGCGGACAAACTTGTAAGAGAAATGACAGACAATCGGTGTTTTTGTGTAAGTGTAACTTGTGCAGAACACGGAGCCAACTCAGCAATCTATGAGGCATAAATGACATCAATAGACACAGAAACATTATTTGAATTATGGGAAAAAGTAAAAGAATATATCCCGGCAAAAGATAAGTTGGATGCGGCTGAAACTTTTGTAAAACTGTGTGATGATGCAGGTATGGAAAAAGACGAAATTAATGAATATGCTGGTGGTGACAAAATTTTAGAAACGGCAATGGATCGTTATTATGATGACGATGAAGATGATGATTACATTGACGAGGAATGGAATTAAATGAATTGGTATAGTGAAATTGTAAAAGACTGGAGTAAAATTCCTGCTTGTATTGAACATTACAGTAATGAAGTGCTAGATGCAAGACAAGAAGTAAGAATACACGGCAACGTAGAAAAGAATTCTACACAACTACCAGCCTTTGTAGAACTACGATTTTCACAACTACAAGAAATTGAGGCCATACTGGAACATTTAAATATCCAGTTAAGAAAAAAGAGAAGTGAATATCTCAGAAAGTATTTGGAGAATTATAATAAGGTTCTTAGTTCACGTGATGCAGAGAAATATGCAGATGGTGAAAAAGAAGTTGTAGATATTAGTGAAATTATCAATCAAGTCGCTTATTTAAGAAACCAATACTTAGGAATAACTAAGGGTTTTGAGATAAAACACTTCCAACTTAGCAACATAATTAAACTAAGGGTTGCAGGAATGGAAGATGCAGAAATAAACAACAGACATTAATAATGGTGGTAATGTAGTAAATACATAACCAGTAAGAGAGACAAACAATGAGCGAAATTCAAGTAATAAAAAGGGACGGGATTAAAGAGCCGTTAGATTTAGAGAAGATGCATAAAGTAGTTATGTTTGCGTGTGAAGACATTGCAGGCGTAAGTGCTAGTGAAGTAGAACTAAAGTCACATATTCAATTTTATGATGGTATCAAAAGTGAAGAAATACAAGAAACTTTGATTAAGGCGGCCGCTGATTTAATATCAGAGGAAACACCTAACTATCAATGGGTTGCAGGAAATCTAGTAAATTATCATTTGAGAAAAATGGTATACAATGATTTTAATCCTTGGCCTATATATAAAATTATTAAGAAAAATGTTGAACTTGGTTTTTATGATTCTGCATTACTTGAAGATTATACAGAAGAAGAATGGAATGAAATAAACGATTTTATTAAACACGATAGAGACTTCAATATCGCATATGTTGGTATGGAACAATTTCGTGGAAAATATCTCGCCCAAAATCGTGTAACAGGAAAACATTTTGAGACACCTCAAATTACATATGCTTTGATTTCAGCAACATTGTTTAGTCAATATCCAAAAGAAACAAGATTGAAATATGTTAAAGATTATTATGATGCAGTAAGTAACTTTGATATTTCATTACCAACACCTGTTATGGCAGGTGTAAGAACACCACAAAGACAATTTTCATCCTGTGTTTTAATTGAAACAGATGACTCACTTGATTCTATCAATGCTACCTCAAGTTCTATAGTTAAATATGTTTCACAAAAAGCAGGCATCGGTATCGGTGCTGGTAGTATTCGTGCTATCAATTCACCGATACGAAATGGTGATGCATCACATACTGGTGTTATTCCTTTTTATAAACTATTTCAAGCAAGTGTAAAATCTTGCTCACAAGGAGGTGTGCGTGGTGGTGCGGCAACTTTATATTATCCTCTTTGGCATTATGAAGTTGAAGACTTACTTGTTTTAAAGAACAACAAAGGTACAGAAGACAATCGTGTACGTCATATGGATTATGGTGTACAATTTAATAAACTTATGTATGAAAGATTAATTGCTGGTGAAGAAATTACTTTATTTTCTCCAAGTGATGTACCTGGTCTTTATAATGCATTCTTTGAAGACCAAGACAAGTTTAAAGAATTATATGAAAAAGCAGAAAGAAATACTAGAATAAGAAAGAAAAAAGTTTCTGCACTAGATTTGTTTTCTGCATTTATGAATGAAAGAAAAAATACTGGTCGAATTTATTTAATGAATGTTGACCACGCAAATGACCACGGTTCTTTTGATGCATCTAAGGCACCAATTAGACAAAGTAATTTGTGTTGTGAAATTAATTTACCTACTAAACCATTAACACATATGGGAGATGATGAAGGTGAAATTTCATTATGTACACTAAGTGCTATTAATTGGGGAAACATTAGGTCACCAGAAGATTTCGAAAAGCCTTGTGAATTAGCAGTACGTGGACTTGATGCTCTTTTAGATTATCAAAGATATCCTGTACTTGCGGCAGAACTATCAACTAATAACAGAAGACCTCTTGGTATTGGTATTATTAATTTTGCCTATTGGTTAGCAAAAAATGATACAAACTATTCAGATCCTGATTTAGAATTAGTAGATGAATGGGCAGAGGCTTGGTCTTATTATCTTATTAAAGCATCTAATGAACTAGCAAAAGAACAAGGAAAATGTCCTAAAACAGATGAAACAAAATACGGACAAGGTATTGTTCCAATAGATACTAGAAAAACTGATGTAGATGAATTAGTAAAACACAAAGAAAGAATGAAATGGAAAGAATTACGTAAAAGTTTAAAAGAACACGGTATTCGTAATTCTACTTTGATGGCTTTAATGCCTGCTGAAACATCGGCACAAATATCGAATTCAACTAATGGTATTGAACCACCAAGAAGTATGGTAAGCATTAAACAATCAAAACACGGTGTTTTAAAGCAAGTTGTACCCTCGATTCATAAATTAAAGAATAAATATGAATTGCTTTGGGATCAACAATCGCCTGAAGGATACTTAAAAATTATGGCTGTTTTACAGAAATATATCGACCAAGGTATATCTGTAAATACGAGTTATAATCCAGTATTCTATGAAGATGAAAAGATCCCTATGAGTGTAATGTTACAACATCTTATTATGTTTTACAAATACGGTGGAAAACAATTATACTACTTTAACACATTTGATGGACAAGGTGAAATCAATGTTAAAGAAATGGTCACTGATGAGCCTTTAGAAGTAGGCGATCCAGATGATGAGGAATGTGAATCTTGCACAATCTAACATCATTCAAAAGAATACAACCAAACATATATAACTATGTTCGGAATACTAGTAAAAGAATGTGTTTAAATGTGAAAGATGACGAAGTAGAATACACACTTCATTGTGAGTTAAATGTACACGATGAAAATGTGAAAGAAAAGTTTTTTAGTAGTCAAATAAACGCAATACGTTTTGTTGACTTAAAAGTTGTAGAAGGTTTTCATAATAAAGATTATGAGAGATTTCTAGTAAGACTTATAGAAAGAATGAACGCATATCCTATAGTCTTACATATAACTAATGTACAAAATGTGGAATGGAATCCGCAACCTTTGTATGAAAACAAAAATTTTTATCTATTGATAGATAGAATTTTTAAAGAAGTAAATGGTTTATTTGGTCTTGAAGTACAAATGAAAGTTACTGATAGTTACCAAAAAAGTGAAAAGTTCGAAGAACTAAAGGAGTACTTAAGAAATAAGGTAAGTGAGAAAGACAGTTGTTTTCATAGCAATATATCAATTCAACCTAGGTCTGATGTAGCAACCTATTATGTCTTAAGAGATTATGAAGAAACGAATTAAAAAGATAGAGAAAGAGAGAAATAAAATGTCAGTATTCAATTCAACAAATAAGGCAGACCATACGAAAGCCTTAGCCTTTTTAGACCCATCGGGTGGAGTTACAATTCAACGTTATGATATGTTGAAGTATAAACAATTTGATAAATTAACAGATAAGCAGTTAGGATTCTTTTGGAGACCAGAAGAAGTAGACGTTCTTAAAGATGCAAATGATTTTAAAAATCTTACAGAACACGAAAAGCATATCTTTACTTCAAATTTAAAAAGACAAATACTTTTAGATTCAGTACAAGGAAGAGCGCCAGTTGAAGCATTCTCTCCTATCGTTTCTATTCCAGAACTAGAGGCTTGGATTCAAACTTGGACATTTAGTGAAACAATTCATTCACGTTCTTATACACATATTATCAGAAACGTATATGCAGACCCATCAAAAATCTTTGATGAAATGATGGATATTGAAGAAATCTTAGATTGTGCTGATGATATTTCTAAAAACTATGATGAATTGATTGAAATGACAGGTTATTATAATTTACTAGGTGAAGGTACTCATACAGTAAATGGTAAAAAAGTAAAAATTGACAAATACGAAATTAAAAAATCTCTTTATAAAACTCTAATGAGTGTTAATATTCTTGAAGGTGTACGTTTCTATGTTTCATTTGCTTGTAGTTGGGCATTTGCAGAATTAAAGAAAATGGAAGGTAACGCAAAAATTATCAAATTAATTGCACGTGATGAAAACTTACACTTAGCAAGTACACAAACACTCTTAAAATTACTTCCAAAAGATGATAAAGATTACATCAAAATTGCAAAAGAAACAGAAGATGAATGTATCAAAATGTTTGTAGATGCAGTAGAACAAGAAAAGGCGTGGGCTGAATATCTATTTAAAGATGGTTCAATGATTGGTTTGAATACTCAATTATTAAATGATTATATTGAATGGATTTGTTGTAAACGTATGACCGCAGTTGGTTTAAAATGTCCATATAAAACATCACAAGCAAACCCATTACCTTGGACACAAAAGTGGATTGCAGGTGCAGAAGTACAAGTTGCTCCACAAGAAACTGAAATTAGTTCATATGTAATCGGTGGTGTAAAACAAGATGTTGATAAGAAAACATTTGGAGGACTATCGTTATAATGACTGACTTTACCGAAGAGTGGATTAGACAAAAACAATTCAAACTAGCAGTAGAAAACGAAGTACAACACCAACCAGAAACTAACTTAGATAAGCAAATTATTGATAGACAATTACCTGGATTTATTCAAAGCATTTATCCAGATAAAAAAGATGTTAATATTATGGATATTGGTTGTAACGAAGGTTATGCAATGTCCAAGTTTAAAGAGTTAGGATATGAAAATATTCAAGGTATTACGGTCAAAAAGGAAGAATGGGATATCTGTAAAGAGAAAGGTTTGAATGTTCATCATATGAATTATAACTTTTCTAAGATGATGGATGGGTTCTTTCAAGTCATATGGATGAGACAAAGTATTCAGTTCTCTCCTATGCCGTTCTTTACATTACTAGAATTAAATAGAATTCTTAAGATGAATGGCTGGGCATATATTGAATTTCCGGATATATCAAATGCTAATAGATTTTACGGAACTCTAAGCAAAGAAAATTATAAGATATTCATATTACGTTCAGGATTTGAAATCATACAAGAAGATACTATGGAAATTTCGGCAGGGGATGCCAAAGAGAATCACCATTTCTTTATAGTTTCTAAAAGAAGAAATGTAAAACTTCCAGAGATTGATAGTGATTCGTCTGCTACTTAGTAGACTTTATCATTAGCCAAACGAACAGTATAATCATTAAAAGTGTGAACGCACCATACGCCATTCCTATGACAAATGAGAATTGGTCTATGTCCTGGGCTAAATTTCTCATATTATATTTATAAAAATCCAGGGAAATCAATATTTTCTGCAAAAAAGTTAATTTAATGCTTGACAAAACCTTCAACCTATGATATTCTAATAGACAATAAAAGGAGGTACTATGTTTAACTGGTTAAACTTAGGCACTTCTTCTATAAAAACAGAAGGAGAAAAGATGACAAAAACATCAAAACTAACAAAGCAACAAAAACTGATTAATTCGCTAAGAGATGGATCAGTATTAACTGAATCTGCTATCAAGCATAAATTCAGTATTGCAAATCCAAGAGCGGCCGTCAGTGCGTTGAGATTTAAGGGTTATGCCGTATATGCTAATAAGGCAAAAAATGGTAAAACTACTTATAGATTAGGCGCTCCTAGAAGGGCAGTAGTAGCCGCAGGTTACAGAGCCCTTGCTAACGAAAAGGTGTTTGGGTAAACATTTTTTAATTTAAAATGCTTCCTTGGCCGGATGATATCCCAGATTGGACAGATTGTCCGATATGCGGAGTTTCAATAGACGAGTGTGAATGCTTGTTCGGCCAAGGAAATTCTTCATAAAACTTGACAGATTCAAGAATCGTGCTATTATAATTAAGTAATCAAGAGAGAGGTACTTAAATGGCTTATATTTCAACAAACGAAGTTAAAGAAGTTCGTAAAGCACTTAAAGAAAAGTTCGGTAAAAATCTAAAATTTTCAGTAACACGTGACCATCATTCAAGTGTTAGTGTTTCTATTATGGAAGGCGTTGTAGACTTTTTTGACGGCTCAATGGATATGACCGACAAGTACAGTGGTCGAGTTCAAAAGTTTGATGGACACGCACAAATAAATCATTATCATACACATTTTTATGGTAAGCACAAACAGTTGTTTGATGATATTAAAGATATTTGTCATACTGCTCCTGCTAAAGCAGAAGGTGGTCGAGCATATTATGACAACTCAGATGCAATGATTGATTATTTTGATACTGCATTTTATGTGCATATCAATGTTGGTAAATGGAATAAGCCTTATACTCTTAAGGCTTCATAATCTTATATGTATATAGTTAAAGAAAAATTAACAGGGAAAATAGTGGCATTCTGTAGTTCAAAACAGGATGCCATTGGTATAAGAGACAGTGGTAAAGTTGACAAAATAGAATATATTATAGAGGAAGTTAAGAATGAACCTATCAAAAAGTGAAACCCTTGAAGATGTAATTAATCGTGGATATCCTGTTTACGTAACTTATAAGGAAGACAATAAAGAAATTGTAGAATGGTGGGCATTCGGAGAAGGCCTAGCAAAAGGTAGTGCGGAAATTCGTAACAATAAGCACGGACCTGAAACTCATAATTATGCTAGTTGGGAAAAATATGTTGTAATACGAGATAGATACAACAAGCACTTGGAACAACTTGAAGAAATTGAAAGTAGACTTTAAGTAAATTTAGGATTTTTTTCTAAATCATTATAAAGTACCTGAGCGACTCCGCTATTATACTTTGGCCCCCAATGTCCTGCAATACCTGTACCTGAGGGAGAGGCCACTTGTATGTCCTTAGCATACATACGGTTTATAAATTTTTGTATTTCTTTATCTGAATTTACCAAATCATAAAAGTTCTTTTGTTTTGCTTTTAAAGATAAATTGGTACCCATCCCACACTGGTTTTGTATTTTACCTAATATAGGGTTTACTTCTTTTTTAAAGACTATATCGTGTATAGAATATTCTGTTAGATTTGGAAAGTCTTCTTTTGTAACGATTTTAAATCTATTCATTCTTATTTTAAAATCTTCTGATACTAAGTA